>ERZ773063.658-NODE-658-length-22024-cov-35.707861_pt1 | contig 22024 bp, 27 predicted proteins | sample MGYA00580625_ERZ773063 | MGnify/ENA primary metagenome ERZ773063 (study PRJEB29015, sample SAMEA2738022) | human oral metagenome | biome: human oral; feature: human-associated habitat; material: dental | place: China | collected 2042 ... | reverse complement strand
GTAGATTCTCCTTTTATTAAGTGATATTGATTTAAGTATAGAATCTACCTATTTTTATTGGCAATAATCTTACCATTTTATGTTGCATAGGTTGTGAGTTAATACGGTTGTATTGACAAATTGTAAAAATATTCTATAACATGACCGTAAACCTCGTGGTTTAGGCACTTTTACAGCAAAAGATTTAGACTTGTTGTTTCTGTGCTTGTATCTGAGGGGCACTTCGTTCATGTATTTAGGTGGATATATTACTCGTAGCCCGTACTATGCTATTATTCCACAAAATGGGTTCTGGCATGTCATCATCGATTTGGGTGGATATGAAGGACGTATTGGCTCGAGCGTTAAGGTTATACCACCAGAAAAAATCGAAGTTGGTCTTACTTTTATGGGGTATCCCGCTAAGAAATACCCGAATAAAAAGAAGCCTCACCAATTTACCGATTACTTATTCAGTGGTGCCAACAGCGTACCAGATGGACCTGGACACGGCCATGCGATCATTCAGAATTCAACTGGGAAAATTGTGATGTTGAGGCCGCCAAATCATGACGAGCCAATTATCTGGGATAAAAGCATATGTCCATAATTCTTGAAAAACCGTTTTATTGAGGAGTATTTTATACTCCTCTTTTTTATGACTTAATTTCAAATATAGAATAAAATCCAAAAAGATATTTAGAGATTTCATCTTCCGCATCACTTGGGATTTCCAAAGTTTCAATTCTCCTTGGAATGGCCTCTAAATTATCAAACCCCTGTTCACGATAAAATTCAACCTCAGACTCGACACCATGGTGCGAGTAAGTATTCATCAGTAGATACTTTTGGTGGGTCGTCTGATTTTTGATAACCCAAAAAACTCACCTCTTCCAAATGAGCCTTCCTGTTCTATTAAATATCGATCTTGTGGCATTTGAAATTTTGAGATAACTTCACCTAATCTACTTTCGCTCATTTGCATAATTATAATACTCCATTTATTCACAAGTTATATATTACATAGTACATACATCGTAAAATAACAAGTTACTGCCTAAGTTAAAATCTCAAGTGCAACACTTCGTAACAAAAAAGAGACATCAATTCTTCAATCTTGTTAAAATTAGGTTTGTACACAAAATCTAAACAAGAGAAAAGATGTCTCATTAAAAGTATACACAACTTTCGTATGAAGAACGAATAGTAACCCAGTGAGTTTTATCTAGACAGCAGGAACTTCCGTGGCACGGCAAGAGTGGACGAGATAAGAATAAAGAAAGAATACTAGAGCTTTTGGTTATATATCTTAGTCATCCAGCGGCATATATACTATTTTCCCCGTAGGTTATTCGCTTCTAACGATTTCAACAAAGCCATATTCGCTCAGACCAATATAGTACTTATGTCCAGAAGCATCCTGAACTTCAATTGTTTTCCCGGCCTTCCCCGGAAATGCTTGAGCTTCGGACAGTTCGTCTACCTTTAACTTTTCAAGAGTGTCTATAATATTAGCAATACTTTCGGTAGACAAGCTTTTTAGTTAAAAACTTCTTTGCTTGACATATAATTTACCTCCTTAACTCCAACTACCTTCATACCTGGTGTTAATACCCATTATATCATTGAAATTCCAACAAAAAAGCACAAAACTCTCCGTGCTTTTTCTTCTACAGTACTACTGCTTTAAAGTCTGCATATTTATCGGCAAAAGCGTCTTCGATTTTCTTACCAGTTTTCTTAAGATATTTTTTAACTAAATAATACCCGAGTGAATACCCGGACCAGCGGGGAAGTTCATTACTTCCATTGAAGAAGATCGTGTTATAATCGTAATAATTTGAATCCAGCTGGCTACAAAGTTTTTCAAGAATCTTTTCATTTTCCTCATCGCCTCGTTTCAGAATAGTTTTAATGAATACTGTTTTTTCTGTGCAATCCTTAACGAATTCTGCCTCAAAATAAGTTGCGATACCTTCGCTGATCACTCCGTCAAATAATGAATTGATCCACTCGTCGTTTTTACCCCAACGAGCTGCGTGGCAGAGCTCATGGACAACCATCTCAGAAATCAGATTTTCAGTTGCTTTTTCTTCATCTATCGCAAGCTCGATAAAGTCGGAAGTTTTAGTGCGTCCGCCAACTCCATCTTCAGAAATGATAATATCATATAGGCGATTTGTCACAAGCAAATCAATATCCCAGTCTATTTTTAATTTTGGAAAGACATAACACTTAGCTTCTTTGACGGCTTTTTCTATAGTTTCTACTTTGCTATCTAGATTTCCATTAGCGCGAGTGATCAACGCGTTTATTTTATTCATATTTAATATTATAATATAAATATAGGAATTAAATTCCCATCATGATGCTTAGTGAAATCGTCCAGAGAAAATTATTGACTTGTATGTAACTATATTTTATAATTTAGTGAAATTTTGATGATTTAGTTAAAATTTAGAACATTGAAAGGAGTTGATTAACGATGACGAAAAAACACGTCTGGAGAATCAAGAAGGAGTATTTCCATCAGCTTAAAAACGGAGAAAAGAAGCTTGAAATTCGGGTAGGCTACTCTCAAATCAAAAAAGTTCATCAAGGTGACATGATTAGTTTTGAAAACTATGGTCCGAACGATTTTGAAGTGAAGAGGGTGTCCGTATACGATAACTTCAAAAGAATGCTTGAGGTAGAAGACGTTAAGGTGGTTCTGCCGGGGATGACCGTTGATGGAGCGCTAAGTAGATTGCAACAGATTTATCCTAAAGAACGCGAGAGACTTGGCGTTTATGTCTTTGAGCTCAATTTCGTTGATAAGAAAACTGATGCGGAAAGGATCTATCTAAAAGCGTCCAGTCTACTGAAACGTTCTGAAAACAAAATGTTCTCAAAAATGATTGCGGAAAGCTACATGACTACTGACTGGATTTCAAAAGATTATCCCGACCACATCGACCACTACTACAGTAAGTATGTCCCAGGAATTTTTGATGGAGAGCGAGAAATTATCTCTTGCTACATTGGTGGAAAGATAGCCGCAACAGCAATCTTAAAAAAAGACAAAGTAGAGGCTAAAATCAGTACATTTTACGTAAAGCCGGAATTTCAGCAACGCGGAATAGCTACTGAGCTTATTGCCAAGTGCTTTGACTGGTTAGGAACAACAAAGCCCTTAATTACGATAGCTGATTATAAGCTCGATCAATTTATGAGTATTATTAGAAAATATGGTTGGATCGAGAGTCAGGTGCTTGAAGTTGGCTATTATAACAACCACTCCGAGGAACACGTTTTTAACGGCAAAATTTAATCAACCAAAAACACCCCTCTCGAGGGGTGTTTTTTCGTGATGAAATTGCTTATAATAATTCTAATCGAATCCCAAGCACGCCATATTGAGCCTGTTTTTCTGGTGTATAGAATTCTTGCAAAACATTAAGTAGTTCCTGTTTAGTCATGGACTGATCAGCCAAAACAGAAATATTAAAATCATTAAATAGGTCGCTAAATGTCTCATAACGCAACAAGCCAATCACTCTAACTTTGAATTTTTCATTCTCTGATTTTGAAAATTCAATACTATCACCGAGCTTAATTTGTTGACGCTTTTCATCATAAAGACGAAGTTCGATGCGTTTTGTGCCATTCTTAATGAAATCAAAATATTTTGATTGTAAGTTCATTTGGTGTGTAGTCATGTATGCTATTATACTATATAAGTTCAAATATTCGGCTTCATTCTCAAAATAAGCCGTTTCCGCTCGAATCAGTCTTTCAGCATATAATTTGCCTATCGTAGTCTTTGTCGAAGTTCGTAAAACGCTCTTTCTTCACTCATTCCAATCATAATCACTTTGGTTAGCGTCTGTTATAATTGTGTTGCCAATAAAAATAAATTACCCCAAATTCGTTTGCTGTAATTTTTACCTTGCCAAGATATATTAAGGAAATTATCGATCGCGGTAGAATTTAGTCCAAAGAATACTGGAGTTACTCTAATCTCCTCGACAGTATCAAAAAATCGTTCGACCAAAAAGCACCGTTGATTATTATGATATGAGAGCTTAAAAAAAGTTGATTCAATGTGATCCCGGACTACAATTAACTATAAGCTAGTATAATATATTTTATTGCAGGGGACGACCCACGCTATCAGTAAAACTTCCATTTAATATTGCCAAAACGTCTATTATCCAACCAATAATAAAACCACCAGCAGAGAACAACCAAAGTATACCAGTTCCTTTTTTACCAACATAGAAACGATGTACTCCTAATAGTCCGAACATAAGACATAGTATTAACGTTGTCGTTTTGGAATAATATCCAACCGTATTTTGTGATACTTTTCTTGCAGTATGTTTGTTCCGCGTGGTCACATATGAAATGCCAGTGCCAGGAATACCGACCGATGCCGTTCGTCGACCTCCACTTCCCATAGTATAGCGAACACCCTTCACGCCAAGCGTAGTAGAAACGCCTCGCTTAGAAAAGTTAAGCTTTACGCCGGGCATTATTTTTACAGATCTTCTGAATCTGAAACCCTTAACTCATATTCTACCATACAAACTTGCTTTTGTGATATAACACACAAAAATAATAAGTATATAGACGCTCTTATTGCTCCAAAAGCTGCGGCATTATATGTCCGTTTTTATATGGTCGAACTAAAATTTAGGAGCAAATGTGACTACTGAGAATTTGGAAGTTAAGGTGGCGAAATTAGAAACTAAAGTAGATACAATTTTCTCGGACTCTTCTTACTACTATCTTAGTCGTCGTCATTACTACCCACATTCAGAGATGTAATACGAGCAAATTACATGCCTATGGAATGTAAAAATATTTTCTTTAGTACGTCAAGTCCTACGTCGGTTAATTTAGCAAGCAACTTTTTGATTTTAGATTTATCTTTTTTGCCTTTTAACTCTTTAACTAGCTCTTTAATACATTCTTGGACTTCTGGATCATATGCAGAAATATCTATTTTTACAGTATTGCTTTGTTGCTGAAAATTATTATTCGATATAGATATTCCAGCATTATGATTAGTTGGTAGAGTAAAATTCCCGAAATATCCGAAGACCTCCAAGTCTTCTATGACTATGTTTATTTTGTTTTTTGCGTCTTCGAACCCCTCAACTCTTGCTCTTTCGTAGACTGTGTAATCGGAAAGAGACCAATCGTCTCTGTAGGTAACAACTTGCGGTCCAAACATTACTCCGCTAAGCTTCTTTTTATAAATTTCTCCCATATGTTCTGCGCAAAACAAACACTTCTCCCACCAACGTTCCAATTTTTTCTCATCAGCCACGGGGTCGATACTCTTTGCGTCTTCTAGTCTAGCCTTGAAGAACTTTATCAAATTTTCCGTATTTAATTCCATAGTTAATTACAGACTTTCATAATATTTTTTCACTAGCTTTGCCATCAGTGTCCGACGTTCCGCCAAGAAGTCTTCATAATTACTTGCATCATAACTGATAATGTTGTTGGGGATAGCGTTTTCACTAAAGTTTTTCAGGAGTTCACTTTCGTCATTAATATCACAATTATATGAACCATCATATTTTGTTACTACACTCAAATAATCTCTTGGCGCTACATCGTCAACTTTCTTATTGACATCATCGCGCAAATAAACAAAATTAGCGATTTTATTGTACATATCTTTTTCAAGACCATTAGCTATTAAGTAGCTCTTTGGGAAAATATGATGAATATTAGGAGTGGTCATATCAGCGACCTTTAGACTCTTAGTTAAAAAGCCATGGCAATTTAGCTTCCTTTGAGCCGCCACATAGACATTCCAGAACTGGTTGCTGGTGTTAGTTTTATTAAACTCATCCGGCAAGGTCGATTCCCAGAAAATATCAGAAAACTCTTGAGTTTCTAAGGTTTTTACAAACTCCGTCAGATCGCCAGGCTTTTTAATCCGCTTGAAGTCTTCGCTGAATGGCAGAGAAGAGCCAGAAAGACGAGATTTAAGGAGCGAAATAACGAATAGTTTTCGCATGTAGCTCAGCGTTTTTGAATTAATATCTTTAATATCGACTAAGCGTAGATAGACTCCATAGATATAGTTAATGGCGTTTTGCGCGGTCAGAATTGCCTTATCTCCGTAGCCGCTTGCCATTAAAACATCTTCAATAAAGTGCTTGAAACTGTATTCGCGTGTATATTTATATAGACCATCTCTTAATTTCTCGAATGATTCATCGGCAATTTCTTTAAAATCTGCACGTTTTTCAAAATCACGTCCAGACAATAGCGATACAAGCTCACCTAATTTATTACGATCGAATTGTAAGGCCAAAACAGTCTGCAAGATGTCGCTATATTCTGGATCATATAGATCACTTTGCTCATTTTTTAACCAAGCAATGTGCCTATAATATTCCGTCTCAATAAATTTTTTATCATTTTCTTCGATATCCTTGTATTGTATCGGCTCGACCGCTAGGTTACAGAAATAATCCAAGAATTTTCGAAGATTCATACCATATTCATCGCCAGCCTCACGTTCATAAACGGCAATTTTACTCATCACGAAGTCGGCATTGGATAGTTTCGTGCCTTTTTGATTGATACGGATAAAAAATAAAAATATCATTGACGACGTCAATCGGTAGCTCCGAAGAAAGTACGATATTGCCGATTTCTTTATTTTTAATTTGTAAGAGATTAGTCAAATTGACATCGATTCGGTCGAGTTCATCTTCCGAAAAACGTGGTCGTTTTTCGCCATCAACCTCAATCAAATTCTTTTTTGAGTATTCTTTAATAAATTTGCGACTACTAAAATCTTCTACCATCACTTCGGAGATATCAGAAATCCATTCTGCGCCACGTATAGTACTGTTATCTTGGACCTTAAACTCTTCTGTATAAGGGTTGAAAGAGATAGCGATGTTTTCCTCTCTATATTTATCGTTAATGACAGGCAGTCCTTTAATCGCCGCACGCAGAGCCGTAATACGTTGTTGGCCGTCAATTAAAATCTGTTTACCGTGCGACGAACTACCGTCTTTTAGACGCACAGTGGAGTTACGCCAAGTAATGATATAGCCCACTGGGTAGCCGTTGTATAACGAATCAATCAGATCGCGCACCTGCGACCTTTTCCAAACAAAAGGCCTTTGAATTTCCGGTATAGCGATCTCGCCAGATTGCACCCAGCCTAATAATATATTTACTTTGGCATTATTGATTGAGTATTTTTCCATTATTCATCCTTTTTTAATTACTCATGTGCACTATACTTAAAAGCATCCAGTACGCATAGTTTCTCAGGCTCGTTTATCGTAATTTTCTCCACAATTAATTTATAAAATACCTTATATGCATTATATTACATAACCGGTATTTTTTTAAACTTATGCGTTTAGTGATATAATAATCGCTCTTTTCTGTCGCTAGGTAGAGTTGTATTTTTTACCTTATGCGAAAATATTAAGTTTCAAGTTGACTGCGAAAGATGATTCCGCAAGGAGTAAATAAGGCTCCTATGTAAAAATGGAAGTTTGTAGCTTCTTGCGTAGTGAAGAGGCTGTTTTTGCTTTTGATACGCTCGGAAAAACAATTGAACTAATTGTATTACACATTTTAAGTTTTAATGGCAATTAACTTGTAAAACAAGCAAATTATATTATAATATCTTAATGAGGCGAATTGACGCCTCTGTTCTTTTATATTTCAGAAAGGTTGGTGATTATGTATGTCAAAAGATCACGAATTAGACAGATTAAAATCCGAGAAACAATCATTATTTCAGGATAAGCAAGCAGCTCGGGCTAGATGGCATGACGCAAAAGAGCGTGCTGACGCTGCCTATGATGCAAGCCAAGAAGCATGGAATGCGCGTGTTTCTGCCAAGGAAACTCTGAGTTACGAATATAACCAATTAGTGCAGAGTAGTGATAACTACCGCGATGTTTGGGATGAATATAGTCGTATTCGCGATTATAATAATTCTCGCATTGAAGCACTCAGGAGTGAAGCGGACTACGAGCATCAACAAATGCAAGAATGTTTTAGCCAGGCAAGCTATGCTTATGAATATGGAGACAAGGCTTCGGCCCCATACTACTCGCAGCAAGGTCATGAGCATAAAAACCGTCGAAATGGATTGAATACAGAAATTAGTGCGCTCGCAAATGAAGTTAAAGAAGCTAGACAAAATGCCGAGTGGCGTGCACCAAAGACTGACAGCTCAGCATTCCATAATGCAAAGGCAGAGTTTGATCGTGAGAAAGCCGAACATCAAAGACGTGAATCCGAGTTTAAAAGGCTAAAAGCAGAACGCGACCGTTTGAAGGCTGAGTTTGATAGTTTAAATAGTCAGTATTATCAGGCAAAAGAAGCGTATCAAAGAAGGCTGGATCAGATTAAAGACCGGAAGAATGAAAAGATTCGTAAGGTCGAGTCTGCGTTGATACCTGCTACTGGACGTTTTGACGGAAAGGCTGCAAAAATCGTTGAAAGAAATGATGGTTCCGGCAAAACCGATATTTATTTCGGTGGCATAAATCCGGAAGGAGACGGACTCGGTCATGGTCATGCGGTTATTGAGGATTCAGGACAGATAACTTACTTACGAGGACAGTATCAAGATCATAACGATTGGCAGATAAACGACATGGCAGATCTTGCAGATAAAGATGGACGAGTTAGATTCAAAGGCGACCATACCAAAATCTGAATTAGGAAGACTAGCTTTAGGGCTAGTCTTTATTTTTATATCAATTATATTATAATATCGGTATGATCAATTTTAAATCAGAGTCCGAATTGAGAAAGGTTATTAATGAATATAAAGTCCCTGACCTTATTTTTGATTCTCGCAAAGATGCTGGACCCGATGAAGAAATTTATTTCTATCACGACAAAGAAGGCCACAAATTCATATTATGGTCACGTGATTATATGTCTGAATTATTTTTCGAAGCACAAGGATTACAAAATAATTTTAATATCAATATCGTAAAATGGTTTGAGCTTATAGATGGCGGCTCCTATGATCCAAAATTTCCAAATGAAGACGATAAGAAAATATCATATCTAGACGGAATGTGTTTTGCACTAGGATTAATCAGCGAATAAAAATCAACCTAATTGCTATATTTTATGTTTATTTTTGACGAATCAGACGACTGCATGCGAATCATACTAGGCCGCTCCACGAGAGTCTGGGTGCATAGTTATTATCGATGATATCAAAAAAACACCTATATAATTGGTGGATTCGAACCCCCTGCTTCACCCCCTGCATCACCTCTTGCCAATCTGCCGCCTCTCCATTATTCTCTTCAATATCACCATTACTACTAAACCCCATCCCTCGTACCATTCCGTCTATACCTCTCTGCTTATCACTAATATACCATATTCAGCACCCCAGACTCCATCCTAATAATCAAATTAATAAGCCTAGGCTCAGGAGCAATATCAAATACAAGGGTAACCCAAAACTAAGACCAGTATTGACAACAGAATACTTTATGTTGTAATATACAAACATACAGATTTTTGTCTGTCAAAATACACCATATATGGTGAGTACCTTAAAAGAGGATGTTTCTAGATTTGACTCTAGCAGCTAACCCTGTTTTAAGATTTTTCCAAAGGGGGAAGAAAAATGATAAATAACTTATATACTGGCAGAGAGTATTATATTACTCCAGCCAGGGAAGCAGCTAAACTGGAGAGTCTTGGTGAACTGAACTTATCTAAGCAAACAGAAAGATATCTCAGAAAGTACTACAAAACACTTCAAGAGATTATCTGGCATGGCAGACATACCGCTTACCTGGTAGATCGCGATGAATCTTACATTCGTAAAGTTCCAAAATATTTGCTGGAACTTGCTGCTGCTTTAGATAGGGAAGGGTATTTGCGCCACGATTTTACAGCCAACTCTTTCACGATCAATCTCTTATATATGGTCGTTCATTACGATCTCATGAGAGAAAGACCAGAAGTGGTAGAGTTTGAGGATTTCTGCAAGATCTTCAAGGAGGATCAAACCTCTTCCATTGATTATGTGTTCGGGAACTTGAGTTACGAGACGTACCAGAATCCGACCACAGATCAGTGCCGGAAGATTCAAGCAGGGATCAGAGGTTGCCTGACTGAGAAGGAATTCCAGGTTATCTCAAAAAGATATGGCCTGGAAGGTAAGGTAATGGATGTTTACGAAGTAGCCATACATCAATCTGTCACCTCAAACAGGATCAGACAGACTGAGGCACTTGCTATTCGTAAGATTCGTAGCGCAAGAGCATTACCTTCTATCCTCAAGTCTTCTGAAGCTCAGGAAAGAACTGCTGATAAAATCATCAGCAGACTAAAAGCTTTAAGGCAAAACCCTCTCTTCCAAGAGGAATTTACCTTAAGACAAGAGCTCAGAAAAATTGCCTTTACTCCGTACGAATGCGCGGAAAAAGCAAAGGAATTTTTAAGGAGCAAGGCAGAAGACCAGACAGAAATCGAATGTCTGAACCTGACGACACGCACCTATCGTGCTCTCAAGAGGGTTAAGATTCACACCATCTCGGATATTATTAATTATCCATGCATGGACTGGCTTAGGATCAAAAACTTTGGTTTCTTCTCAATCAGAGAAGTGGAGAGCAAGATGCAGAGTTTCGGTTATCCAACTTTTAGCATCAATCTTCATCCATAAAAATAACCCCGGGAAACCGGGGTTTTAATATTAATTTTATTTTACTCCAAAGAAATCTCTACTGATCCACTTCAGAGTGTCCACAATAAAGCTTTCGCTATAATCATGGTTCGCCGAAGATATCACAATCTGTACTACACCTTGGCTGAAAGCTTCCTCGCTAGAAACTACCATCATCAGATTATGCGACTTCAGTCCAACCATCGCCCTGAGATGATTCCAATCGTTGGTAGTATATAAATCCTTGTAGCATACCGCAGGATATCTCATCTCGATATTTACCGGCCTTCCGACCACCGGCGCCCATTGAATTGTAAAGAAAAAACTTCTGTGAGCCTTATTCCAATCGATTGTAAAATCATTAAGTCCTTTGTTTTCTGCCATAACAGAACCCCCTTTCCTAATGTGCATTTCATTTGAAACAAGGTCATTATAATCTAATTTTAAGCAAATATCAAATGCTCTCCTAGGTTGACCTTTTGACTGAAGTAAGATTTTATTCTAAAGATTAGCATCTTGGGTTATTTTTAATATAAATCATTCAATTTAAAATAGCTACCACCACCCCTGTTATTACATTGACATTATAACATTAGCATGTTATAATATATAAGCTCTAATAAAGAGCAGTACATTAAAAGATTCTATCTATCCTCCTTGTATATTCTGCGGTTTAATCTGTCTATTAAAATTTAATTGGCAGACTAAACCGCGGAATAGGCCGCGGAAATATTTTTTATAAAAGCGGCAATAGCCGCAAGGAGGTCGATATGACAACAGTAAAGGCAGAGTTAAAGAAACTGGGATTTTTGGTAACAAGATATCCTCTTGTGAGCGCTCCAGGAGGGGAGCAGCCCTATCAACTCAACCTCACCCATCTCGCGGAACATCGCGAGGGTGAGTACTCAGCGAACAACAGTATTGTGTGCTGGGTAATGGACGGCGAGATCTACGCCGCACCATACACCAGAAAACTAATGCAGCTGCTCAGCCAAGCTGGGTTCAGAAATGGGTCGTTTTACGTTCCGTTCTCAAACGGAGAACACCCGTATCGTAGAAACGCGGAATGGCAGTCTCTTCTTTTGAGTGCTGATATTGCAATAATCAAAGATTATGAAGAGGATGCCAAGGCTTGGTGTGATGAACACCATATTGGCTCCATAAACAAAAATCTATTGGATTCATGTCTTAAAGTACCACGCGGTGGCATCCCGGTTGAGAGCGGCGGAATATATTCAACATACTATCCAGCTCTCAACGAGGCCTGCATAGATATAGTCACCATAGACCGCCTTGGTAGCTATAGCTACAATGCAGGTAGGGTAGCTTTTATATACCGAGATGGCCACACCTATATTTCTAAGGATCCGTCCATTATTGATACCCTGGAGAAGGCTGGTTATAGAAGAGATAATTTTCTGGTGCCACTTAGTGGCTCAGAAAAAATCACCGATGTCTATCTGAGGCAGATTTGGGACAACATCCCGGAAGCTTCCAGATAGTCTCGGAACAATATCACAGAGGTAGAATCTATTTCCCCGACCACTTGGTCGGGGATTTTCTTATTCTAGGTCATAAAAAATCCCCCCAAATTAAGGGGGAGAAACATTTCATCGATCTCAACCTTTGTATTTATTTAAATACTCAAAGTCAATATCGATGTATCCGTCCGGATAGTAGCCGTCGCCTCCGTCTTTAGAGACCGCAATAATCTCGCGATTATTTAAGTCCTTAACAGAAAGATAATGATCATCCTTCTCTATCCTTACAGGCAGGGAAGAGAACTCAGCCACTATCGCAGCTCCACCCAAAGGCTTATCTTTCCAAACCCATGACCCATAGGTACATGAACCGTGGCCGCTTGGACAGATACTGTTATTCTTAGAGATAAAAAAGCACCAATCCGTTCACAAACTCCACCTTCGCAGAGCTTATAACACCAGAGGATTCTTCTTCAGCCTCATAGCCATAGGCTAAGAAGCTGATCTTTTTCAAGTATTGCACTGAATATTCCATCTTTACCCCTCCTTTTCTAATAGTGAAATCCAGCCAACTCTTCGCTTGCTATTATACCAAGCCGAAAAGCTGTACTCTCTGTATTGTTTTATCATCGGCATGCACGGATTAAGATCCGCCTTGCACCGTCCGGAAAGCATAAAGCTCTCCCCAGATCCATCTTCGTGCATGATCTTATGGACTCTGAAGTCCCTTACTGGTATCTCTAACGCCGCCGAGCAAGGATCATCTTTTGGGGTCGAATACCCCAGGATCACCTTAAAATCCAGGTCAATTTTGATTTTGTCATGTAAGTATTTACATGCATCGAAAATCCTATCTCTGCTAGGGCCTCCGTTGATATTAAAGCGCACGGTTTGACTATCTAAGATAGCCTGGTTACTTTCTCTCATGGTACTCATACAAGTACCTCCTTTCTCAAAGAACTACCCAGCGTATACACGGCCTGGGTTCCAATTTTTGTCCATAGTTGGACTAACTTCAATATTAAACATATCATACATGATATGTCAAGTGAACCAAGAAAAAAGACCCTCAGTGAGGGCCTTAATGTATTCTAAGGGCAATTTTGTGATTTTGCAGAGCGGGCCACCCCAGGAAGATTCCTCTTGTCTTATTTCTTTGTCAGATATTCCTCCGCCAAAGAAAATTCAACAAAGATTGGCTCGACTTCATCCGGCAGTCTTGCACAAATGTCATCAATAGTAAGACTTTTGTTTCTGTTTCCAACCACAATCACGTCTGCCATGATTATATTTGGCAACCTATGATCAGAGTCAGTCTCGTAGATGACCTTCCCCTGGAGTTCTAGAAACCTACCAATGGTAGATTTGCCAAGTCCAGACCCACCAGCAAAAATCCAGACTGGACGTTTCTCCATCATGCGAGGCGTTTTTTCAAACATCTCCTCACATAAATTCATCTCTTCTTTTGAAACAAGTAGTACTGTTTCGCCTGTACCACTCACCAAAATCTCAAGATGACCAGAGTCCAAGTCCTCAGAGATCTTTACTTTTATTGATCCGTTTTTTGGACGACAAGAGAAAGGCCTCTTATTATCAGACCACTCCCAGACAACTCGTCCAGAGCCGTCTTCCGCCTCCTTGATAGTAACATTGCTACCGTCGAGGAAGATCAAAATGACCTCCTCTTTTTCGACCGGGTATGGTCTGACTCCGTCAGAAACAACAGGGGACTGCGCCCACTTCTCTATAGCCATTCCCACAAGAGTTTTAATTCTTAACTCTTTCATTTCTACCTCCTTCTGCGGCTCTTACCGCATACATACACTAAATCACAGAAGGAATTTTCTGCGACTGGTTATATCGATTAAGCTAGTCAACATAACTAGTCGCAAAAAAATCATAGAATATTACTTTAAAATACTTAAGTTATGCCAAAAAGCAATAATTACCTAGATTTTATAACATAAAATACATAAAAAGTCAAAAACCCCATTATCAAATAGTTTGTCAATGAAAATACCCCCGGATTACTCCAGGGGTCTAAAATATTTACCAACTAAAATTTATTTACCGACAAGAAAATTTGCCAGTTTGCGACAATTCGCTACCCCCTCAAGTTTCAGCTGCATCTTGCCGCCTGCACGCTCGATTAAACGTCTACTAGCCTCAACTTTGCTCTTAAAGCTACAATTTATCAGCTCATGCAGGTCCACCTCATTTTTTGGATCATAAGATGCTTTTAAAATTGCCTGCACTTCCTCAAGAATCTCCGAATCAAGAGCCTCTGTCCCCTCAAATAAAAACCAGAGCTTCTCCGGCAGTTCTGTACTAGATAAGAGCCTCTTAATACGCTTACTATTTACTTCTCTCGTTTTTTCAGCCGCCTGCCTGTCCTCTTCGACGATTATATCGTGACGCAAAGCTCTCAGGCCTTTACTTGAATACCCGTATGATAAAACTTCATTTTCATACCCAAGATATCCATCCACTTCCTTGTTTGGATTCGTCACGTAGACCTTGTCGTCGCACAGAATTGTCCAACCTATCTCCTCAAGATCGCCAGTCAATTCTTCAAATTTAGGCGTAAATTTCATTCTAGCGTCATAGGCAGCTTGTCTTTCTTTTTCAGCGTTTATGATATCGGCCTGTTTCTTAGACAAATAATCCTTCACGAAAGAAATATTTGCACTATCATAGAGATACTGGGTATATCCCAAAGTAAAAAACATCTCTCCGATATCCAACTGGTCCACAGAATATGTGCTCCACTTACGTGGCTTAGAAAGTTTCTTCAGCTTTTTCTGAATCTCCATCAGCTCTTCCTCGTATAGGAATTTATCACGTTTTGATTTCTCAACCGCCTTTTTTCTTTCTTCGATATTCTTAGCAGCACGGTCTAATTCTTCATGTTTTCTATGCGAGATTTTCTCACAATATTCCGGTGTTTTTACACCTTGAACCTCTGATTCCATAGCCTTGCAAGCCTGGCCATCAAACTCATCATCATGAATTATATAGCGAAAACCAACTGGCACCACCCAGTAGTCATAACCTTCACCACCGCCGTTGGATGTAGCGTGTCTAAAATATAACACATCCTTTATTTGTTCCACTTCTGATGGCTTTCTCCCCCTGGTTTGATTATAGCTACCACCCCAGCTGGACCTGATCAACATATGCTTTGCTTCCATCGCATCCTTGGGACGAAAACACGCCTCACCCTTCTTTGAAATCCAAAAATCACCAAAAAGAAATTTGGGCTCACCATTAAAATCGACATTCATATTTGCCGTCACCTCGTAATCCTCAATAAATTCTAACGGATTAATTGGAGTATTGTACTCATTGAGGTTAAATCCCTTATCCACCACAAAACAAATGTTTGAGTGATATTTCCCAAATTCATTAACTAAAAACCCGGTTTCTGTCTCAAAACATTTTTCATTATCAAAAAACGCTTTTACTTCAGCTAAACTCATCAACTTCTTCATTTTTCGTCCTTTCTCCTTTCGGACCCAATGCCATATAAGATTAAGAGGTTTTCCTCACATTAGTAGTACCGCTTCTTTTAAGCAGCGCCAAACCGATAATTATCAAAAATCACCAGCTTAACACTGCCTAAAAGACAAGAAGAAAGAATTCGTTGGTAAATTCTTAAAATACTCCTCCCACTCTCGTGTTCAGCCTCAAAACTATATAATATATATCACATAGTGTCAAGACTAAGCGCTTTCTAATTAGTACTTTTTATGCTATATTTAAGCCATCAGAACTGATCAAGGATAACAATGAAACAACTTTTTACCATCGATGCAAAAGACTACAATCCAAGCTGGCCAAAGTCTTACCGCCCCTCCGTTCGAAGCATTATCTTCAATAAGGATAACCTTATTTCTCTTATTTATAGTCAAAAATATCATTTTTATAAACTTCCCGGCGGCGGCATCGAAGAAGGTGAAAACCATCTTGAAACACTCATTCGCGAAGTTAAGGAAGAAACTGGTCTCACCGTCATCCCAAGTAGTGTTCAAGAATTCGGCGAAGCCTTGAGAATTCAAAAATCAAGTGCGTTAAAAGACACTATTTTTGTCCAACAAAACTATTACTACATCTGTCAAACTACCGGTAAGGTTCATGCTCAGCACCTTGATCAAGATGAACAGGAAGCAGATTTTATTTTAAAAACAGTCAGCCTCGATGAAGCCATTACTACTAATCAAGCTTTTATTGCTAACTGCCAAGGAACACAAACTCAAATAAAGGAAGAGATGATAATTCGCGAATGCCGCATCCTAGAACTTCTAAGAGTAAGACAATCAGCTCTCCAAGCAACCTTCACGCCAGGGAAGTAGATATTAGGGAAGTAGATATTATTCTCCTTTAAAAAAGGCTGGATTACTCCAGCCAAATATTTAAGAAGAAATTGCAATTTGCGCTAATGCAAGTGCGCCAGCTAATGATCTGGACCTAACTAATGTACCATCAGCTTCACAACTAATAGCATCCTGTACACCAGTTAATGATGCTAAACATACATTCGATAATCCGCACCAAGCTGTAGGTAGCTTCTTTCTCTTACAACCCGAATTATCTCTTGAACCCAAAATCGCCTGCACGTTCCATTCGCCCTCAAGATTAGGAAAAACGCAGTACAGTAGTTTTTTAGCTTTAGGGTTAAAAGATCTCAGTATATATTCCTCCCAACCGTCAATATACATTGGAAGATAAAGGAACTCACCCTCGTTATGCGCAATCATATTCTCAATCTCACTCTTTGCCTTAACAACAGACACTACGTGTTTGATTTCTTTTTCCAGAATTTTTTGCGCAAAACTCACAGCTTGCAAAAAAGCCACATCAGAATCCTGATTTTGATCATTCCAATTCGGATTAAACAAATTGATTACCTCTGATACTGACATTTCGATGCCACTAGACAAATAGCCCTGATCACTCGCATCAACTCCATGGATTAAATCATGACTCACTTCCATTGTAGCCTCTACAATTAATTGCAGAGGACAATCAAAATTAGACAAGATCTCCATACTATAATGACGCCAAGCCAGCCCTGCGGTTGAGAGTTTCATGAAATCACTATAATGTTCTTCGAACCCCTCTTGGTGACAGTCAAAACGTCTTTTGTCTATTCTGAATTCTCCCCCAATACCAAACATTATCAACCCCCTTGGTCCATTTTTCTTAGCATACTGAACCAAACTTTGATCCTTCGTGCGCAACACTCGCACCCTCTTCAACATCGACAACATCGCCGTCGCAAAAACGTCCCCAGCATAATGTGGTCCTGAATTGGTGATCACATTTGCATTTTCAAGTTCTGTCACGATAGTGACACGATTGTGTATTTTTCCCATCTTTCTTCTCCTTTTAAAGAACAATTTTCGAAGCTATAACTTCTAGATACCGATATATTATAATATATATTCAAAGATTGTCAAAACAATGAGCACCCTATACCACAACCAAACATTTTATGTTTAAATATCCACAGGGAATTATTTACTCAATGCCTCATCAAATTCTACCAAAACAAAGTTCAGCCGATACTCGCACTTACATTGCGATTGACCTTAAATCTTTTTATGCCTCAGTTGAGTGCGTAGATCGTGGACTTAATCCTTTAACCACCAAATTAGTAGTTGCCGATGTTACTCGCACCGATAAAACAGTCTGCCTCGCAGTTTCTCCCGCCCTCAAAGCTCTTGGCGTTGGTGGCCGTGATCGTCTTTTTCAAGTCTATAAAAAGGCGCCCAAAGGCTCTTTTATTATTGCTCCTCCCAGAATGCAAAAATACATTGATGTGAGTACCTCTATTTTTGGTATCTATGCTCAATATCTTGCTCCCACTGATATCCACATATACTCTATCGATGAGGCATTCCTTGATGTTACTAGTTATCTTCAAGCCTATCAGATGACCGCCCATCAACTTGCTCGTACCATTGTAAAAGATGTTCTTGGGCACACCGGTATCACCGCCACTGTTGGTATTGGCGAGAATCTATATCTAGCTAAGATCGCCATGGATATCGTCGCCAAGCATTTACCACCCGATCCTGACGGTGTTCGTATCGCCGAACTTACGGAATCTTCTTACCGCGAAAAGCTTTGGACCCACACTCCACTAACCGACTTTTGGCGTATTGGCCCAGGCTATTCCAGACGGCTTCATAATCTTGGCATCTACACCATGGGCGATCTCGCCAGATATTCTCTTACTGCCTCCTCCAAACTCTTTAAAATCTTTGGCGTGAACGCCGAATTACTCATAGACCACGCTTGGGGCTATGAACCAACCACTATTTCCGATATTAAAAACTATCAGGCCGTCAACCATTGCCTCTGTTCTGGACAAGTTTTACATCGCCCCTATAATCGCGCTGAAACCATCACCATTATTAAAGAAATGACCCACAGCCTCGCCCTCGATTTAACTCAAAAAAATCTATTCACAGATCAAATCATCCTCGATCTTGGCTTTTCAAGTCCCAAACACCCCTCATTCGTTCACGCTTCCAAAAATCTTCCTCAATATACTAGTAGCACCAAATTAATTACCCAAGCTGCATTAAAGATTTATCAAAAAATCATGCCGGATCATGCCACAGTTCGCCGTGTCGGTATTACCGCCAACCATATTTTATCTGTTCAAAACCATACCACCGAGGCCACACAACTCAATCTTTTCGACTCACCCACTAAAACCGAACAACAAACCGAACAAGCTCTTCGTCTTCAACAGGCCACTTTGGCCATCCAGACTCGTTATGGCAAAAACGCCCTCATGTTGGGTACAAATTTTCGACCTGAAGCAACCATGCGTGAACGTAATCGACAAATAGGAGGCCATCGTGCTGGATAATCAACAAAATCTCCGTTCACTTGCAGAGTCTTTCAATAATCCTTATCAGGATATTCTTCATCTTCCTCATTTTAAAGACCCAGCGCATCCTCCGCTTAGCCGTTCCAAGCGTGCCGCTCAATTTATGCCATTTAAATCCCTCAGTACCTACGAGACTCAAATTGAACAACAATTTCATGATTTAACCAATCAACGACTAGAACCATTCATTGATTATTCAGACAGTCAAACAGAAAATTTTAATCTAACCAATTAACTAATACCCCTTCTCCATTATTTCTCTAGAGTTCTTTTCTTCACTTAGTTTACAAAACCTAAGTTCCATGATAAAATAATCGTAATTATGTCAAAGAAGAGTAATACAAAACGCAAACTCGTTGGTCTCGTATCTGAAGAGTCTGGTATCCGTGCCTATTACACTAAAAAGAATACCATGAATACCCCTGACAAGCTCAGCTTGAGAAAATATGACCCAATTCTAAGAAAGCACGTTGTTTTCGTAGAAACCAAGAAAAATCTCGGTCGCAACGAAGTCAAAGAAAAGAAGCGTTAGAATAATTTCAAAAAATCCTCTCATCTTGGGAGGATTTTTCTATGCTATAATAGAGAAGATGAAAAAGGGAAGCACCCCAACCCTAAAGGTCATTGTTGCAACTCATAAACCATATACAATGCCAACTGACTCTCTATATCAGCCACTTCTTGTTGGTTCTCATTTTTATAAGACCCAGAAAAACGATCGCAAATTACCGAAAAATTTTGCTTATGATAACACTGGTAAACATATTTCCGACAAAAATCATAACTACTCTGAGCTCACTGGTCTCTACTGGCTTTGGCAAAACCGAGCCAAAAAAGACTCTAACGAAGACTCATTTTACGGTCTCGTTCACTATCGTCGTTTTCTTACCTCAAAAACCGACAAACAAATTTTAACCCAAAAGGAATTACAAGACTTACTCCTTAATTCTCATAAAAATATCAAATATGATATAATTCTCCCCAAAAAACGTCACTATTATATTGAGAATCTCTATAACCATTACGCTCATACACTGCATATCGAACCACTCGACAAAACACGACAAATCATTGAGCAGTCTCATCCAGCATATCTTGCAGAATTCGATCGTCTCAAGACTCGTCGCTCCGCTCATATGTTTAATATCTTCATCATGAAGAAGCCGTTCTTCAATGAGTATTGCGAATTTCTTTTCGATATTCTTTTTACTTTAGAGAAATCACTTTCTGTTGCCGAAATCAATCAATATGATGAATTTCATGCCCGCTTCTTTGGTCGAATTTCAGAACTTCTCCTCGACGTATTTCTTTACACAAAATACCCCGACCTCGAACATCGCTCCGATGTTTTAGAGCTCGACATTTTAGAACTTGAACCTGTTAATTGGCCATTAAAGATTAGAAGCTTCCTCCTCGCCAAATTCTTTGGTAAAAAATATCACAAAAGTTATTAAAAAGTAGAATAAATGAAATCATCACAAAAACAGAACACTCCCCTCATCTCCGTAATTGTCCCAATATATAACGCCTCAACTTTTCTTATTCAAACCATTAATTCTGTGCTAAAACAAGATTATCCAAACCTTGAAGTTCTCCTCATCAATGACGGATCAACTGATCACTCCGCCGAGGTCTGTCATACTATTATTGCTAGATATCAAGATCAAACATCGAAAAGTCTAAAAACATCAGACACACCACAAAATTTCATTTCCTCCCCCCTACGTCAACTCCACTTTTTTAACCTCCCGCATCAAGGAGTTAGCGCTACCAGAAATTTTGGCTTAACGAAAATTTCCGGCGAATATTTTTGTTTTCTCGATGCCGATGACTTGCTCACACCCACCTTTATCTCCGAGCTTCACACTTTTGCTCATAATCATCAACTTAAATACGTTACTTCCACTTTTAAACGCGTCCTTTACTCTCAAAAAAATTCCAATCTCCAAAATCTTCTCACGTTACCGAAAAACGTAGACTCTCCCCAAGACAGCTCGCCCACTTCGCAACACTCCAACAAGGATGCACTGCAGACTATCCTTCCTGCCGCCGATTACCTGCGTAAACTACTTGACCTTGATGCCGGCTACAATTTCTGTCATATGAAACTCCTTCATCATAGCTTAAAATCCACTCTTTTTGACCCCGACCTCGTTGTCGCCGAAGACGCTTTATATAACTTTACTCTAGTCGCACAACTTGATCACATTGGTATTATTCAAAAACCTCTCTACCTTTATCAAGTACATCAAAGCTCCACTGTTCGCACTTTCACTACTCAGTATGTTAAAAATTATCAGCTCGCACTACAAAAAATCAGTAACTTTATCCATTTTCAATATCCAAATCTTTTTCCCAGCCTTGAAAAACCCTTGCAGGCCTTTATTGCCACCCATCTTTTTTTCATTCTTGTAAACTTTTGTTGCCATCAACAGAATCCACGACCATATAAATCCATCTCTTCACTTTACAAAGTTCCACTTTTTTACCGTGCAATCCACCTCGCCCCTCTACATTTTTTCTCACCGCAAAAAGCTTTCATCATATTTTGTTTCAAGCTCCGCCTCATTCCTATCCTCAAAATTATTGGATTTATACGTAATAAACAAAACACACAAGGTTGCATCTCAATAGTCAAAAATCGCAAATTCAAGTAAAATATAGCTGTGAAATCATTTTTTCAAATAGTTGAACGTTTTTTAAAAGCACTCGCCAGTCTGCCCTCTGACTTTCTTTTTTATCTAGCCGCCGCCTCTCTGCCCTTTGAAAATCTCATCTTTGCCCCCTCCAAAGGTTGGGCCACTATTACCCCTATTATCCTTTTTTTCTATGCCATCTTAAATCTATACCATCTCAAGACCCACCTCAAAAAAATTCGTCCCATCCTCCTCTTCTTTCTTGGTTTCTCAATTCTTGGCACTCTCACCACTATTATCTTTCATGGCCGTTTAGATGACTACCTCTCCGCCTACGTCC
>ERZ773063.656-NODE-656-length-22034-cov-20.089995_pt1 | contig 22034 bp, 18 predicted proteins | sample MGYA00580625_ERZ773063 | MGnify/ENA primary metagenome ERZ773063 (study PRJEB29015, sample SAMEA2738022) | human oral metagenome | biome: human oral; feature: human-associated habitat; material: dental | place: China | collected 2042 ... | reverse complement strand
GCCGTATGCCGGCTGGCCGTATGCCTGCTGACCGTATGCCGGCTGGCCGTATGCCGGCTGGCCGTAGGCCTGCTGGGGCTGGCCGTACGAGGCCTGGGGTCCCTGGCCGTACTGCGCGTACTGGTCTGCTCCGGCCTGGCCAAACTGGGGCTGCTGGGCCTGGGGCGACGCAGCGTACGACGCGCTGCCGGAGCCCTCAGGCGCGTACGGCGAAGGGGCAGCATACGGCTGGGGGGCGGAATCCGCAGGGGTAGGGTTCAGAGGATCGCTCACAACACGCTCCAATTTTCTTTCCGATCAATACAACAGGCACCCTAACAGGATGCTCGCACATACACGTGTGGGGTCCGGATCGAGAGTCGATCCGGACCCCACACCGTGAAGAACTCAGTAGTTTGAGCCATCGGCTGCGAGGATAGCAATGATGCCGATGACGTAGAACAGCACGACCGCCACGATGAGGACGATGTGGATGATCGAACAGATCTTCGCGGTGTTACGAGCACTCGCCAGATCCGACGAAATGTCGAGCGGGGCACCGAGGCTCTGAGCCTCAGCCGTCAGATTGTTCGCCCAGAACCACATGCCGCCGGCCAGAAAAACTCCGCCGAAGATGAAGCTCAGGAAGGAGAGGAGACGAACGGTCGAGGCGTTCGAACGGATCCTCTCCAGGGCCGGGTTCACCGCGTAGGCCTGGCCGTACACACCCTGGGGGGCCTGGCCGTAGCCGGGCTGCGCCTGGCCGTACGCGCCCTGGGGGGCCTGGCCGTAGCCGGGCTGCGCCTGGCCGTACGTGCCCTGCGGGGCGCCCTGCGGAGCCTGACCGTAGGGGGACTGATCGAAGGCGGGATACTGGTTGATGGGATCACTCATGGGATGCTCCGAATGGAATAGGTACTAGTTACGCGGCTCATCCTAGCGCACGCATGACTGAGTCAATAACAATCGGGACGGATGACTATCGCGCCACAGCCCGTCCCTGCAACAGCGATCACTCAACCAGGGGCGCCCGCCTCCATCGCGCACACGGATCAGTAGCCCGAATCGCCCGCGATGAAGAGCAGCAGATCGGGGAGGACGATGACGAGGATAATCAAGAGAACAATGCCGACAATCTGAATGATGCTGCAGATCATCGCGATCTTTCGAGCACCACTCACGTCATTCATCACGTCCATGGGGGCGTTAAGACCCTGGGCCTCGGACACGAGCATGCCACCCCAAACCCACGCGCCAATCGAGAGAATCGGCCCAACGGTGACGAAGCTAATGATCGCCATGATACGAACCATCGATGCGTTCGAACGCACACGCTCAACGGCAGGGTTCAGGGCGTACCCGAAGTTCCCATAGGCGGGCTGACCGTAGCCAGGCTGACCGTAGCCCTGCGGCTGCCCGTAGCCCGGCATGCCCGGCCCCCCGCCGTACGGAGGCTGTCCCGCGCCGTATGGAGGCTGCCCCCCATACGAGGCCTGGGACCCATATACCGACTGAGCGCCGTACGCGTCCTGCTGGCCATAGCCGCCTTGGCTCGCGCCACCGACGCCGTAGGGGTTCGTCAGATCATTCATTGCTTACTCCGAGAAAATGTGAGGAACTGTACCACACATGATACGAGCGCCTTCACGAAAATCCGAATAAACAACGAGGCTCACACCCGCCACGGCGCCCGCATCCCCCGGACCGCACCGGCCTCGTCCCACATAAAACGGCGCGAGGGCCGGTTTCCCGACCCCCGCACCACCCGACACACGGGCGTGACGTCACAGCATGCAGGACACGCAGCCTTCAACCTCGGTGCCCTCGAGGGCCATCTGGCGCAGGCGCATGTAGTACAGGGTCTTAATGCCCTTCCTCCACGCGTAAATGTAGGACTTGTTCAGGTCACGCGTCGTCACCGTGTCCGGGTAGAACAGCGTGAGCGACAGGCCCTGATCCACGTGCTGCGTGGCCACCGCGTAGGTGTCGATGATCTTCTCGGGGCCGATCTCGTACGCGTCCTGGTAGTACTGAAGGTTCTCGTTCGTCATGTACGGCGCCGGGTAGTAGACGCGGCCGATCTTGCCTTCCTTGCGGATCTCCACGCGGGACACGATCGGGTGAATCGACGACGTCGAGTTGTTGATGTACGAGATGGAACCCGTCGGAGGCACGGCCTGCAAGTTCTGGTTGTACATGCCGTACTTCGCAACGTCGGCGGCCAGGGCCTCCCAGTCCGCCTGGGTCGGGACCTTAATCGACGAGGCGGCGAGCAGCTCACGGCACTTGTCCGTGGTGGGAGCCCACTCCTCGTCAATGTACTTGCGGAAGAACTCGCCCGACGCGTACTTCGACTCCTCGAAGCCCTCGAAGGTCTCGCCGCGCTCGCGCGCGATTGTGCACGAGGCCTTGATCGCCTCGAACAGGACCGTCATGAAGTACATGTTCGTGAAGTCAAGCGCCTCCTCGCTCCCGTAGTGCACGTGCTCGCGCGCCAGGTACCCATGGAGGTTCATCTGGCCCAGGCCAATCGCGTGGCTCATCGCGTTGCCGCGAGCAATCGACGGCACCGAACCGATATCCGACAGGTCAGAGACAGCCGTCAGGCCGCGGATCGCCATCTCGATCGTCTTCGAGAAGTCCGGTGAATCCATGGTCTTCGCAATGTTGAGCGAGCCCAGGTTGCAGGAGATGTCCTTACCGACATGCGAGTACGACAGGTCATCGTTGTAGGTCGAGGCCTCGGACACCTGCAGGATCTCCGAGCACAGGTTCGACATGGTGATGCGACCCTTGATCGGGTTCGCCTTATTCACCGTGTCCTCGAAGACGATGTAGGGGTAGCCGGACTCGAACTGAATCTCGGCGATCGTCTGGAAGAAGCGACGCGCGTTGATCTTCTTCTTGCGGATACGGCCATCATCCACCATCTCGTGGTACTTCTCCGTCACCGAAATCTCGGAGAAGGGAACGCCGTACACGCGCTCCACGTCGTAGGGGCTGAACAGGTACATGTCCTCGTTCTTGCGGGCCAGCTCGAACGTGATGTCCGGGATGACGACGCCCAGGGACAGCGTCTTGATGCGGATCTTCTCGTCCGCGTTCTCACGCTTCGTGTCCAGGAACTGCATGATGTCCGGGTGGTGCGCGTGCAGGTACACGGCACCCGCGCCCTGACGCGCACCCAGCTGGTTCGCGTAGGAGAAGGAATCCTCAAGCAGCTTCATGACGGGCACGACGCCGCTGGACTGGTTCTGGATCTTCTTGATCGGGGCGCCCGACTCGCGCAGGTTCGTCAGCTGCAGGGCAACGCCGCCGCCGCGCTTGGACAGCTGCAGCGCGGAGTTGATGCCGCGCGCAATCGACTCCATGTTGTCCTCGATGCGCAGCAGGAAGCAGGAGACCAGCTCGCCGCGCGCAGCCTTACCGGCGTTGAGGAAGGTCGGGGTGGCCGGCTGGAAGCGGCCCGTCATGATCTCATCGACGAAGCTGCGAGCCAGCTCGATGTCGCCGCGCGCCAGGTACAGGGACACCATGGCAACGCGATCCTCGAAGCGCTCCAGGTAGCGCTTACCGTCGAAGGTTTTGAGCGTGTACGACGTGTAGTACTTGAACGCGCCCAGGAACGTCGGGAAGCGGAACTTGTGGGCGTAGGCCTGCTTGTACAGCTCCTTAATGTCCGCGAAGTCGTACTGGTCCAGGACATGTTTCTCGTAGTAGCCCTCGTCCACCAGGTACTTCAGCTTCTCTTCCAGGTCATGGAAGAACACCGTGTTCTGGTTGACGTGCTGGAGGAAGTACTGGCGAGCCGCCGCACGGTCCGCGTCGAACTGAATGTGTCCGTTCGCGTCGTACAGGTTAAGCTGCGCGTTCAGCGCGTGGTAGTCCAGCTCCGGGGAGGGAGCTTCCTCTACGCCTGTGTCGGTGTAGTTTTCTGCCAAAACTGTTCCAGTCCTTCGCGAACTCTGGAGACGTCCTCGGGCGTGCCGAGGAGCTCGAACTTATACATGTGGGGGACCCCCAGCTTGGCCGCGATGATGTCGCCCGCGATGCAGTAGGCCTTGCCGAAGTTAGTGTTTCCCGACGAGATGACACCCCTGCACAGGGCCCGGTTGTCGGGGTCGTTGAGGAACTTGATGACCTGCTTAGGCACCGCTCCCTTGATATTTCCGCCGCCGTAGGTGGGCACAACGAGCACGTACTCGTCGGTCACGTGCAGGGGTTCTTCCTTGGGACGCAACGGGATTCGCGCAGCCGGGAGGCCGAGTTTTTCGACGAAACGGCGGGTGTTGCCCGTCGCCGACGAGAAGTAGACGACGATGCCCATGATGATCCTTCCTACTTGGCGGGATGCTGAATCTCTAGTGTCTCACTGACGAGGCCCGGGCGGGCTCCCCTGGCACGCGTGTCCCATGTGGGATGATCGACGCGGCCTGACCTGCGTGTGCGCGCTCTAGTGTGCGGCGGGCGCGTGGGCTGCTTGGCTGCGGGCGTGCGGGCCGGTTTGTGGTGTGGCGTGGGCCGGTTTGCGGTGTGGCGCGTGCCGCCTGGCGGCGCGGACCCAAGACTGACTATTCACTATTTCCCCCGACCTTATAGCGGCTTCGCTTCTCGCCCATCCGAGCGGTTCTCAGCCTTTGTCGAGGGACGCGCCCCCGCCTCGTCCCCACCCGGATATACGAAAGCCCCGGCCTCGCGGCCGGGGCTTATCGGCCAGACTCAGGCCTGCAGCGCGAGGGGGGCTGCGGCGGCGACGGCCTTGATGCGGTCGGGGCGGAAGCCGGACCAGTGGTCCTCGCCGACGACGACGACGGGGGCCTGCTGGTAGCCGAGGCCCTTAATGAAAGCGAGGGACTCCGCGTCCTGGGTGACGTCGATCTTCTCGTAGGAGACGCCCTGCTTGTCGAGGGCGCGGTAGGTCGCGTCGCACTGGGGGCAGCGGGGCTTGGAGTAAACGGTGATCGACATGTTCGTGTCTCCTTGCGGCTCAAGGCCGGACGTTGGCATCCTATGTTGACTTTCTAGCGGCTCGTTCGCCGCGAACACGATAACACTACACCTTGGGGCCAACCACGCAAGCGACCCCTAGATGTTGTGTGCGACGCCCTGACTGTGGACGATGCCTGAGGGGCCTGTGGACGGAGCGAGCGGTCAGGATCTCAGAGAGGCCTTTGCGGTTTGTCGCCCCCTCCGCACAGGTGTACGAAGATGCGCGCAAACATTGGGGTTTGCAACTAACCCACGGGCACATCTAGAGGTCTCCAGCACTCTCACACACACCTGTGCACCCTGTGGACGAGCGCATCACCACCCTGTGCATAACCACCTGCCAACCACCCGAAAGATGTCGAGCGTCACACTCTTTGGCGGCGCTCTTCGGCGTGTCGCACCCGCACATCTAGGGGTCGTTGGCGAATAAGTGCCCCTACATGTAGGGGTTTGAGCGGTTTGAGGCAAAATGACTGGAATCCTTCGGAAAGGCGATCGCATGGGGTCTGAGCGAGGTGCCCACGCGCGCCTCCAACGGGAAGCGCACCCTAGATTTAAGGGCCGACACGAGCCCTACATCTAGGGCGACATCCACTCGACTTCTAGGGGTGTGGGCGTGCCCTACATCTAGGGGTGGGACGCAACCTTCATCTAGGCACCACAAATTCGCACGGCAGGATCCTACGGCTGCTGGCCCGCGAAAAAGTTCGCCCAGCACACCCCCTCCACCGGCATTTCCGCGAAAAAGTTCGCCCAGCACGCCACAAACCCCCGATTTTGGGCCATTTTTCGTGCGCTGGGCGAACTTCTTCGCGCTCGCGTCCACCATCAGACCGAGCAGGGCGAACTTCTTCGCGCACCGGACCCTGCCCATGGCGATATTGAAACCTATGACACCTCTGCGACCGCTGATGCAGGTCAGCATGAACCCCCCACAGGCACGAGCGAGCAAAGGCGACAGGGGTTTCAAAGAACCGAACCGCCTGATCTACGGGGCCTGGCCAGACAACGAGTCGACGCGCCGAGCGAAGCTCGCAGCGCGGACGGCGAGCGGGCGGGCCGCCGCCCACAGGTACACACAGCGGCCCGGCCCCACAAAGCACACGCGGCGCCCGGAACACCGGCGGCACCACAAGCACCGCCGCAGGAAACGGAAAGCCTTACAGCCCCAAGAATGCCTTGATTGCGGGCATCTCGCGCACGGCCTGGACCAGGCCGGCACGGTAGGTCGCCTCCAGGCGCTCGCGCCGCGACTCAGTGTTGTTGATCCACAGGTTGTCGGGCGCGAACACGTAGGCCTGGCCTCGTTCTTCGAGCTCGAAGAGGAAGCGGCGTCCCGCGTTGTAGCGGTCGGGGCGCCGGGCCACGCCCTCGAACACGGAGGGGAACTGACGGTAGGCGGTACGCAGAAGGGCACCGACGCTAGCGGGCATGGGGCCCTTGACGTAGCCGCGGGGGCGAGTGAGGACGACCAAGAGCTTGCGGTAGCCCTCGCGCAGGGGTTGGTCGAAGGGAAGGCCACCGTTGGGGCCGAGTGCGCCATCGACGTAGATGTCGCCGTCGATGTCGGCGGGCGGCATGAGGATCGGCAGCGTGGAGGAGGCTCGGATGATGGGTCCGAGCGTGTCCAGGGTGCTCATTTCCTCCTTGGAGAACCAGCGAACCTGCCCGCGCGACGCGTTGAAGGTGGCAACACGCGTGGTCGCCGGGTTCGCCAGGAAGGTGTCCAAGTTGAAGGGCAGGGCGCCGTCGGGGTAGCAGATCTGCTGGTAGATGTACTCGGCGTTGAAGTAGCCGTGTCCCTTGCGGAAGTGCTTGAGGCCGCCAAACTCGGGATCCTCGACGAGGTCAACGAAGGTGTCGTGAGAGCGCTGAGCGTCACGGGAAGTGAAGTTGCACAGATGGCTGGACCCCGCAGAAACGCCCGAAATGTGCGGGAAGTTGATGCCTTCAGCGATAAGTCGGCTGACGAGCGCGGCCGTGTAGGCGTTGCGCATGCCGCCGCCTTCGAACACGAGGGCGGCGTCGTCGATGGTGACCATCGTGGCGATGGACTCTTCGGGGGGCGGGTAATGCTCTGCCGTTTCCTTCACGTTTCGACCCTACCGCCGCGCCTTCAACCTACGCGCGCGTATGTCCGGTGAAGACCACGTAGTGGTAAAAGAAGAAGCGGAACGCGGTGCCCAGTGCGAAGCCGACCACGTAGACGGCGATATTGTCAGCCAGCGCCGAGGTGAACCCGAGGATGTGGTGGGTGAACAGCAGGCAGAACTGGGAGATGCCGATGCCGCACGCGTTCGCGAAGAAGAAGAGGATGGCCTCGCGCGTCGCGTTGTCCCGGTTGCGGCCGCGGTAGGTCCACAGACGGTTGGCGATCCACGAGTACAGGGTCGCGGTCGCAGCGGCGAGAAATTGCGCGGTGTTGGGGTGGCCGGCGAGGAAGCCGAGCGGCCCGTGCTGGAGCAGGTTGAACAGGCCCGCGTCGACAACGTAAGCGGTGGCACCGACCATGCCGAATTGGATGAATTCACGCACCCAGGCGAGGAGTCGCTGCGTCAGGGACAAGGCCGGGGCCGCTCCCCCGTCAACCTGCCCTCCGGTCCGGGGCTGGGGACGAGAAGCGGGCTGCGGATCCGCGAGCGCCGCAGGTTCGAGCGCGGCAGCGGATCCGCGCGAGGGAGCTTGTTCGTCATTCACTCGTATAGTCTCGCACGCTCGCGCCACTGTTTCGTGGATCCCCACCAGTTGCCACACCTCTAAGATGGTCCCCATGACTGAGACGACCCAGCACCACGCACCCCAGGCCTCGTCGACTCCCCCGGTTGCCCCGAAGCGTTACGGGTACCGGGTGCGCGACCAGTTCGGGCAGCATTTTGATGACCCGTGGGATTGGTTGCGCGACGGCGAGAACCCCGAGGTGCGCGCCCATCTGGAGGCGGAGAACGCGTGGGCGGACACGGTGACGGCGCCGACGCGTGAGGAGGCCGCGCGCCTCGTGGAGGAGGTCAAGGCCTCCACGGCGCTCACCGACGTGACGGTGCCGATCCGCGAGGGCGACTTTTGGTACTTCCGTCGTTTCACGGAGGGGCAGTCCTACGCGACGCATCACCGCGCGCCGGTGGAGCGCGACGAGGCCGGGGCGCCGATCCCGCTCGTCCCCGCTCCGGGCGTGCCCACGCGGGGCGAGGAGCTCCTCGTCGATGAGAACGAGTGGGCGCGCGGGCAGGAGTTTTTCCGCTTGGCGGACCTGTACCCGTCCCCGGATGGGCGCCTGATTGCGTGGGCGCGGGACACGAGCGGGGATGAGCGCTACACGTGGGTCGTGCAGGAGGCGTCGGGCCGCGTCATCGACGAGGCCGTGGTGGACGCCGGGTACGGCTTCGCGTGGGCAAACGATTCGAAGTCCTTTATTTACATGGGAGTGGACGACGCGTGGCGCGCGTGCGACGTGTGGCTGCACCGCGTGGGCACGCCGCGCGAGGCCGACGAGCTGCTGTTGGTCGAGCCGGACGAGGGCTTCGAGATGGGGTTCGCGCCCTCGGGTTTCCCGGGGCACGTCGTCATTCATGCCTCGTCGTCGACGGCGGGCCGCGCGTGGCTGTGGCTGCCCGCCCACCCGTCGGTGCGCCCGCTGCCGCTCATGCCGGTGCGCCCCCGCACGCTGGTGTCGGCGGATTCGGCGGGGGATCGCCTGTTCATCGTGCATACGGGGCTGACGCAGGAGGGCTCGCTCGCGCAGGCGATGCTGCCCGCAGGGGGGTCGCCCGAGGCTTTGGCACAGGTGGGCGTTCCTTCTTCCTCCGCGTATAGCCGAGGGTCCCTAACGGATCGCACGCCGGGCACTCCCCTGCCGGAGGACGAGCCCGCGCCCCTCACGCCGTTTGAGTCCTGGGAGCCGCTGCGCAGCCCCGGCCCCGGCGAGCGCATCACCGACGTCGAGGCCCACGCGGACTACGTGGCGCTCTCGCTTCGTTCGGGCTCGCTCACGCAGGTCGACGTGTGGGATCGCCGCGAGCCCTCGCCCACGTGGCGGCGCGTGGAGGTCGACGCCCCGGTGCGCACGATCACGACCGTGCCGACCCCGTGGACCGATCCGCTGCGCGTGGAGTTCCAGTCGCAGACCGTTCCGCCCACGGTCGCGGAGGTTGCTCTGCCGGACCCGGCGCCGGCCTCGTCCCCCGAGAGCGCGGCACCCGAGAGCGCAAGCGACACCGCGCCCCTGAGCGTGCGGACCCTGCGCGCCCACGAGGCGCCCGGCTGGAATCCCACCGAGTTCGTCGAGGAGCGCGTGTGGGTGCTCGCGCGCGACGGCGCGACCCGCATCCCCGTGACCCTCATCCACCACCGCGACGCGCGGCCGGACGGTACGCACGCGGGTTGGCAGATCGGGTACGGCTCGTACGAGGTCAGCTACGACCCCGAGTTTGAGACCCTGCGTCTGCCGCTCCTGCGCCGCGTCGTCTACGCGATCGCGCACGTGCGCGGCGGCGGCGAGATGGGCCGCGCCTGGTACGAGGACGGCAAGGAGCTGGTCAAGGAGCACACCTTCACGGACTTCATCGATGTGGCCGACTGGCTGGTCGACTCCGGGTGGGTGGCGCCCGGCCGCCTGGTCGCGGAGGGCCGCAGCGCCGGAGGCCTCCTCATGGGCGCGGTCACCAACGCCGCCCCCGACCGCTTCCGCGCGGTCCTGGCGGGCGTGCCCTTCGTGGACGCTCTCACGACGATTCTGGACCCAACTCTGCCGCTCACCGTCGGCGAGTGGGAGGAGTGGGGCAATCCGCTGACCTCGCGCGCCGTATTCGACGCGATGAGCCGCTACGCACCCTACGAGAACGTGCCCGACGGCGCGCTCCTGCCCGCGATCATGGCGACGACGTCGGTCAACGACACACGCGTCGAGTTCGTCGAGCCCACCAAGTGGGTGCAGCGCCTGCGCGAGGCCACCGGCCAGGTTCCCACGACGGACGAGGCCGGGGCTGAGTCTGTTCCCGCGCGCGACCCGCGCGAGCGTCCGATCATCCTGCGCACCGAGATGGTCGCCGGGCACGCCGGCCCCTCCGGGCGCGAGGGCCGGTGGGCGGCACGCTGCGAGGAGTTCGCCTTCGCGCTGGGCCAGGTGGGCGTCACGGTGTAGGGGTTGATGCAGCTCACGAGCTGCCCCGGCCTCGTCCCCCTTCCGATCAGGCAAGCGGGATGCCGATAGGATGAGTGCATGACGATTACGGCGGCGGCAGACGGTTCTTCCCTCGGCAATCCCGGGCCCGCGGGGTGGGCCTGGTACGTGGACGAGGACACGTGGAACGCGGGCGGCTGGCCGCAGGGCACCAACAACCTGGGCGAGCTGACCGCGATCCTGCGCCTGCTCGAGGCCACGGCCGAGACCGGCGAAGAGCTACACATCCTCGCCGACTCGCAGTACGCGATCAACGTCGTGTCGAAGTGGCGGCTCGGCTGGAAGAAGCGCGGCTGGACGAAGGCCGACAAGAAGCCCATCAAGAACCTGGAACTCATCCAGGAGATCGACCGCGCCATGGAGGGGCGCCGCGTCACCTTCGAGTGGGTCAAGGGCCACGCCGGGCACCGCATGAACGAACGCGCCGACGACCTCGCGCGCGGGTGCGCCGAGGCCTACCAGGCCGGGCGCACTCCCGAGCCGGGCCCGGGGTTCGGGGGCGGTGCCCGCGGGTCGCACGGGTCTGTGTCTGCGGATCAGGCCTCCGGGGGCGCTGCCGCTGTACCCGCTGCACCCGCGTCGGTCGAGCCGCACGGCTCTATGGAGTCCGGCGCAAGCACACCTGCCGAACAGCAACACGCCGAGGCCGACAGGGCCGCCGCTGCGCCCACGCGCCCGAGTAAACACGCGGAGGAACCCGCGGCTGCATCGACATCTGCGCCCGCTTCGCGCAGCGCCTCTACCGACGGGGCCACCACCAACGAGGCCGCCACGTCGACCTTCCGTTCTCATCCCAGCGTTTTCTCCACGCTCGCCGAGCCGAGTGAACCCACGGAGGCGGCCCCGGCCTCGTCCGTGAGTGAACCCGCGATCACCACCGAGGACGCGGTCGCCCGCGAGCGCGAGTTCATCCTGGCGTGGACCGGCGGCGACGAGGAGGCCCTGGCGGCCATGACCGACGAGCGCACGACGCGCATCTGGCCAGGTGGCGGCGCGACGACGACGCTGGCGGGACCCTCTCCTGCCTCGCGGTCCATCGGCCGCATCGACGCGCACGACCTGGGCGGGTCATTCCTGACGCGCTACCGGGTTCGTTGGGAGGGCGGGGCCTCCCTGGAGTCCAGCCTGTGGGCGCCGGCGACTTCTGGCGAGCCGCGCCTGGTCATGGTGCACCACCAGTCGACGCTGATGTCCTGAAAGAGGGGCGGTCTAACGCGGGCGAGCACGGGTTGCAAGCCCCGTAGGATGCAACGGATGCTCGTAACCTATCCGCGTAGCCGTTTCCTATCCGTGAGCGACCGCCACCAGGCACCTGAGCAGGCTGTCATTCCGATGGCTGCGACCATGGCAATGGCTTCGCACGTGCGTGAGCGGCGCTCATGATGGTTCCGACTTGGGAGGGAGAGCGCACCAGGCGCTTGTCGATGTGAAACTGTGTGACAGTGGACTGGCAGGGAACACACCCGGCCGCTTCGGGACGAAGGGCCCAGAAAACGTGGAAGTCGTCACGGTAGGCTTCGCCCGCTCGCACAACAAAGCGGCACGGACAAGAATTGCACCCATGCCCAAGCTCCCTCGCACAGTGAACTTCCCCGTGCCCGCGAAGCCTACCCGCTACGAGATCATCGAGGGCCTGCGCATCACTGCACCCGTCGCCGCCGGCTACATCCCCCTGGGCCTCGCTTACGGCCTGCTGGTTGTCCAGCTTGGGATGCCGTGGTGGATGGCTCCCGCACTCTCCTTGGCCGCCTATTCGGGGTCGGCCGAGCTCCTCGTCATTACCCTGGGCTCGCAGAACACGCCGCTGGCGGTCATCGCGGTGACGATGCTGCTGGTGAACTTCCGCCTCCTCTTTTTCGCGTTCTCGTTCCCTCTGCACGCGATCGAGGGGCGTGTTGCGCGCCTGTTTTCGATGTACGCCCTGGTCGACGAGGCCTACGCCCTGACGGCCGCGCGCCCCAACGGGTGGACGAAGCCTCGGCTCTTGGCGATGCAGGTGCTCTTCCACCTCACGTGGCTCGTGTCGGGCCTGGTAGGAGTGTTCGCGGGGGCGTTGATTCCCACGCAGATCGAGGGCCTGGATTTCGCGCTGACGGCCCTGTTCATCACGCTGACCCTGGACGCGGCGCGTTCGATGCGTGAGGTGCCGTCGGTTCTTTTGGCGGGCGTGTCCTTCGCGGTCGCGATGGCTGTGGATTCGGCGCACCGCCTGCTGGTCGCTCTGCTGCTTTTTGTCGCGTGCCTGGGGGTGCGCCACGTTCTTCATCGCCGAGGCATTGTGCGCTCCTCGGACGAGGTGGCCGAGGGGGGTGCTCGGTGACTGCAACGCTGCCTTACCTACTGGGGATCCTAGCGATCACCTTCGTCATCGACTTCACGCTGCGAGCTGTGCCCTTCAAAATTTTGGAGCCGCTGCGTGATTCCCGTTTCGTATCGGACATGGCGGTGTGGATGCCGCCGGGCATCATGCTGATTCTCGTGCTCTCAACGCTGTCGCATAACGCACAGGCGGCGGGCGAGCGCTGGTGGGCGGCGCTGGTGGCGACGGGCGTGACGGTCGCGGTGCACATGCTGAGCGGCCGCAAGCTCCTGTGGAGCGTCGGCATCGGAACGGTCTGCTACGTCGCGCTGCTGAACTGGCTCTGACACCCTGTACTGAATCGAGCTGGCGAACTGTGCTGAACTGCGCTGACGAACTGCTCCGACAAACTGCTCGCCGAACGACTCCAAGCCGCGGGCGCGCGGGTTACCGCCCCCAAAGTCGCACGTAATTTAACATGGTCATTTTTCGAGACACTCCACAAACGCTGCAATTCCAACGGCATGCTTTCAAAGCCTGAAATACTCGCAGGGGAATTACGTGCGACATTGTTGGGGAACCGCGCATGGCAGTCCGACCCTTTGATCCGCACGTGGGCCCGCTCATGCGCACGTGGGCCCGCTAATACGAGCCTGGGCAGCCCCGCCCACGGCCCAACGCCCACGGCCACAACGAGCCCGCCCCAAAACCGCTACCATTGTGTCCATGCACACAGAGTCGTACCTGCACCACGGTCACACCGTTTACGAACACCACCTGGACGTTCCCCTTGATCACCTGCGCCCCGCCGGCGCGGACAACCCGACGATCCAGGTTTTCGCGCGCGAGGTCGTGCGCAAGGGCCACGAGAACGCGCCCTACGCGGTGTTCCTGCAGGGCGGCCCGGGCTACCCGAGCCCGCGTTTCGGCACGTTTACGGGCGGGTGGATGAATCGTCTCCTGCAGGATTACCGTGTGGTGCTCCTGGATCAGCGAGGCACGGGCCAGTCGACCCGCATGGACGCTCAGGCGCTCGCCCACTTGGGCACAGACGAGGAGAAGGCCGCGTACCTGCGCCACTTCCGTCAGGACCAGATTGTGTATGACGCGGAGGCACTGCGCCGCGAGTTGTGCGGCGATGAGCCGTGGACGACGCTCGGACAGTCCTTCGGTGGCTTCATCACGACCTCGTACCTGTCGCTGGCTCCCCAGGGCCTGAAGGCCAGCTTGATCACGGGAGGTCTACCCGGCCTCGTCCATGTGGACGACATCTACCGGCTCACCTACGAGCGCACTGCGGCGCGCAATCGGGCGTACTTCCAGCGCCACCCGGGGGATGAGCGCACGGTGCGTGAGCTGTGCGCGCACCTGGCTGACACGGAGGAGACGCTGCCGACGGGCGAGCACCTGTCCCCCACGCGCCTGCGCATGATCGGCATGATGCTGGGCGGGCAGGGCAACACGGATCAGCTGCACTACCTCCTCGAGGGGCCGTGGACGTCGGTTCGAGGCCAGCGCCGCCTCTCGTCGCAGTTCCTGGCGGCGATCGGCTCGCAGGTGGACGTCGCGCCGATTTACGGCGTGTTCCAGGAGTACATCTACGCGTGCGCGACGCCGGACCTGGTGGGCACGGCGACGCTCTGGGCGGCGGACCGTCTGGCCGAGGAGGTCCCGGGCTTCGCGAAGGACGCGAACCCGCTGGATGAGAGCGAGCCCTTCTACCTGACGGGTGAGCATTTCATGCGTCGCGTGTTTGACGAGGATCCGGGCTTGGCGCCGCTGAAGGGTGCGGCACAGATCCTCGCGTCGACGACGGAGGCGGCTCCCGTCTACCTGCCGGACGTATTGGCCGAGAACACGGTGCCGGTAGCGGCGGCCGTGTACTACGACGACATGTTCGTGCCGCGCGAGCTGTCCTTGGACACGGGCAACCTGATCGGAGCCCGCCACTACATTACGAACGAGTACCAGCACGACGGTTCCGCCTATTCGGGCGGGAAGGTCGTCTCTCACCTGCTGGACCTGCTCGCGGACTAACCCGCGAACGCCTGATTGAAAGGACTGGCCATGAGCGCCTCATCTACCTGTTCTTGTCCGTGCGTCGGCTCGGTGGACCCGACTCGGGTCGCGGGGTTCGCGGCGGGCGTAGGCGCGACTGTCGCGTGGTATGCCCTGCCGGATTACGTGCGCTCGCGCCCCTTGCGCGGCCTCGTGAAGGCGGGCTTGCTGGGCGTGCTCGGTTGGTCGATGGTAGCTCAGCTCCCGGAGGGCGCGGAGCTTGCGCCCTACGACGACGAGGACGTGGATTGTTCAAAGTCTTCTCCCGTCGCCGGTGAGGATCCGCTCGACGGCGTCACGGAAGCGGATCCGACGGAGCTGGCGGTTCTCGCGGGCGCGGCGCTGGGTTCTGCGATGATCACGGTCGGCGTGGAGCGTTGGCTGTTCCGCCGCGGTGAGCGTCGTCGCGCGCAGGGCACTCGTTTTGCTCATACGAGGCAGGGGCTGGTTCTGGGCGCTCTGGAGGCCGCTGTGACCGTGGTGACGTTCGGTGCGGGGGCTGTGCAAGGCAGGCTCTCGAAGGACTGAGGCGGCGCCCGCCGACCTCGCGCCCGCCGACCTCGCGCCAGCAGCCGTCCGCCGCCCGCTCGTTAGCGTTCGCGCCCGAAGACCATGGAGCGCGCGATGGCGGCACCGACCCACCCGCAGGCCATGACGAGGATGGGCACGCCCACGGCCGTCCACCACGAGGACGCGGGGACAAAGTACCGCAGCACCGCGAATTCCACGGGGGTGACGACGAGGAGCGCGAGCGAGATCGTCGCTATCGTCGCACCGACGGGTCGGCGCTTGAACGTCAGGTCCACGACCTCGCGGCGCGTCTTGCCCTGTCCGGCGGCGACCTGCGAGACAGGCAGCGCCTCCTCGCAGCGCCCCAACTCGACGAGACAGAGGGTCAGTTCGCGCGCAATCTCGGCGGATTGGGGATGCAGGCGTATACCGGTCGAGGCCTTGACGGCGCTGGGCGCGGGCAATGAGCGCGAAGGGGTCGGCCATGTCGTCGCCGTAGGCGCGTGCGCGCGTCGCATATTCTTCGCACAGTGGGTACAGGCCGAGGAGGTCAGCGCACGCGGCGGCCTGAATGTCGCGGCGGTAGCACGCGCCCGAGGTGGCCTCGTCCACGGCCTAGCATCAGGAGCGATCGCATCACCTTGCGGTGCAGTTGACTCCAACGCCTATCTCCACTCTCGACACCCACTTCAACGTGTTCTACAATTCACAATGTTATGTAGTCATTAGACAAAGATTTTACATTGTTTCCCTGTAGGCTAGAGAATGTTCTAACAGTTTCTCATTAACCTAGAAAAGACCTCTCAGCAATGAAGCACTTCCGCACCGTCGAAGTGGGGCTTGTCGCAGCCCTCTCCCTGGCGTTAACGCCTGCCGCGACGTTCGCAGCACCATCACAGTCAGACGCTTCTTCCGGGGACACGTCAATCACGGCTCCCAGCAACCCGCCCGTGTCCGACGAAGACCGACAAACGGCTGACGCCCAACAAGCCGAGGAGAACGCCCGAGCAGCGCGACCCGACCCACAGCCGCCCACCTCGCCTGCTCCTTCGACCCCATCGACGCAGACCCCGCCCCTCGTCACCACTCAGCCAGACGGGAGCATCGGCAACGACAAGGTGCACATCCTGTCCCTGTCGGGCGCTGACTGCATCGTGGTGGAGTCGAATGGTCACTTCGGCATCGTGGACGCAGGCGACGACAACGACTACCCGGACGGGTCAGACCCCCGCTACCCGTGGCGAGCAAATATCGCCACATGGGGACAGGAAGACCAGGTGCGCCCCTACCTCGACAGTCTGGGCGTGAACTCCTCCAACCTCGACTTCTTCATCGGCACTCACCCGCACTCCGACCATATCGGCTGGGCAGACACTCTGATCCACCGGTACCATCCCAAGCACATCTACACGCCCGTCTACGACGATTCCTACTCGGTCGGTGACGACGTGAACCCGCTGTGGGACAACCAAAAGGTCTACGACGACCTCGTAGCCGCAGCGACGTGGGCTCAGAGCGCGTACGGGGCGACGTTCGACCAGCACGTCAAGCCCGGACAAGGCGACCTCATCCAAATGGGCGACATGCTCGTCCAGATCATCCCCCTGTCTCCCGACGAGGAATACGCGCACCCCGGCAAGCTCACGAACACGAACCTCATCAGCTACACGGCGAAGATCACGGCCCACGGACACAGCGCCTACCTGTCCGCTGACCTCGAGAGCGGCGAAGGCAAGGAAGACTACGCGGCCGGGGTGGTCGGTCACGTGGACTGGCTGAAAGCCGGTCACCACGGCCTATCGACCTCAAACAGCGAAAGCTTCCTCAACACACTGTCCCCATCGCTCGTCATGAATACGGGCTACGAGTTCCACACCCCCGACCGTCTTGGCCTGCCTGCGCTGAAGGGCCGCTACGAATGGTTCGAGGCATACTCGATGCGCAACGCGGGCATCCCCGCCCTCATCGGCACCTTCACCCCCGACGGGATCACCCACCCCTACATGAACGTCGGAATGGGGCACACATTCGCATCGACCACGCCCCACACCTACTGGTTCCACAACGGCAAACCAACCCCGACGCGTGGATGGTGGAAGGGCTTCTACGACGGCTGGCACTACTTCAACGGTTCCGTATCTGCCGTCGAGAATGGCTGGGTGGTCGACGGAGGTCACTGGTACTGGATGGACGCCACCTCCAACATGGCTGTGAACACGTGGGTCCACGACGGCGACAAGTGGTACTGGGTGGACGGCTCCGGCCACATGATCAGCGGCGGCTGGCACCTCATTGGCGGCACCTGGTACTACCTCACCGGCTCCGGCGCTGTGGCGACAGGCTGGCTCCAGGACGGTGGTTCCTGGTACTACCTGCACGCCAACGGCGCGATGGGGCAGGCGTGGATCCACGATGGTACCGGCTGGTTCTGGATGGACCCCTCGAGTGGACGCATGGACGCTGGCGGCTGGCGTAACATCTGGGGCTCCTGGTACTACCTGAGCGGCAGTGGCAAGGCTGCGGAAGGCTGGATGCTGGATCGAGGCTCCTGGTACTACATGGCTCCCGGCAGTGCCCAGATGCGCACCGGATGGGTGAACGACGGCACCGGGTGGTTCCTCCTGTCCAGCAGCGGAGCAATGCGCTCGGGTGGCTGGGTCCAAGACGGTGGCAACTGGTATTGGCTCGACGGCAGCGGGATGATGCTCACAGGCTGGATCCAGTCGGGTGGCGCATGGTACTGGCTTGACCCCGTCAGCGGACACATGGCGGTCGGCACGGCCACCACTGATGGTCGAACATCCCAGTTCGCACCTTCCGGCCGGTGGCTCGGATACATCTGAGCACACTCTCGCCGACAGAGACAGTAGAGGAGCGCTCGCCTTGACGACACCGTCGGGCGGGCGCTCCTTCGCACGTGCCCGAGGTGACCTCGTCCACGAAACACGGCCCACCAGCCTCGTCGCGGGCGTCGCACCCACTATCCTGGACCCTGTACGCGAGGCCGCCCCGGCCTCGTCCGTCCGACACCGCACATAGAGGAGCCCCCCATGGCGACCGAGCCCGTGTTCGAGGCCATCAACTGGAACAAGATCCAAGACGACAAGGACCTCGAGGTCTGGGATCGCCTGACGGGTAACTTCTGGCTGCCTGAGAAGATTCCGCTCTCCAACGACCTGCCGAGCTGGAAGACCCTCACCAAGGACGAGCAGCTCATGACGAACCGCGTGTTCACGGGCCTGACCCTGCTCGACACGCTCCAGGGCACGGTCGGCGCGGTGTCGCTGATCCCGGACGCGCGCACCCCGCACGAGGAGGCCGTCTACACGAACATCGCGTTCATGGAGTCGGTGCACGCCAAGTCCTACTCGTCGATCTTCTCCACCCTGCTCTCCACGGAGGAAATCAACGAGTCCTTCCGCTGGTCGAACGAGAACGCCGCCCTGCAGAAGAAGGCCGCGATCGTCAAGTCCTACTACGACGGCAACGACCCGGAGAAGCGCAAGGTCGCCTCGACGATGCTCGAGTCCTTCCTCTTCTACTCGGGCTTCTACGCGCCCATGTACTGGAGCTCGCACGCCAAGCTCACGAATACGGCCGACCTGATCCGCCTCATCATCCGCGACGAGGCCGTCCACGGCTACTACATCGGCTATAAGTACCAGCTGGCCGTGAATGAGTCGAGCCAGGAGCGCCAGGACGACCTGCGCGACTACACGTACTCGCTGCTGTACGAGCTCTACGAGAACGAGGAGCAGTACACGGAGGACCTGTACGATCCGCTCGGCCTGACCGAGGACGTCAAGAAGTTCCTGCGTTACAACGCGAACAAGGCGCTCATGAACCTGGGTTACGAGGCCCTGTTCCCGCACGATGCGACCGACGTAAACCCCGCGATCCTGGCGGCCCTGAGCCCCAACGCGGACGAGAACCACGACTTCTTCTCGGGTTCCGGCTCGTCCTACGTGATGGGCGAGGTCGTGGACACCGAGGACGAGGACTGGGACTTCTGATCCCGCTATCATGCGGCCGGGCGCGCGTTGTGCGCCCGGCCGCGTTTTCTATGCGCGACCCCTTTCCGGCGTTCCCCCAAAAGTCGCACGTGATTTAACGCGGTCATTTTTGGGCATGCCTCTCAAACGTTGCAATTCCAACGCTTAGATTTCAAACTCTGAAATAAGCACGGGGGAATTACGTGCGACATTGGTGAGGAACCACTGGGCTGCGACTGAGGAAATCCGGCGGTCTAGCCGCACCCACGTTGTAACGTCTCGCGGCACGCGTTACGCGGCCTGCGTGCGCTCTCGGCGCCGCCACGCGCACGCGCCGGCGAGGCCGAGCAGGGCGGCCCCTCCCGCTAGCTGCGGGTAGATGCCGATGGATCCGGCCTTGGGGAGCACGCCGACCTGTGTGTCGACGACGCGAATGCCGGGCGTGCGATCCCCGGGCAGGCTGCCCGAAGCGGGCAGGACGCGCACGGAGCTAAAACCCTCGTCGGCGCCGAAGTCCGTCTTCACGACGGTCGTGGCGTCGGCGTCGGTACCTGCCTCGATATGGAAAGCGACGGGACGGGGCAGCAGTGCATGACCGGCGGGGGCGCGGGTCTCCACGAGCCAGTAGGTCTTCCCCGTCTCCAGGGGCGCGGTCACGAAGCTCGACTCTCCATCGAGGACGGAGACCGGGTCCCCAGCCAGGGCCTCGTTGTCGTAGATCGCGAAGGCCGCGGAGCGCACGATCAGGCCCGGCGCAAAGTTCGGCGTGTCCGTCAGGCGCCCGCTCGTGCCCGCGAGGGCGCCGTCGTTCGTGGCCGTGATGCGGTAGGTGACGGTTATGTCGTCTGTCGTGGCGCCTTCGACGGAGTCGAGCTCCTTCTGGATGCGCAGCTTGGGGACCTGCTCGCGATTGGTGAAGCTGCAGGTGATCGGCAGGACGTCGTCCGAGTCGGGGGGTCTGGTCGGGCTTGCCTGCCGAGCCCAGGTAGTACTGGGGCTGATCCGTGTAGATGTCGTATCTGCCTTTTCCTTCACCGACTTTCTTGAAGCAGTGCCAGTTGCCATCGGATCGGGCAAGCGCGTAGTAGGGGGCGCTCGATGGGCAGGTGCGCGGCGCGGAGGCGCGGGAGACCCATTCGTAGGGGCCTCCCTTGCGTCGCACGACCGTCGTGTCCGTGTCGTTGTCAGTTTCCAGCTGGTCGAAGGGGAAGGACTCTTCCAGGTCGCCGATGCGGATGTCGAAGGACGAGTGCACCCAGTGGATCTGGGAGTAGATCGGGAAGTTGTTATGGCGCACGGCACCGATCAGGAAGGTGCTGTTGAGCGGGACCGTTCCGGGGTTGTTCGGCTTGTAGCCGAGCGCACTCGTCGTCGAGGTCGAGATCGCGTCGGGCGTGTATTCGCCGGAGTAGGGGTACTGGTAGTAGGCGGCCAAGTGGTAGTCCCAGGCGACGCCTCGGGTGACGTAGGACCAGTAATCGCCGTTTGTCGCAATGTTCGCGTCGAGCCAGTCCTGGGAGTACCCCGCGCGATACGCGACGGAGCGCTGGTTGGGGTCGGCGGAATTGTAGACCGTCATGCCGGGCACGATGCTTTCACCGCGCGGTCGGCCAGGTGACCACCCGCCGACGGATGGTCGTCTCGGTCGGCAGTGCCTCTCCTGCGGACGCCACACTGCATGTCAGTGAGGGTCATACTGCCCCCACATCGATATGGTTACTGACTCACCATAACAATGGGACTTAGTTCCCGCACAACCCCTAGGTCAGTATTTACTCATGCCCACACATGCGGACAGAAATGCGCACACTTACCCACGCCGTGAGTCAATCGCACCCACCTCACACGACAACTATGCAATCAAGCTGACCGCACAGAATTAAAGGGACCTACCGCCTGTCATCCACCGATATGGCGACAGGCATATGCCCACACTCACCGCATGGTAAATAGAAAACACTTGTGCTCTATGCAACATGCGGCGGCAACCAAGCATCCCACAGAGCCCTCATCGACCGGCAACACACCACCACTCAGATCATCGACCCGACCGAGCGAGTGTCCGCACTCTGTTTGCTCGCACACACTTATCGTCACATATGTAACATTTGCACCAGGCGCCACAGTCGCGCCATTGCTGAGTATTCCTCGGCATGGCGCGCATCCGGAAGAAACAATGGGCCTTTACTCATCGGAAACATCCCGACAGATGAGGCCCCGGCACTTCCGAGGCCCGTTAGACTGTGACTGGGAGCGGCTTCGCTTCCACGCAGAACGTACGTCGCGCACACAGCGCGGGGGAATGAGGAGAGCACGACTATGAGCATCTTCGACCGCTTCGAGAGCGCCGTCGAGAGAGGCGTCAACGGCGCCTTCTCCCGCGTGTTCCGGTCGGGGATCAAGCCCGTGGACATCACCACGGCGATCCGCCGCGCCATGGACGAATCCGTCCAGGAAGTCTCCGCCTCGCGCATCATCGCCGCGAACCACTTCGCGGTCTACGCCTCGCGCACCGACCTTACATCCCTCGAGGCATCCCTCGACGTCCTCGCCGACGAATTCGCCCAGCAGGCCACCGAGCACGCCTCCTCAAACGGCTACTCACTCCTCGGACCCGTGACGATCGAATTCATCGCCGACGCATCCGAACCCAGTGGCACCCTCAAGGTCGACGCCGAAAACCGCAGGGGCCCCGCAGCACCCGCTACCGCCTCGTCCGCATCCCCCGAACACCCCATCATCGACGTCGACGGTGAAAAGTGGCTCCTCACCGAGCCTGTGACCGTCATCGGACGCGGCTCTGAAGCCGACATCGTCGTCAACGACTCGGGTGTCTCGCGCCGTCACCTCGAACTGCGCATCACCCCCACCGGCGTGATCGCCACCGACCTCGGTTCCACCAACGGCACCTTCGTTGAAGGACACCGAATCGACGCAGCGACCCTGCTCGACGGCAACCAGATCGTCATCGGACGTACCAAGATCCTCTTCTGGACCCACCCAGACCAGAGCGGAGTTTAATGAAGTGACC
>ERZ773063.655-NODE-655-length-22042-cov-12.333197_pt1 | contig 22042 bp, 12 predicted proteins | sample MGYA00580625_ERZ773063 | MGnify/ENA primary metagenome ERZ773063 (study PRJEB29015, sample SAMEA2738022) | human oral metagenome | biome: human oral; feature: human-associated habitat; material: dental | place: China | collected 2042 ... | reverse complement strand
CTCTTTGGTCGCGGCATAGCTCCTCCTTTTCTGTCATATGACAGTTATAATCTTAACAAAGTTTTAGGCATATGTCAATTATATTTTTCTTGCTATTGACAAGTATGATAGAATAGAGGTAAGAATCCATTATATTTTGGGAGGAAATGGTTATGAAAATGATGATTGCAGGGCTCTTTGCGGGACTCATCCTCGCCACCGGCGCACAGGTACTCGCCTATGGCTGCGAAGGCGGGGTATGCGAACTGCCGCAGCGTCAGAACACGGCGTACTGCTATGGCGGCAATGCAGGTTACTGCTACGATGGCGACTGCGCACAGACATCACGCGGTGCGTGCGTAAATCAGAGACGCGGCAGCTGTGGCTGTGGACGCTGATATTGAGTGAACAAAAGACGGTTCTGTTGGGAAAGTCAATGCTTTCCCAACAGAACCGTTTTTATTGTGCGAGCCCCCTTGCCACCGTGAGCAGCTTTGCAAATTCTTCGCTGAAGCGTTCGCGATCGGTGTCCGCGCCCCAACTGATGCGGACGGAACTTGCAATGCGCTCTGCGGACAGTCCCATCGCCGCGAGGACGTAGCTCGGCGTATAATCGGTCGAGGTGCAGGCAGAGCCATTCGACACGGCACAGTACTGCTTTGTCGCGATCATCAGAGCCTCAGAGGAAACACCATGCAGACAGACATTGAGTGTGCTCGAGAGGCAGTAGCCGGGATCGCCATTGACCGCATAGGAGAGCTCGGAGGCATCAAGCAGCTCCATCGCGCGTTCTTTCATCTCCTTCAGACACACCGCATCCTCCGCATAGTGTGCCTCGGCAAGCGCACACGCCGCTCCACAGCCTGCGGCGAGTGCGACGGGGATCGTACCGGGACGCAGACCGCGCTCCTGCTGCCCACCGTACATGATCGCCTTTACAGGAGGACGTCTGTACCCCTTCTTTCGCAGGACAAGAACGCCGATGCCCTGCGGGCCACGCAGTTTATGCGCACTAAACGAAAGCATATGATACGCAAGTGTACGCAGTTCATCGACCAGTTTACCGCAGCTCTGCGTAGCATCGACATGAAAGAGAACATCCCGCGCCGCCAGTTCCGCACCCAATTCCTCCACAGGCTGTATGATCCCCGTCTCGTTATTGACGTGCATGAGGCTGACGAGGAGGGTTGTATCACGGAGTTTGTCCACGATCTTCGCCGCGTCAACGCGTCCGGAAGGCTCGGGGGCAACGAAATCGACGTCAAATCCCTGCCGCTCCATCGCCCTGACTGTCTCAAGCACCGCCTTGTGTTCAATGGAGGATGTGATGATGTGGCGTTTCCCACTCCTGCGGGCGTATTCCGCAAGCCCCTGTATGGCGATGTTGCTGCTCTCCGTCGCACCGCTTGTAAAGAATACCTCAGACGGGGAAATTCCGAGCAGCGACGCGACCTGTTTACGCGCCGTCTCCACGACGGCACGCGCCTCATCACCATAGGAATGGGTGCGACTGTCCGCATTTCCGCTGCGGTTTTGGTATACGTCCACCATCACTTGCAGGACGGCGGGGACAATCGGGGCGGAGGCATTGTAGTCCAGATAGATGCTCATGCTTTTTTCACCGCCAACATCAGGAGATCGTCCACGCTTCGGATAAATCCTGTCCCTGCGAGATGTGCAATGCCGCGCTCGAGGTTCAGTCGAAAGTATTTCACGACCGTTTCGTCATCTGTCGGCAGCCCCATGCGCAGACACCACGCGCGTATGAGCGCCTCGTAGATCTCGTAGTACTCGCCGCCGAACGTGTGCCATGACATCTCCACGTTGCTGTCCGTCGCAATTTCTGAATCGGTCGGCACGCTTTGCTCCGCCAGCGAGTACGCCAGTGCCCAACGGCAGAGAACATTCCGACTGCGGATGCCTGTTTTTGCCTTGAGCCGTCCTAGCTGTTCCTTCGCCTGATGGGATAAGCGAACTTGTTTAATCAGCATGTTCCTGAAAATATCCTTTCAATACCACTGTGCTCTTTGTTTCCTCATCGTAGCGGAGTGTATACGTGTCCCCAATCGCCGGCATCATTTGGTCATAAAAATGCGGATCTATTTCGGCATCTGTAGACAGGATGATCGTCTGATCGCCCGCGTGCGGGAAATAATTCGTCACGAGTGCCATGCGGTGCATGGTGTCAAGGCGCGCAAGGGGGGTGTCGATAATCACGGGCAGTTTCTTCTTCGAGCAGATCGCAAGTGCCCAGAGGATTGCAATCACCATCAGCTGCTTTTCGCCCGCTGACAGTGCCTCCTTGGCAACCTCTGCGCCGTCCGCGTCCAGATAGATGAGGTCAAGCGTCTCCGCATCCATCTCAATCCGATCAATCAGATTTTTCTTGTTCGCCAGTTTCTTATAGCATGCTGTGATTGTTTCACCGAGCACGCCTGTTTTCCGCTGTTGGAGTGCGGCGGAGAATGCCTCGGTCAGCTGCAGTGCCATATTGGCATATTTCCCCATACGCGCATTGTCATCCCGCAGTTCGGCGTTCTGCAAATACGCTTCCCGTGCACGGCTGTAGTCAATGGTCACAGTACCAAGCGACGCCTCCGCGGCGCGCATCGCCTGCTCCGCACGCGCGTGCTCCACCGTCAGTCGATCCACGGCGGCTTCCTGTGCACGGATCTCCTCCGTGAGGCTGCCGAGTGTCTGCTCGTCCGCCCCCAGTGCAAGATTGCGGTCGCACGCGTCCAATTTCTCCTGCAATGCCGCCTTCTCTTCCAAGAGGCGGCGCGCACGCTGCGTACTCTCTGCAAGCAGCTCCTCGACGAGTACCCCCATCTGAAACAGCGCATGATCGGATAGGTGATAGAACGGCGTGACCACCTCCGCGAGCGTCTGCGCACGCACATACGACAAAAAGGAGGCATTTGCCTCCTGCTGCTCCGCATGCTGAACGGCGTATTCCGCGAGCAGCACATCAATCGCAGCAAGAGCCTCCGTCATCACGCGGTCATTGTGTTCATCCTGCGCCTGCAGCTTGATCGTGCGGACAAGATCCTGCACCAAAATAAGCGGCAGTTCCCCCGCTGCACAGTCCACAAGGGCGTTTTGATTCTGTTCGAGCTCTGCGGTGATTTCGGCACGCCGCTGCTGCAGTTCCTCGCGCGCCGCACGCACATCTCCGCCGCGTACAGTATGGACATGGCGCATTTCGTCCAGATGCGCCTTCTCTGCATCAACCTCCGCGCGGAGCTGCGTGACACGAGCGACGAGAGCAGACAGAGCCTCTGTCTGCTCTTCTTTTTTTTGGCGCAGTTCATCGAGTGCATTGCGTACATCGTCGTCCTTGCCGCTGCGTGCAATACGCCGCAGGATGCGCGAGAGATCACTTTTCAGCACGTCAAGAACGCTGATCCCGAGCATGGCACGGATGGACTCCTTCACCTGCGCGTTGTTTTCTTCGACCGCGAGCTCTGCAATTTTCTCCCCGTCAAAGAAGAAAAAACGCGCAAGCGCGGCAGGCAGAATATTCTCCACGAACATCGCCCAGTTCTGCGTGAGGAAATCACTGTATGTGCCGTTTTCCCGAACGAACAGAGTTTCGTTCCCGCCCTTTGCCCGCGCGCTCCATGAACGTCGGATGCAATAGGTCTGCTGCGTACTCTCATTCATACAAAACTCGAGTTCGATTGCAGCATTTTCATTCCCATTGTTTCGATTCACATACGCACGCAGATAACTTCGATAGGAACGATGCCGGCTCTCCCGATATGCCGCAGAATTTTCGCCATAGAGCGCGAGGAGAATCGCCGCGAGAAAGGTCGTCTTGCCGTGTCCGTTCATGCCGCCAATCAGCACGATTGGGCGACGGTTCGTAAACGCAAAGCAGTTTTCCCCCGCATACACGCCGAAATTCTCAATCGTCAGCCGCTTGATTATCATTCTTCATCCTCGATGTCCATATACCCTTCCGCGCGTACTGCATCCAAAAACCTCTCGTTGTACGCAGCACCCATCTCCTTTTTTCGCGCCATGCGCGCCGCATAGTACTGCGTCGCGTCTTCCTCATTCCGATAAAAGGTCTGTCCGATCACGCGCTCCATCGCCTCGATGATTCCCTTGCGGTCGCCGAGACCTGCGGCGCGGCTTTCAATGTCCACGAGGCTGTACATCATCTCAAACGCCAGCTCCTCATCCCCGTAGAGACGCGCGCACACATCCGCCAGAACATCCCACTCCTCCCGCGCGAAGTGATCCAATGCGAGCCACTCCGGATCGGCAAAGGACTGCCCCGTCACATCCTCATAAATCCGTGGAAGTGCATCCGTAAATTCGTGCTTGTCACACACCCAAATGCGTCGAATGGCACGCAGCTCCTCCATACGGATGAGCGCAAGATCGTGGAACTCGGCGGGTCCTGTCTCGTTGATGTGCCGCTGGATCTCCAAGAGGCGGCGCAGCCAATGCTCGCGCACCTCCCTCTTGTACGGGCCGTGAAAGAGCTGCCCGTAGTGCCCTTGGAGATTGCCGCGCATCCGCCGAAAAATTCTCCGCTCCCGATCCCCCGCGAGATCGCCAAACTCATTGCGAAATTGGAGCAGGGGCAGCATCCATTCCTTTTCCTCGTCGTTGGCGATCATTGCCTCCATTGACTTGTCGCTTTCGACCATTGTGCAGACCCAGCAGCCGAAGCGGCTCTTGCCGCAGGAGGGCAGACTCCGATCGACCATCAGCGGACATTCGTTGTCTGCTGTCGCACCGCGGTACATGGTCATCAGATCCATATTGGAGTATCCCCACGGATTCTTGTACTGCATGAGGAACACCCAGACATCATCGTCCGACCACACCTCGAGCGGTGAAAATACCAGCTCATTCGCAAGTGTCGGATTCGGACGGAGCAGTTCACGCACGCGCTTTTTCTCGAGGTTCGTCATCGTGCGGCTGCGGCGTGCACTCTCCTGCTTACGCGTGCCGAGCACCAAAATGACCTCGCCATGCTCCGCGATCTTGTCCCGTATGAAATTGTTGACCGGGCGCACCTTCAGACGATCCGTGCACCAACGGTATTTCATACGGGGGAAGGGATATCCCCTGCCGATCAGATTGACCCAAAACGTGTCGTTCCAATCGGGGGTTAGGCGCACGGGGACAAAGGGAAGGCCGCGCTCCTCTGCCGCCTTCTGCATCGCATCGAGTGACTGTTCCACCCACCGCGCGACAACAGGCGACTCGACCAGTGTGTCCGTGTTCATGATGTGGACGGTCTTTTTCCTCTGCTCCTGCGGAAGTGCCTCGATCGCCATCCACACGAGCTGTACGGCGGCAGTGCTGTCCTTGCCCCCCGAATAACCAATCATCCACGGTATGCTGTCGGACAAATATAAATTTTGAATCGTCGTCATCATGCCGTCGATGCTGTCTTTGGTTATATTTCCCATGCGTTCCTTGTCCTATTCTTGCTCACGAAAAGGAAAGCCGTATCTTTCCCGCAAGTTTTTCCTTCTGAATCCATGCCAAAACATCTGCTCCGAGATCCGCAAGTGTCGCCTGACCGGAGGACATCTGGGCGAGAAAGGCCTCCACATCCGCACTCATCCCGAAGCTGCGGATCAGCTTCTCCGCACGCCCTTTCGCATTCTTCAGGCAGGTTAGAGCCGGCAAATCCGCCGTCCACTCTTTCGCTGCCCGCAGATCCGATACGCAGACTTCCACCTCTGCGGCATTGATGTCATGAATAATGTCGAGCGTCTTCAGCGTCGCTCCCGTATACACAGGATAGTACTTGCTCCATTCACGCTTGAGTGCCGTTTGGATCGCCTGCATATGCTTTTCTTCCCGAACAACGCACTCCTGATCCGCAGCTCCGTCATGCACCGCATTCCTGAGGTTTTCGATCAGCGACACGAGATCGGACTGAAGCGCCTCCGTCACAGGAAAGGCGAATGCATTCTGCGCATAGTAAACAGCGGAAGAGATCAACGCGACCCGTTTGACCAGTGCACGATATTTCTCATCCGTCCGTCTCTGCTGTTCCTGATGCTCCTTGATCTGTATGCGGCGGCGCAGTCTCTTCATCGCCTGCACATGCGTATTGATCACATCGAAGATCATGCCTGCCCCTCCTGCCCAAACAGGGCTGCGCACCGTTCAAGCTCCTGCATTTCCGCTGCGTACTGCGCCGTCCCTGCATCCGTCATGGATACAGCATCGAGCGTAGTGCCGCGCTTTTGCAGTTCGCTCTCCGCCTTTTTGAGATCGGCATCCAGGCGGCGCAGAAGTTCCGTGAGCGGTGCAATGACCGTCACGGGGTCGCCGGAGAACGCCATGAGCACGGTGAGCGGATCACGCTCGTCCGATACCTGCGTGACCGTATGCAGAGCCTTTGCAATCTGCTTTGCGTTTTTCTTCACGGGATCGGCAGAGACATAGGAGATGGGAAGCTGTGCATTGTTGACCTCATTATAGAACATTTTGACCTGCTCTGTCAGCTCTAAAAGATCCTCTTCCTCGATCAAGTCTTCATCTGCATCAAAAAGTGTGCGGATCTCTGTGACAATCGCCTTTACATGCGCCATCTCTGCCTCTGCCACGCGGTCGCGGCGATCGACAATGTCCTTCAGATACGCGAACACGTCGCGTCTGCGCTTGACTGGATCCTGCGCGGTAAATGCGTCAGCGGGCAGTTCCAGGCGTGCCGACAGCACCTTCCTAAGAACGCGCTGCAGCTGCGGCGCATCCAGTACGATCATGGAGCCGCCTGTGCCCTGCGGCAAATTGAAATACTGCCGCACTGTTTTCCAATTTTCCGCGTCAGCCCCCTTCTGTGCGAGCAGGGCACACAGCCCCTCCCACTCCTTTGTATGACCGCTCTTTTCCGGCTTTGGCCTCCGTTCGGCAAGGAGCTGCTGCGCCGTCAGCTTTTTCAAATTCTTTTCGCGCAGCTCCCCATAGAGGATCATGCGGTAAATCTCGGCGGCGACCGCCGCCTCGATGTAGGAGGTATCGTTTGCTGCACTCTCCCGCACAGAGGCAATCAGGGTGTCCCGAATCCGCACCGTCCACGCGCTCACGAGATAGGCATCGAAGTCCGATTCCGGATAGTTCCAGCTCTTCCCGCCGTACTCATACCAGCGGACAAATGCCCCGATGATGAGAGCCGAGTCCTGCGTGGCGGGCATGATGTAAAGTCCAGGCATCTTCTCCTTCGTCTGGTGTTCAAACGTCACCATGCGAACGCCGGAGTTATTGATCTTATCCATATTGTCTGAGGAGATCCCCGCCGCCTGCCAGTTGACCACAGACATGAGGTATTTGCCCATCGCCTCCTGCGCTGCACGCAAAAGACCGCTCACGCCGCCCGTCGAGGAAACGGTGATGCTCTTCTCCCGCACCCATCGGCTGAGCGCCTCGTCCGCCCGCGCAACCTTTTCCACTTTTTCAGAGGGGATCGCAGAGGGTGCGGAGGTCTGCTCCGATCCGGCAGCGGACTCGGCAGCGGGTGCAGCAGCAGTCGTGGGCGCGGGCGCGGGGGCTGCCGTCTCCGACAGTGCAATGACGGGCAACGCAAAGTCCTCGAGCTGATCCCGGCGCAGCCCCGCGATATAACGCACCCCATCCTTCGTATACTGCGCTGCCGTACCGTCGCCCCAGATGCTGAGGAAGCGCAGCAGACGGTTCGCCTCCGCCTCGTCCCCAATCTGATTTTGCACGAGATAGGAAAGTGTGCGGTCTGCACGGAGCACACCGTAGTCGCGGCTCGGGAACCCTTCTTTGTTCATCAGGAGATCGCTGACGACAGGCTCGATGATATCGCGAATGATGTAGCGCGGCGTTTTCTGATTCTTTGCCAGTGCATTCTGATAGAGATAGCGGATGCTGTGCCTCGTAAAGGGGTAGAGGCACAGCTCCTTGCCCGAGGCGAGCGGCACAAACTCCCACCGCGCTCCCTCCTGCACCGTATGGACGGGATAGTCCTCCGCCTGTGCGCCCGTCTCCTGCCATGCAGTGATGGCAGACGAGGGCAGCGACATTGTATTGAGGTAGCGTCCGACGAATTCAAAGAGCCCCGCCTCATCAAACACATCGCTTGGAATGTAGACGAATTGGGTAATTCTGTCCTTGTGGTTATCGCGGAAATTATTCTGCAAGTAATTTCCGGTCGTGCCAATGATCGATGAGACGCGGCAGAGATTTTCCCCTGCATTCATGCCCGTGTGCTCGACGATCAGCGCGTCGAGCAGCGCATTGTCCACGCCCGTGAACGAGGTGACATCCTCGATGAAGAGCGTCAGATGCTTGCCGAGACGATAAAGTTCCCTGCGGATGTCCTGAAAAACGTCGCGGAAATCCCCCGCCTCAATCCCCGCAGAGCGTTGAATCACATCGCTCACGAAGATGTTCATATAGGCAGCAATGCCTTGTGCCGCCTCCGCGCCGCCCTCATCCATCATCAGCTCGCGTGCCAGCCGCTCGGCCTTTGGATCTGCCTCTGCGCGGTGAATATCCGCCGCCAGATCCTCCGTCACAAAAAAATCCTCCGCCGTAAACTCTGCAACGGTGTCCCGATCAACCGCAGAGCTCGCGGCTATTTTGGCGTAAATCCGTGCAATCGGACCGTTCTCCTCCATGAGATGCGCGCGCACAACCTCATTTGAGAGAAATGCCGTCAGACGATTCTTCTTGATGTTGTTAAAGCGGATCTCACGACTTCCATCATCGTGTTCCACCTCGTTGATAAAGTCGTGATAGATGCGCCCCTTGAGCTTCGCCTCATCCTCATATACAACCGCCCGCGTCAGACGGTCGTACACGTCCTTATTTGCGATCTCCTGCACCTCCGGCAGATCGAGCAGCTGACGTATCGTTCCCTTCAATGTGTTGTCACTGCGTCGAATGAAGAGAACGACCTCATCCGCCGGCAGATGCGCGCGAAAACGCGCCTCGAACCAGCGAATCAGATGGGATTTCCCCGTGCCGCTCTGCCCATAGACGGCGATGAGCTGATGGCGATTCTCCGGATTCCGCACGAATTGTTCGTACACTGCCTCCTCGCCGCACTCCGTTCCGCCCGTCGGCGCGATCTCAAATTTATGCAGCAGCCGCAAACGCCCTAAGGGGACATGGGTCGCGAGAAAGTCCCCCTGTGCGGCGGTGATCGAATCCGGTTTTACAACAGCGGAAAGTCTCTGTCGTGCAATACTGACATCCATGCCGGCCTCCTATCCGCAGATCGTGATGTTGGTGACGGTTTCAGCGATCGGATGCGCCTTGAGCGGGTACAGACTCCAGATGTCCTCCTGATCGAGAATGTGCTCCAAACGCACGACACCTATGTCATGCAGCGTACGCAGCCCGTTTGAGACACCGTAGTTCAGCCGACGCTGCGCGGGATCGTCGTCCACAATCACCCTGCTGTACGGCAATATGGCATCGATAAACTCCCCAAAGGAATACGTGCGCCCCGTCTCCAATCCTGCGATCCGAATCACGTCGTGCAGAAAGACATCGGCGTTCGGCAGAAAGAACATCTCGTGCAGACAGCCAAAGCCGAGATAAGATACCCAGAACCGCCATGCGCGCATTTCTATAGGATCAACGGGGCGTCCGATCGCTTTCGCGAGCGGTTCCGCCAGCTCGACCAGACTCTTCTTCCCGTGCAGCACCTGTGCGTCCCATGCAAAATACGCCTGCGTCACCCGATAGAACTGCCCGGCAGAGAACTCTTCCAAATGCGCGTTCACATACCGCCTCATGCTGTCCATCGAGGCGACAGCCGAAGGATCGACCGCGAGTGACACCACGCGATCTGCTGTGCTGATGAGCCCCAACTCCTCGGCAGCCGTGCGGTAATCCGGGAAGTAGGAGGTCGTCTGATTCAGATAGGCAGGCTCCATCTTCTCTCGCAGCTCTGCCTCCGTGTTCGCTTTCTCCGCGACAATCCTGCACAGCGTAAAGACGCGCTCGGGGATTGCAGGTGTGACCATTTTATCCTGAAACATAATATCTCCTCATCGAACGAGTGCAGAGGGCGGAAGAACCGCGCCATCCACCAAATCGGTAAAGGACTTTCCCTGACCGTCGAAATATGTATTCTCCTGCGGAATGTGAATGAGCCGTGTGCGCTGCCCCAGCTGCCGCGTTACATATGTAAGCAGGGCAAAGACCTCCTTCGGCGTGCCGGTATAGCGGACAGCGATGAGTCCCGAGAGATAATAATACGCCTTTTTGGCGATCAATGCACGCAAATCCTTTGAACTGAGCAGGAGCAGATTGCCCGCAGGCTGCATTTTTTCCACAATGCGTTCCATCTCCGCCGCATCGTCGGATATAAAGACAGCAATGCGATATGCCGCGAGTGCCGCCATCAGCCCCTCCATATCCTCTGCGCACGCAGGCACGATCAGGCTCGCCGCCCCTGCAAAGAGTGCCAGCTGATCTTCGGTCAGCAGCTTCACCGGCTCAGGCAGCGGCATCTTGAGTGCGGCATCCAAAAAATCCCCCTCATGCGGCTCTGTATGAGCATTGCAGCCGCCGCAGAATGCCGACACGCGATCGTAGATCTCATAGAACATCTCCGACCAACAGACAGTGCCGCAGTTTTTGATCGCCGCGCGCATACTCTGGTACGAGGATACATAGTAGTCCCACTCTGCCGCCCGGCAGCGTTCCACCACGGCACGCTGTTCCTCATCGGGGGTGCGCAGAGCCGCCTCCAAAACCTCGATGACAAAGATGTACTTTGCCCCCTGCGGCAGCACCTCATGAATGCGGATGAGATGATAGCGGCGCAAAAAGAGGAGGACGTAGACGTTCCAGTTCACATCCGCCTCCGATGGCGGCACATCCTCCATGCTGTCCGTCTCCGCATAGTTCGGACGGACAGAGGTATCCATATAGCAGAGCTGCTTTTTCCGCAGAGACAGGGGACTGTGATACATGCTGTTCCAGCGTCCGAGGATCTTCTCCGTCGTCATGACCTTCTTGGAGATCCGCCCGAACGCCGCGCTCAGATCATCGGGGAGGACGCAGAGCATGACGCTCAGGCAGGGCAGCCCGTCGCGTCCGCCGCGTCCAAGCTCCTGATAGTACGCGTTCGCATTCTGCGGCAGATAGAGATGCAGCACCGTCCGCACATCGCTCTTGTCCACGCCCACGCCAAAGGCAGAGGTCGCGACCATGATCGGGAATTCATCCGCCGTCCAGGCATCGATCAGCTTCTTGCGCTGCACCCCTGTCGTCAGCCCCGTAAATGTACGGACATTCGCGATCCCGTGCGTACACAGATGCTGTGCTGCAGCCTCCGCATCAGCAGGACTTGCCACATAGACGATCATGGGATGCGGCAGCGTCCGAACGAGTTCGAGCAGCTTCGCCATCTTGTCGTTGTAGGAGGCGGCACGAACAAAGGCATAGCGTGGTTCATGCCGCAGCGCATCGCAGCGGATCTCGATCCATCGCGCCCCATCCTGCGTAAAAAAATCCTTGAGCAGGTCGACCGCACGCTCCTCAAAGGTCGCCGAGAGCAGGATGGTGCGAATCGCGGGATTGCTGCGCATGAGCTTTTTCCGCCATGCCTCCAAGCATTGGTAATCAATGCGAAAGAGTGCACCCCAGTCGATCACGATATGTGCCTCATCAACGACGATGGTGCGCAGATAGCGCGCCCTGTTTGCCTCCTCAACCGCCTCCGCAAAGCCCTCGTTGTTGATGAGTGCCTCCGGTGAGATGAAGAGCATCCGCGCCCGACGCTCCCGCATCGCCGCATAGATCGGCGCAGGGTTCACGCCGCTGTGATAGGCAAAGACCTCCTCCTCCACGCATGCGGAGCGCAGGATACGCTTTGCCGTCCGTACCTGGTCGATTGCAAGCGAGATGGTCGGCACGATGACGATCATCAGACCCTCCCGCTGATAGGCAAGCGTCTGCGTGACCAGACTCTTGCCGCCCCCCGTCGGCAGGGAGATCAGCGTCGTATCGCCGTCCGGCGTGCAAAGTGCCCCGTAAACTGCGAGCTTCTGCGCGGGCGATTTGAACTGTGAAAACCCCGTCACATGGCGTATGAAGGCATCCGTCATGAGATTTGTTCCGTGTCGATGCGGTGTGCGCAGCGGATCCTCCCCCGCAAATACCGCTGCGACAAAGCTGTGCACAAGAGCGGCAGGAAAGTGCTCCACCGCAGAGCACAGCCCTGCCGCATCCCGCAAAAGCCCGTACGGATTTCCCTCCGTCAGCGGAACATCGGGCAGCAACATCTTCACTTGCAGGATGAGCAGATAATCACGCAGTGCAATCATAAAGTCATCGCTGCCGCATCTGCCCGCACGGTAAAGGTCATAGCTGTGCACAAGCCGCTTTGCCGTACGCAGACAGAAATGCGTACGCGCGTCCTCGACGCAGATCTCATGCCATACAGGGCACGCCCCCGTCCCGTTCAGGTACGCCGCGACTGCCGCGTTAAGCTTCGCGCTGTCCATCCGTCTTCACCATCCAAACAAACGCCGCCGCATCCAGTACAATGCGGGATTTGTGCATTGCCTCAAGCAGAACCTCATGTGCCTTGCGCAGCTCCGCGATGCGTTCATCAGCATCCCCATAGAACGCACAGCGTGCTTCCCGCGCGGACAGCATACGCTCCATCTCCTCCCGTGCCCCCTTGAAATTGGAGCGGCGCAGAAACAGCGCCTCTGCCTTGTCGCGTGCCGTCCTGCGTGCCTCCACGACGAGCTCTCGCCAGATATGCGCTGGGTATTCCGCACGAAAATAGTCGATGTTCCGCTGATCCTTGATCTCGTCTGCCAGATATGCGGGGGTGCACCCTCTTTTCCCGAGATGAACGATCTTCTCCCTGCGAAATCCGGCGTGAATGATCCGCGCATACTCCCGCACAATCTCCGCATCGGTCAGATCGTCCGCGTTCTCAATAGAGACGGGAATCACGACCTGCTCCGCCATGAGATAGCTGCGATATCCGCCGAGTTCGTACGCCGAAAGTCCCTGCGAAAGCAGACAGCCATCGTCAGGCATGAGCCGCCATGTGAAGATCAGCCCCTTCCACCCCAGTGTCGATAAGGCGGCGAACGCAGCGGAACGCCCCTTGCAGGAGTTCAATGCGCTCTGCACAATGCAGTCAAACACCTCATCCCCCGGTGCAAAGAAGTGCAGATAGTCGTTTTCGATCGCCTGCTTGCGCCGAAACGTCCCGCGAATCAAACGACGCTGTGACCGCATGTTCCTGCTCGCGCGGTAGGCCTCCTGCACGTCGAGCAGCCGACGGCTGCGCTCGGAGTTCAGATATGCGTCCCACTGCGGCGGAATGAGCTGTGCATTCATCGCCGCTTTCGGAGAAAATGCCTCCGCCGCATAGCTGATCGTCTCCGCGGCGTCACGGTATCCGTGAAATCCTGCCAAGCTTGCCCAGTTCATCATCGTCGACGCGAACAGTTCATTTTCATTTTCCGCATAGTAGTTGACGAGGCGTCTGAGCTCGTTGTACATGGGACGCAGGAGGAGCGCGGCGGCATCGTAATGCTGTTCCTTTCGCACGGCGGCACGCATGGATTCCGCGCGCGCGATCATCTGCGTTATGTGCGCGGACAGCCCGTATTGAAAGTCCTCCCGCACCGCTGATTGGAGATCCTCATTGATATCCTTCATGATGATCTCCATCCCGCTGAGGGAGCAGGTAAAGATCCGCAGCCCCTCGTTCCAGAAGCGAAACAGCGCATCCTCAAAGGAATCCTCCGTATGGACGACAATCGACGTGACAACCGAGCGCGCGGGGTCGCGCTCAAGGCGGTCCAGACGTCCGATGCGCTGCTCGATCCGATTCACATCCCACGGCAGATCGATGTGGATCAGCACATCCGCGCATTGGAAGTTGCGACCCTCGCCGCCCGTATAGTCACAGAGTAGAATGCGGCAGCCGTCCTCATTCTGGAAGCGGTAGGAGTGCAGCTCGATCTCCGCAGGCTCCATTCCCGCGCCGAAGAAGCTGATTTCCTCCGGTGAAAAGACCTGCTCCAAAGCCGCCTGATAGGCGGCAAAGGTCTCCGCATGATTTGTGAAGAGCACAACCTTTTGATCGTAAAGCTCGTCATAGAGCAGGTTCATGACCACAGCGAGACGGGAGCAGCACTCCGCAGCGTAGGAATCCGGGTCGTCCAGGATCTCTGTCAGTTGCGTGCAGATATACTCCTCGGTCTGCCGCCATTGCGCCGCACACGCATACAGCTCCTCGTCGATGTCCGACACGCGGTCAAGCTGCGCACAAAACGCCTGCGCTGAACTGAAGAACGTCTCCAGCAAGGGGCGCACCACACACTCCATATCAAGCTCAGGCGCGCGTGCTGCGAGCCACTCCACGAGTCGTTCATAAGTACGTGCTTCGTAGGTATTCCGATCCTTGTCCAGTGCATATGGAACGTCCTGCATGGCACGCACGGGCAGGAGGCGTGTGCCGTCCTCACGCACGGCCAGGAGTTCGCGGCGGCTGCGGATGATATTGCTCTCAATCTGATAGTTCCCGCAGAGATAGGAGATCACGACCTTCATCGCATAGATTCCGAGATCGTCACTGTCGAAGTCGATCCCCGAGATCCGTACGGAGAGCTTGTCATCCTTCAGCGTGTTACAGATCGCCGCAAGCTCGTCCACAATTTCCGCAAACAGCTCAGCGAGGTCGTCGGAGGCGTGCGGATCTTCCCCCTCCGCGCGCAGCTCGTCCGCAGTTTCCTCATAGTCCTTCAGATCGTCCAGAATCTTGACCGTCTTTTGGATGATCGCTTCCTGCCGTCGGATGAGTTCACTGAAACGCTCCAGATCGTAAGTATCGTATTTGTACGGCTGCAAAAGGCGCAGGAGTTCCAGATACTCCTCCCTGCGCTGCTGCACCGGCGTCGCACTCAGCAGCAGCACATTCGCTGCTGCTCCGCTGAGGCAGTGAAGGCGTGCATAGGCGGCGCGGTCGGAGAGATATCGATGAACCTCATCGACGATGACGAAATCCCAATGCCTGTTTTCATCCGTCCCGTCCAGCTCTGCCATCGTCCGCACACACACGAGATGATCGTCCCGCACAACCCCTTCCGATAGGTTAAACTTCAGCAGCATCTCCCCTTTCCACTGCTCCTTGAGCATGTCCGGAACAAGTACGAGGATATTCTTGCCCGCATTGTGCGTCATGTAGACCGTCAGAACGGAGAGAGCCTCGACGGTCTTTCCCATGCCGACCTCGTCGGCGAGCATGAAGCGGCAGGGACGCTCCTGCAAGCACCGCATGATGGTATTGACCTGGTGCGGCAGGAGGTAGATCTTGCAGCCGGCAAGCTCCTTGAATCCGTAGATCGCATTCTCGAGGAAGTTCATGCTCTTTGAGACAACGGCGCGCCCCATGAACCAGCACGGATTTTGAAACTCATAGCGGCGCAGCTGAACGGTCGGATCGACCTGCCCATTTGTGAACGGCGCGATGATGTCCTGCTCCGACACGCGCAGTACGGCTTTCGCCTCGGTCTGCACATCGTAAAGATAGAAGCCGTCCTGCGCACGTCGGCTAGACAGGATCGTGCAGAGATCATCGTCGACCATGACTGCGGTGCCGACGAACAGGCTGCAATGCACCACCGCGCTCATCGGGAGCGTGCGGGAAGCCTGCTGCGCATATTCAAAAAGCCGACCGTAGTGGAACGGGTCGTGCACCTCGACCGTGACTGTCTTCGCAAAGCGGTCGAGCCCCACGACCTGCCCACACAGAAATATGCGTGGGTCAGCCGTGCTCTCGGGATCGGCAGGGCACCGCACATACATCCCTTCACTGAGCATACACTACCCCCTTGTGTCCATATATGCTGCCGCACAAAGTTCATGGTTGGCGCAGTATTGACACCACAGGCTGATATTTCTGCGATATTTTTTCTGTAAAAGGGCGGATTCCGACAGCGTTTCTGCAATTTTTTCATCCAGCCCGAATGAAAATGCGTCCTTTAGAACATCCGCGCCACACTGTTTCGGATCGGTCAGCTTCCGATGGATGAATAGCTCCCGTATCATCATATAGGTGCGATCCTGAGCCTTGAGGTGCGGAAATTGCTTCATCTTCCCGGAAAAAAGACGATTCCGCACGCGATTGATGACATCCATGCGGTTCATAGGGGAAACAAAGGGGAAGTATTTCGACAGTGCGTCATAGCTCTCCGTCAGCGCAGCGATCACGCCCACCTCACTAAAGGGTTCGCCTTCGAGTTCCTCCTTGACCGTATTTTCGAGGATGACCTCAAAGTATTTGACGAGCAGGAACGGGTTCTTATAGATGGTCGTCCCCTCTACGATGGATTCGAGCAGGAACTTGTACGCGCAGATCTGATAACGGCAGTAGTCGTATTTGCTGTACGAGCCCGCAGGGATGCCCGCTACGGCGATCTCCGCCACATCCGCAAGCCAGGAGCTGCGGTGCTGCTCCTCATAGGAACGCGTCACAGCACCGAGGAGCTTCAGCAGATAGTACGCCTCCCGCTCACGCTCCCCTGCACGCTTGACGTAGCTGAGCTTGAAATGCGCGCGGTTGAACTGCAGCCCATAGATGAGGGCATAGCGTTTGTAGTTCTGATACTCCTTGCGCGCCCTGACATAGACCTGATATTTCCAGTCCACAGGGTTCTGCGCCACCTCAAAGAACGCATCCGTGAGAGGCCATGGGAAATGGCTGGAAGCCGCCGCAGACATATCCTCGTCGGACAGACAGGCGAAATGGTAGACAATCGGCTGACCGTTCACCCTGCCGCGCGGACTGCGGAGAATATCCCCATCAATCTGCTCGAAGTCGCGCACGATCCAGTTCGCGCTTCGCCCGGGCTTTGCCTCCTGCACGAGGTAAAGCGACATCGTCGCCTTGAGGCATGCAAACGAGGCAGACGCCTCGATGTGCTCCACCTCTTCCAGCCGCTGCAGAACGCGGCGGATGATGTCCGTAAACTCGTCCTCGAGATCGTGTGCCTCCATCACATCCTGCTGCAAATACGCCTTCAGCCGCTGATAGAATGCACGGAAATTATGCGGCTGCTGTTCAAAGTCCTCGTAAAAATACGCTGCGAGCTCTTTCAGATTGGTGAGTGCCTGTTCCATGCGTGCGAGTTCATCACTGCTGACCGCATAGTAGGAAATATGGCTGACGTATTCCTGCTGCACGGAATCACGGAGATATTTTTTTGTCGTGCGCAGACGGCGCAGACGTGCGAGCATCTCATCCGGCGTGGTGCAGCCATCAAAGAGCGCGGAAAGTCTGCCCCAGATCGTTGACAGCTGCCCTGCATGATCCTCCCGCAGGATGCCCGCCCCCAGACACTCTTGTATATCCTGAACATCGGAAATCACCATCCCGCCCCGCGCGGGATCCCACATATTTGCAACGCCCAGAAAGAAATGTCCGAGCGGATAGTTCAAAAACTGACGCTCCCCGAACTGCTCGGGGAAATACATCTTCAGGATGTTATTCACGGAGCTGTCCGCCGCATAGATCTGCTCTGCCATCATCCGCATAGGATGCGCAGGATCGGCTCTGCCCGCACGTTCAAAGATGCGGGCGACATAGCCCGCGAACGCCGTCATGTTGTCAAACTCCGTGATCTCGTACGCAGCTTTCGATGCAATGCCGTCCACCTGACCGTCGACGAGCCGTCCGAGACGATGGGCGAGCACATTCCCGGCATCATCCGCTGCGTGCATTGGCGGCGGCGAGATCGGTGCACCTGCGGACTTCACAAGCGGGCAGTCAAATGCCGTATAGATGTCAATCCATGTCTGATAGACATTCGCATACTGCTCCTGATAGTTCAGCAGCAGTATGACCTTCTTGTACGCTGCGATCGCTTCAATCGCACGCAGCATGAGCGGCGTGAACTGGTGAACACCGTGCACCACGATGCGATTTTTCTCCACCGCACGCAGATCTGCCCCCTCGTGGGACGCATCCGTCATCGCACGCAGGAGTGCCGCGTCGATCTCTTCCTCATCGAAATCGGCGGTCAGGCGAAAACTGCTCTGCTCCGCAGACAAAAGCCTCCGATAGAGCGCAACGATGCAGCTCTGCTCCGCACTCAGATGGTCGGCTCGGATCTCATCCACATCCAAAGCCAGCTCCGCCATAACCCGCATACTCACAAAGACCTCATCCCGATTGAAGAGAAAAGCGCGTTCCATGCGGTCCCGCACAGCGGAATCCGTCGGCAGAAACGACTGCCCGCTGACGGCGTTGTCGATCTCCGCATGCTGCCGAATCTTGTACGCAGTGCTCTCCCAATCCCGAAACAGTGCCGTTAGGAGGTTCTGCACCGTCGTCACACGCCCCTGCACAAAATCCTTCGTATAGAGAGACCGCAGACCGTTGACAAGCGTCTGCGCGGCACAGAAATAGGGACAGGTACGAATCTCATCCCAATAGGATTCCCGCGGCAGCTGATAGGGATCGGTGTAGGTATAGATTACAATCGGCATCTCATTCCTCCATCAACGTGCCCCAGCTGACGACAGCCCTGCTGTCCATATTCCGCAGCCAGACGCAGCTGTGAATCGCCCGCGTCAGTGCAACATAGAGCATACGGGATCCCTCCGCGATCTGCTCCGTGATCTCCATGTCTCTATCGTAATTCGAGTTTTTCTCGACGACATCCTTGCTAAACGAAACGATGTACGAAAGCTTTGCGTCGGAATAATTTGCTTCCAGTTGAACTTTACGCATCCTGCTGATATCCTCATCCGTGTACGGAAGGATGACACTGCCGTATTCGAGCCCCTTCGCCTTATGAACAGTGCTGCACAGGAGACGGATGCCCGAGTCCTCGGCATCCCGCATTTCACGCGCCGCGCGCTTTTGATTCGTCAGGATGTGAACTTTGAGGAACGATGCCATGCGGCTGAGCGTGAGCGTGTCCATCTGCGCCGCCCCGATGATGCACTCCATCAGATACTCATAGTTCACGCGGTAGAAACGCTGCTCCGCCACTCGATGGCTGTGCTGCTTCCACGGCTGCAACGCATCATAGAGATGCTTGAGCACAAAGAGAATCGGCTGCGTACACGCCTCGTTCACAACCTGCTGCCAGGTCTTATTCATACGAATGTGAAAAAACTCGTCCAGAACCCGCCGCAGGTCAGCAGCGCATGCAGCCTCCCCCATCCCGTGATATCGCTGATAGTCCAGCCGCAGCCCCGTGTAGTTTGACTCGATGAAATTGATGAGATGCAGCGGGTGCGCCGCATTCTCGAGGGCAAGCAGCAGCTTGTAGAGATCGTGCGTAGAGGGCAGCTGATAGAGATCGCTGCCAAACTTCGTGTGCAGCAAAACACCGCGCTTCTTCGCCTCTCGCACCAGCCGATCGGCCTGCCAATTTGACCGCACAAGCACGGCGATCGTCCGCTCCTCCCGCGTGAGCGGCGGCTGTCCCGCATCCGCGCGCGCCCGCATCAAGTCGGCGATCATTCCCTTCTGCTCGCGCAGCGCAGCGATCACACGATCAAAAAACTGCTCCCCATTTTTTCTGTGCACATCGACCACGCGCAGCAGAGCCTCCTCCGGCATGGACGTCCGAACACTGCCCGTCAAGCGGTCAAGGGGCGCATCGTACGGGAGATACTTCTGCCGCCCCATCCGCGCGAATATCTCATGAAAGGCATCGAGCAGACGGTGATCCGTCCGATAGTTGATCGTCAAATGGTGAATGTCCCACGGAAAAAGGCTATCCTTTTTAAGCTGCTCGAATGCACTCAGACGTGCCCCACGAAATCGGTAGATGCTCTGCTTCAAGTCGCCCACGACGAACAGACGGCAGTCCGCATCCATGTGTCTCTGCAGCTCCTGAACGGTCTGAATCTGAACATCGTCGGTATCCTGAAACTCATCCACAAAGAGATAGCGCAGCCGCAGCGACGCCAATTTGCCGGGCTGCCGGCGTAGCACCTGATGGAGTAGGCGGATGCACGCAGTCAGATCGACGGCGTTCACATCGTGCATTGCCGCCGTATATGCTAACTCCGCAGGAATGACAACGCGCTCGATCAGATCGTTGAAATACGGGAGAACACCGTTGACCTCCACCCCCATCTTCGCACGCTTGATTTCCTCTAACAGCACACTCTTCGTCAACAGGCAGTCAGCAATGGCCAGAAGCTTTTTCTTCAATTCGTAGACGGGTACGGGAAGCTCGTGCATAAAATTTGGATTTTCCTCCTCCTTCTGTTCGAGAAAATCCCCCAAATACGCATCGTACAACTTTGCACGCATATACTCATTCGACGCAATGCGGAAATTCGTGCCAAGTCCCGTATAGAACGCCGCACTGCGCAGGATCTCGAACGCAAAGCGGTGAATCGTCGAGATGTGTGCGCGATCAACGTCCTCAATGAATTTCAGATAGCGCGGCTCGTTCGTCAAGACGAAATAGCTCACAAACATCTGCTTGAGCCGCACCTTCATATTGTCCGCCGCATCGTTGGTAAATGTAACCATGGCGATCTCATCCACCAAATTCATAACGGCATCCGTGCGTTTATTACACAAAAAGGCGACACGCAGCACCATGGAAAACGTCTTTCCTGTGCCTGCGCCCGCCTCAACCAAAATATTATGCTCCGCCGCCGCGTGCTCGACCAAATACTGCTGATAATTGAACACCGTTGCTGCAGACAGACGTTCGAGCAGCGCGCGATCCGCCGCTCCCTCCTCGATCACACAGTCTGCTGCCGCGATCTCATCCAAACGCTCGACACAATAAACCTCCAGCTGAAAGGCGCGGAACGCATGGCTGCGAGCGGCAAGCCCCTGATCGTGCCCAATGCGCAGGCGGCTGCCATCCGGTTCGATATTGCGCGCTTGAAACGCACGGCGAAACGCCTCCGCGACACACACATACGAGGACGGATCGCCCAAAAATACAATCTGCTTCGTCCCCGCAAAATATGCCGCAACCATGTGATCGACGGCGGCATCGCTGACCGCACCCAAATGAACGGAGAGAACGGAATAGGGATGCCCCCCTCTGCCATCCGCCTGTACCTGCAACTCAAATTGCGGCTCCCACGCCTGTCGCAGCTGCATGATCCGAGCAGCAGTCAGCGCGGCATGTGGAATATGCTGAAAGGCATCATACGCCATCCGCATTTTTCGGAGCAGTGCCTCACCGTCCTCCAAGTCCTCCCTGCAAATCGTAAAGCGCTCCTCCGATACAATATCCAGCCGCGTGTTTCGGTACTCCGCACGGCTGATGAACGGATAGCAGACCATGTCAAAGACACAGGGACTGACGTTGTATGTCGCCTTAATCTGATCGAGCAGTGCGAAGCGATACCCGCGCGCCTGCTTCTTCGGAGAACTCTGCGGTCGATCATAGCCCTCGACCACGATCTCATCGATGCCACGCACCGTAATCTTATCCGCAAGCCATCCCTTGACCTCGATCACAAGCACACCCATATCTTGGATGAGCAGACAAAAATCAAATTCACGTCCGTTCACCTCACGGTGGTTATACACGACAATGCTCTGCGGAAGAAAGCGTTCCAAACGCTCCCAAACCTTTGCCTCTCCGTGGTACTTCGGTTTCGCATCGATCATTGTCGCCATAGCAATCCCCCGTGCCACATTTGAAACATCCGCCAAACATTACATATTTATTGTAATTCATTTCTCGCGTAAAAATCAATAGATAAAAGGATTTACACATCAAACGACGAACATAATAACAGAGAATATTCCAATGAATAAATCTTTTGGAGGAGAATCCATCATGAGCACTGCGATTACAAATGATTTCGATACGCGTCACTATCGGCTCGCCGACGTTGCAAAGGAGGGCGATGTTGCGACGCGCACGCCGATCTACAGTACAGAGTCGACAAGCGGTGTGGTCTGGGTGCTAAAGCCGGGACAGGAAATCAAGCCGCACGGGCACGCCAAGGCGGATGACATCTGGATCTGCATACAGGGTGAGGGCGTATTCTATCCCACGCCCAATGAGGAGCGTCCCATCACAAAGGGCGATGTCATCGTCTCGGCGAAGGGCATGTGTCACGGCATGAAGAA
>ERZ773063.648-NODE-648-length-22216-cov-5.967871_pt1 | contig 22216 bp, 23 predicted proteins | sample MGYA00580625_ERZ773063 | MGnify/ENA primary metagenome ERZ773063 (study PRJEB29015, sample SAMEA2738022) | human oral metagenome | biome: human oral; feature: human-associated habitat; material: dental | place: China | collected 2042 ... | reverse complement strand
TCCGTCGAGGACGACATCCCCAGCGAGGACGACGAGGACGCCGAGGAGGCCGGCGCCGTCGGCCTGGAGGTCGTCAAGCGGCTCCTGGGCGCCACCGTTCTGGAGGAGATCACCGTGACCCAGGAGGGACGCTGATATGACACCCGTCTACGAGGGCGCCATCCAGGACCTCATCGACGAGTTCGACGAGCTGCCCGGCGTCGGCCCCAAATCGGCCCAGCGCATGGCCTTCCACATCCTGGCCGCCGACGCCGCCCGCGTCGAGCGATTCGTCGAGGCCCTGCGCGCCGTCAAGGCCCGGGTCCGCTTCTGCGCCGTCTGCGGCAATATCTCCGAGTCCGAGCAGTGCGCCGTCTGCCGCGACCCGCGGCGCGACCAGCGCGTCATCTGCGTGGTCGAGGAGCCCAAGGACCTCGTGGCCATTGAGCGCACCCGCGAGTACCGGGGGCTCTACCACGTGCTCGGCGGGGCCATCGACCCCCTCAGCGGGGTGGGCCCGGACGACCTGCGCATCCGCGAGCTCTTCGCCCGCGTGGGCGGGGACGTCGAGGAGGTCATTCTCGCCACCAACCCCACCGTCGTCGGGGAGGCCACCGCCGCCTACCTCACCCGCATGCTGCGGACCATGGACGTGCCCGTCTCGCGGCTCGCCTCCGGGCTGCCGGTGGGCTCCGACCTGGAGTACGCCGACGAGGTGACGCTGGGGCGCGCCTTCGAGGGGCGCCGGAGGGTGGACGACGACTGACCCCCACTGACCCCGGGGCCGCGGGCCGGCTCAGGCCACGCGCGTGCCGCGGGCCAGGGCGCGCACCGGCGTGCGCAGGCGCCGGGACGCCGAGACCAGGGACCAGGCGCCGAGGAGCCCGAGCACCAGCAGGGTCGCCGGCCAGAAGACCAGGTGCTCGGGCCTTCTCACGTCGTCGTCCCAGGTCGAGTGCGAATCGTTGCCGCAGTAGTACGACACCACCTCCGCGGGCTGGGGGGTGCGCATGGTGTCCACGCTCAGCCCCAGCTCCCTCAGCGGCGAGTAGCTGGTACGGGGGTCGATGTCGGTCACGGGGGCGCGGGCGGAGACGTCGCCCAGCGCCACGAAGGGGTTGGGGACGAGCATCCACCAGATCCGCTCCCAGTGCACGATATCCGACGTGTAGATATCCGGGTCCTTCTCGCACACCTGCTTGTTGTTGGTCGACTCGTCGTAGTCCGTGCTGTAGACGATGCTGCGCTGCTTCCCGTGCACGGCCGTTGTCGAGAGCGTCATCATGATGGGAGTGCCGATGACGAGGGCCGTGACCACCAGGTAGGTCAGCACCGCCGAGGCCGAGGGGCGCGCCGTCGCCGCCGAGAGGCCCAGGCCGACGGCGCACACCGCCCCCAGGCTCACCGCCAGGATGAGCAGGTGCCCCACCAGCGCCGTCCAGCTCGCCCCGCCCGTCATGGTGAAGGCGAGTAGGAAGGGCGCCGCCACGGCCAGGAACGCCAGGGCCGCCAGCCACGCCGCCAGGAGCTTGCCCACGACGATCTCGTGGGAGCGCAGCGCCGTCGCCTGCAGCAGGGCCAGGGTCGCGTCCGCCCGGTCCCCGTTGATGGAGGTCGCCGACAGGGTCGGGGCGACGATGAGACCGATCCCCAGCACGAAGCCGAGCGTCAGGTCGTACAGGATCGGGACGATCTCCTCATGCCGACCCCCCGACATCCCCGCCAGGGCGGTCAGGCCCCCGCACAGCAGCACCAGGACGACGCCCCACACGATCAGCATGACGCGCCAGCGCGTCGACCTCACCCGCTGACGCAGCTCCAGCACCGCGACCGTGCGCACCGCCGTCCAGCTCATCGCCGTTCTCCTTCCATCGCCAGGTAGGTCGCCTCCAGGGACCCGGTCTCGGGGGCGAAGGACACGACCTCCACCCCCGCCTCCACGGCCCGGCGCAGCAGGGCCGCCGCCGCGGCGTCGTCGGATGCGGGAACGCGCACCGTCCCGTCCCCGCCCGCCGTCCCGCCGGCCTGCGCCGCCCACCGGGCCAGGCCGGCCTCGTCCAGGGCCCGGATCCGCCACATGCGGCGCACCGGCTGGGGGAGGAAGTGGCCCGGGGCGTCGGGTGCGGCCGGGGCGTTGTCGGGTCCGACGCCGGAGGCCTCCCCCCGTGCGGCGGCGCCCTCGTCCTCGGGTGCGCCGGCGGGGGCGGCGGGGCTGACGGCGCCATCCGCGGCCCCGCCCGGGCGGACCGCCCGGCCGCCGGCCATGAAGACGACGCCGTCGACCATCTGCTCCAGCTCGGGCAGGATGTGGCTGGAGACCAGGACCGTGACGCCGGAGGAGGCGAGCTCGCGCAGCAGGACGCGCAGTTCCGCCCGCGAGCGCGGGTCCATGCCCGCGGCCGGCTCGTCGAGCAGGAGCACCTGCGGGCGGTGGATCAGGGCGCGGGCCAGGCCCAGGCGCTGCTTCTGCCCGCGCGAGAGGACCCGGGCGGGGGTGCGCGCCATCTCGCCGAGGTGGACGGCGGCGAGCATCTCGGCGGTGTTGCGGAGTCCGGTGTCCTCGTCCAGGCCCTGGGCGGTGGCGAAGGTCATGAGGATCTCCGTGCAGGTCAGGGAGTCCCAGGTGCCGAAGGCGTCGGGCATCCAGCCCACCGCCTGGTGGACCTGGCGCGGCTGGGTGAGCGGGTCGAGTCCGGCGATGCGGATGGTGCCGCCGTCGGGGGCGAGCAGGGCGGCGAGCATGAGCAGCAGGGTCGTCTTCCCGGCGCCGTTGGGGCCCACGAGCCCGGTGACGGAGCCTGCGGGCACCGTCATGCTCATATTCCACACGGCGCGCGTCGATCCGAAGAAGCGGGTGACGCCGGCGACCTCGATGCTCATGGTCTCATGCTACGGACCGTCCGGTCGGCTGGGAACCGTCTGGGGCGCACTACCCGGGGCGGACCGCACCGGTCGGCGCCGGGCCCGCCGCCGGCGCCGCCCGACGGGTGCGGACCAGGCAGCGGCGCGCGATCGCCTGGATCGCCGTGGTCCTCCTCCTGGGGATGTGGGGGACGTGGGCCGGCCCGAGATGGAACCCGCAGCCCATGCGCACCCTCATCGTCCCCGAGACGTCGGACACCTCCATCAAGGGCGCGGCCCCCACCGCGCCCCGCGGCGCCTACCAGGTCCGCACGACGACGGTCAGCGTCCCCACCAGGGACGGCTCGGCGATCCCGGCGACCCTCAAGACTCCCCTCGGAGTCCAGGGCCTCGTCCCGGGGATGGTGTTCGTCCACGGCACCGGGACCAGTTCCCACCAGGCCTTCGCCGAGGAGACCGACGTCATCGCCTCCACGGGCATCGCCACGCTCGTCCCGCAGAAGCGGACGAACGACTACTCGACCACCCACCGCGACTACACGGCGCTGGCGAGGGACTACGAGGACTCCTTCGGCTACCTCCTCGGCTCCCAGGGCGTGGACCCCAGGAGGTCGGGGCTGTACGCGGTGTCCGAAGGCTGCTACATGGGCCCCATCATCGCCGCGTCGAACCCCCGGGTCTCCTACGTCGTCATGGTGTCCGCGCCGGTGCTGCCGATCCGAACCCAGGGCGCGCTCGCGGCCGACTCCTACATGCGCAACCTGGGGGCTCCCCGGCAGATCATCGACGTCATAGCCAAGATCGTCGGCCAGCAGTTCGAGGACTTCGCCTACATAGACTTCGACGTCTCCGAATACCAGCGCAGGATGACCATGCCCGTCCTCATGGTCTACGGCACGAACGACATGTCGATGCCGATGGTCCAGGCGCCCCTGACCCTGCGAAGGGATCTGGAGAAGGCCGGCAACACCGCCCTGACGGTCCGGTACTACAAGGGCGCCAGCCACGGGTTGAAGGTCGGCAAAGTCCTCCTCATCCCTCCGATGCAGGACGTCTCCGACTGGGTCAACGGGCTGCCGTCGACGGCCCACGCCAAGCCGCGCGTCGCCGGGGCGAGGCCGGTCCAGGCCTACATGGGCGGCAAGGTCGCTCCGGCGCCGAAGCTCGCCTCGGGGATGTCGATCGTTCTCATCGTGGCCACGGGGCTGCTCCTCGTCTCGTCCGCAGGGCTCCTCTCCCTGGCGGGCATGCTCCGCCGACGCGGCAGGCGTCTGATCGACTTGAGGGGATGCGGCCGCTGGCTCCACTCGGCCTCCGCGGGGATCTGCCTGGCGTGCGTCGTCTTCGTCGCCTACATCGTCACGCTCGCCTACTACGCGACGTCCTACCAGCGCAACAGCGTCGTCGTCCAGGGAGGCTGGCTCCTCTGCCAGGCGACGGCGCTCTCGGCGGCGTGGCTCTTCGTCGGCGTGCCGTTCCGCTGGCGCGAGGCCCCCGGCCGGCTGTCCTGGCCGGCCCGCGCGACGATGGCGATCGGCCTGGCCGGGCAGGCCGTCCTCTTCCTATCCTTGGCGTACTGGGGACTTTACCCCTCGCTTGGCTAGGCTTCCGGGTTCCCGCCGAGGTCTGACGTAAGCTTGGGGCATGCAAATATCTGTGGCGGGGGTGACTGATCCGGGGCGGATCCGTTTCCGCAACGAGGATCGATACCTCCTTCACCCGCCGATGGTCGCCGTCGCGGACGGCATGGGCGGTCATCTCGTCGGCGACCGCGCGGCGCAGGCCGCCGTCGACTCCCTGGCGAGGATCCCGTGGCGCACCGTGTCGACGGCGGACGCAGCGTCGCTGTTGCAAAGATGCGTCGCCGAGGCCAGGACCTACATCGTCTCCTACGTCAAGGACGGAGTCCTGGACACGACCGAAACCCGGGTCAACGCTCAGCCGGGGGCCGGGACGACGCTGGCGGGCGCCCTGTACTGCGTGGGCGAGGCGAACTGGACGGTCTTCCACATCGGGGACTCCCGCGTCTACCTGTGGAGGGGCGGCGAGCTCCGCAGGCTGACGCGGGACCATTCCCTCGTCCAGGAGCTCATCGACGAGGGCGAGATCTCCGAGGCGCAGGCCCGCTACCATCCCCGGCGTTCGGTCATCACGCGAGCCATCGGCAGCTACGGCCCGTGCCGCCTGGACGTCTCCGCCTTCCCGTCCCAGCCCGGGGACCTCGTCCTGGCGTGCTCGGACGGGCTCTCCGACCAACTGGACGACACCGCGATCGCGTCGGTTATTGTTGACGTTGAAGCTGAGGAGAGCCTCAACGGCCTGGCTTTCGCACTGCGCGACGTCGCACTCACGCAGGGCGGCCGCGACAACGTGACGGTCGCCCTGATGAAGATAGGGGAATAGCACATGAGCCTTTCACTCGAGTTCTGCGGAGAGTGGTTTCACATCGACCCGGGCGAGCCCTTCCTGATCGGCCGCGAGGGCCCGCTCGAACTGGACGACAACCAGTACCTCCACCGTCGTTTCCTCGTGATCTCCTTCGTGGAGGGGATGTGGTGGATCGAGAACATCGGTTCCCGCCTGTCGGCGACCCTGGCCGACTCCGCCGGAGTCACACAGGCGTATCTTCAGCCCGAAGCCCGGCTGCCCCTCGTGTACGCCGACACCACCCTCCTGTTCACGGCCGGCCGCACGACTTACGAGATGCGCCTGGTCAACGACCAGCCCGCCTACCTGCCCTCGGCCGTCGCGGACAAGACGGAGTCGGGGGAGACCACCATCGGCCCGATCGAACTCACCAATTCGCAGCTCCTCCTGGTCCTCGCCCTCTCCGAGCCGGTGCTCACCGGGCGCGGCACGACCTCGTCGATTCCGTCCTCCCAAGACGCGGCCAACCGCCTGGGCTGGCCGATCACCCGGTTCAACCGCAAGCTCGACCACATCTGCGAACGCCTGACCCGGTACGGGGTCAGGGGCCTGCACGGCGGTCCCGACAAACTGGCCGTCAACCGCCGGGCGCGGCTCGTCGAACACGCAGTGGCCACGCGGATCGTCACCCCCGACATGCTCTACCGGCTCCAGGATCCCGCATCCTACGACGACCCCAACAGTCGTGCGTGAGACGGCGGCCGACCTCGACAACGCCCGCGAATGGGCGGACTTCACGATTCGGTGGGGGAGCGCGGCCTCCGGGGACGACGCCGCGCTCAACGAAGGCCTCATCGCCGAGATGCCCGTCTTCGTGGCCACCGACCCGCGCCAGGACCTCCCGCTGGCCAGGGAGATCTCGTGGATGATGATCGACGCGTTCGCCGCTCTCCGGGCGGCCCACCCGGCGGGGCCCGGCGTCGGGCACGTGCACGACCTGTGGCGCGACGTCGTCAGGGGCATGTCGCGGCGCATAGCCGAGGCGACGATCCTCAACCGCACCGGCTCCTACACGGGGATCGACGACGTCCGGCTGGCGGGCCTGATCGCCACCCGGATCGAGGACGAGCCGACGTGGATCGCCCTGTCCTCGGGGGGCATGGAGATCCTGGAGGTCTCGTCGTCGGGCGGCGTCCGCGCCCTTCCCACGGCCGACGACGTCGGCTACGACCTCCCGGGCGAACTGTGGACGGTGCCCATGGAGGCGGGCCAGCGCTTCGTCATCGGCACTGGCGAGGTGTGCAGGGACCTCGCGGACTCGCGCACCGCCAGGCTGGTCCATCAGCTCCGCCGGGCCGAACGCGCCTCCTCGACGATCGTCTCGCACGCGGGCCGGCGCTCCTCCTCCCAGGCGGCCATCGTGGTCGACGTCATGACGGAGGAGGAGGCGGCCGCCCTGGCCTCTCCGCCGACCCTCCTGGGCGAGCCCGAGCCCGATGCCGGGGTCCCCGAGGGGCAGGTCCCCGGCGACATGGGGCTCGAAGCCCTGGGCATCGGCTACGCGAACAAGGCGGCACCCGCGCGGCGCTCCCACGGGGCCCCGCCCGCGCTCGACGACTTCCGGTTCATCTCCTACCTGGGATCGGGCGGGTTCTCCGACGTCTACCTGTACGAGGAGCAGCTGCCCAGGCGCCTCGTGGCCATCAAGGTCCTCTCCAAGAGGTCCCTGGGGGAGGGGACGTCCTCGCAGTTCCGCGACGAAGTCGACCTCATGGCGCAGCTCTCGGGGCATCCCTCGGTGGTCTCGATCTACGACGCGAACGTGGCCGAATCCGGCCACCCCTACGTCGTCATGCAGTACTGCCCGATGCCGTCTCTGGCCGAACGCCTGGCCTCCGGCCCGCTGCCGATGGACGAGGTCCTGAAGATGGGCGTCCAGGTGGCCGGAGCGGTCCACACCGCCCACGTCATGGGGATCCTCCACTACGACCTCAAGCCGGCCAACGTCCTCTACTCGGAATTCGGCCGGCCGCTCCTGGGGGACTTCGGCATCGCCACGCTCGTGGGCGCCTCCAACGACGACGTCCTGGGCGCCTCGCTTCCGTGGGCCGCGCCCGAGGTGCTCCTCAACCGGCCGTCCGGCACGCCGGCCGACGTCTACTCCCTGGCCGCCACGGTGTACACCGCCCTGGCGGGGCACGCCCCCTACAGCCTGGACGGGCAGGAGACGAAGCGCGAATACGTGGCCCGGGTCCTGGACAGCGACGTCCCGTCCGTCCCCGCCCCTCTCGGCGTCGGCGACGAGGCGACCGGCCGGCTCGACGCCATCCTCCGGCGGGCGATGTCCCACGACCCGGGGGAGCGGCCGGAGAGCGCGGCCGAATTCGGACGGGAGCTGCAGGAGGTCCAGGCCGCGGCCGGACATCAGCCGAGCGACATGGAGATCCCCGGCTGACGGCCGCCCGGGCGCCGGGGCCCGGCGATCCGGGGAGCGAGGGCCCATCCGAAGCCGAGGACCGCGGGGCCCCGCCGAGCCGCAGGCGCCCGCCCGGCCCGCAAGCCCGAGCCGCGCGGCGGACGAGTTGACCGGACGTTCGCGAAGCCGTCTACAATAGTCGCCGTGTCCGCGTTCTCGCTGCTTACGTGCCGCGTCGGGGTCGGCTAGACCGGCTGCCCCGCCGCGGAGTCGATTCCGCCGGTCGCCTCACCGTCGATTAGGAGAACGCCGAACGCCATGCGAACACAGGGAATTTCAAGCCGCCAACAGCCGTCCGGGATGCCGACCGCGAAATACCGGCACTTCCTCGACGTCAACCCCGTCCGTCTGCCCGACCGCCGATGGCCCGACCGCCGCATCGACAAGGCGCCGCGATGGCTCTCGACGGACCTGCGCGACGGCAACCAGGCCCTCATCGAGCCCATGGACCCGGCGCGCAAGCGGATGCTCTTCGACCTGCTCGTCCGGCTGGGCGTCAAGGAGATCGAGATCGGATTCCCGGCGGCCTCGGCCGCGGACCTGGAGTTCTGCCGGTCCCTCGCCGACGGGGGGCTCGTGCCCGAGGACGTGACCATCTCCGTGCTCACCCAGTCGCGCCCGGAGATCATCCACGCGACGGTCGACGCCCTCGACGGGCTGCCGCGCGCCACGGTACACCTGTACAACGCCACGGCGCCCGTGTTCCGGCGCGTCGTGTTCCACAACGACCGCGAGGCGACCAAGCAGCTGGCGGTCTCCGGCGCGCAGGAGCTCGTCGCCTACATGGAGAAGACGCTGGGGGACGACACGGTCGCCGGATTCGAGTACTCGCCGGAGATCTTCGTGGACACCGAACTCGACTTCGCGCTCGAGGTGTGCGAGGCCGTCATGGACGTCTGGCAGCCCGGCCCGGGCCGGGAGATCGTCGTCAACCTCCCCACCACGGTCGAGCGCTGCACCCCCAACGTGTACGCCGACCAGATCGAATACGTCAGCCGCAACCTCTCCCGGCGCGAGTTCGTCGCGCTCTCAGCCCACAACCACAACGACCGCGGAACCGGCATCGCCACGGCCGAGCTCGCCATGCTCGCGGGCATCGACCGCGTGGAGGGCTGCCTCTTCGGACAGGGCGAGCGCACCGGCAACGTGGACCTCGTCACCCTGGCGCTGAACCTCTTCAGCCAGGGGATCGACCCGGAGCTCGACCTGTCGGACATCGACGAGGTCCGCCGCGTGGTCGAGCACTGCACGCAGATGGAGGTCCCGGCGCGCACGCCCTACGGAGGCGACCTCGTCTACACGTCCTTCTCCGGCTCCCACCAGGACGCGATCAAGAAGGGCTTCGCCGACCGCCGGGACCGGGTCGCCGCCGCGGGCGGCGACGAGAACGCCGTCGTCTGGGAGGTCCCCTACCTTCCGATCGACCCGAAGGACGTCGGGCGGAGCTACGAGGCCGTCGTCCGCGTCAACTCGCAGTCCGGCAAGGGAGGGGTCTCCTACCTCCTGTCGAGCACGCGGCACCTCGACCTGCCGCGGCGCATGCAGATCGAGCTGTCGGGCATCGTGCAACGGCACGCCGACGCCTTCGGCGGCGAGGTCACGGCCGAGGACCTGTGGTCGATCTTCGCCGACGAGTACCTGCCGCACACCGTCGCCGACGGGCTCACGCCGTGGGGGCGCTACAGGCTCTCCTCGGCCACGCTCACCGCGGGCGACGGCCAGAGCACGGTGCTCAAGGCCATGATCGTCGAGTCCGCCGACTCCGGGCAGATCCGCCACGCGGTCGAGACCTCCGGCAACGGCCCCATCGACGCCTTCGTGCGGGCGCTCGGGCAGCTCGGCGTCGACGTGCACGTCCTGGACTACGTCGAACACGCCCTGTCCTCGGGAGGGGACGCGACCGCGGCTGCCTACGTGGAATGCGACGTCGACGGCCAGGTCCTGTGGGGCTGCGGCATCGACCCCTCCACGATGCGCGCGGGCTTCAACGCGATCGTCTCCGCGATCAACAGGGCGCTGCGCTGACGCGGCGCTCGGCCGGGCGTGCGATAATCTCCCAGTGAAGCTCTACCGCGACGAGGCCATCGTGCTGCGCACCCACGACCTGGGCGAAGCCGACCGCATCATCACGATGCTCACCCGCAACCACGGAAAGGTCCGGGGCGTGGCGAAGGGCGTGCGCCGCACGAAGTCACGGTTCGGGGCGCGCCTGGAGCCCTTCGCCATGGTCGACGTCCAGCTCTACGAGGGGCGCGGCCTGGACGTCGTCACCGAGGCGACGACCCTCGCCCCCTACGGGCGGTCGATCGCGGCCTCCTACGAGGCCTACACCGGCGCGAGCACCCTGGCCGAGGTCGCCGACGGCCTGGCCATGGGCGAAGGCGAGCCGGACCCCCAGCAGTACCTCCTCCTGCTCGGCGCGCTCCACGCCATGGCGACCCGCGCCCATCGCCCGCGGCTCATCGTCGACTCCTACGCGCTCCGGGCGGTCGCCCTGTCCGGCTGGGGCCTGTCACTGTACGAATGCGCGGTGTGCGGGCGCGGCGACGGCCTCGCGGCCTTCGCCATCCAGTCCGGCGGCATGGTGTGCGCATCGTGCGCGCCCCGCGGATCGGCCCATCCGGGCGCCGCGACGGTCGAGCTGCTCGGGGCCCTCGTCTCCGGGGACTGGGAGACGGCCGACGCCGCGCCGATCCACGCGCGACGCGAGGCGGCCGCCCTCGTGGGCGCCTACCTGCAATGGCACGTCGAACGCCGCGTCCGCTCCCTCAGACTCGTGGAGACGGCGTGACGGCGACAGGCGCGAAGACGCCGAGAGACGGCTCGGGGCGCGAACCCGTCGCGCCGCCCCCGCACCCCTCGGGCGCCAGGCCTCCGAGGCTGGCGGTCGTGCCGAGGCACGTCGCGGTGGTCATGGACGGAAACGGGCGGTGGGCCAACGCGCGCGGCCTGCCCCGCGTCGAAGGCCACAGGGCGGGGGAGGCCACCCTCATGGACGTCATCGCCGGAGCGCTGGAGATAGGCGTGTCGGAGCTGTCCGCCTACGCCTTCTCCACCGAGAACTGGAAGCGCAGCCCCGCCGAGGTTCGCTTCATCATGGGATTCTCCCGCAAGGTGCTGCGGGCCCAGCGCGACGACCTCAACGCATGGGGGGTGCGGGTCCGCTGGGTCGGCCGGACCCCCCGTCTGTGGGCCTCCGTCCTCAAGGAGCTGAGAGCCGCCGAGGACCTGACGGCCGGCAACTCCGAGCTCGTCCTCAACATGTGCATCAACTACGGCGGGCGGGCCGAGATCGCCGACGCCGCCCGGAGGATCGCGCGCGACGCCGTCGACGGGCGCCTCAAGCCCGGGGCGGTCACCGAGAGGACCGTCCGCAGATACCTCTACTCGCCGGACATGGGCGACGTCGACCTGTTCATCCGCACGGGCGGGGAGCAGCGGACGTCGAACTTCCTCATGTGGGAGTCCGCCTACGCCGAACTGTACTTCTCCGACGTCGCCTGGCCGGACTTCGACCGTCGCGAGCTGTGGCGGGCCTGCCAGGCCTACGCCGAGCGCGACCGGCGATTCGGCGGAGCCGTCGACGCAGTCGCCTCCCAGACCGCGACGCCCGACGGCTCGGGCCAGACCGGGCCGAAGCCCGGAGAGGAGCCGAACCCGGGCTCGGAGGACCGGGAGGATCCGACTCCCCGCGGGGGCGCTTCCCGGTAGCGCCGAAGGGCCCCTCCCGGTCGAACGCCCCGGGCCCCGCGGTAGCGCGCATCGACCGGACGGCGGGCGCGGACCTCACACCTCGGGCGGCGGCTACGCGGCCGGTGGCGGCACCCTAGACTAGAGGGCATGATTCGTCGCATCGACCTGCGTGCCCAGATCCTCTCCCCGCGGGAACTCAGCGAGCGCCTGCCCCGCGCCGCACTCGACGTCGAGGCGGCGACGGCCGCCGTCGCACCCATCGTCGACGACGTGCGCGAACGCGGAGGGGCGGCCCTGCGCGACCTCGCCGAACGCTTCGACGGGGTGCGGCCCGAACGCCTCCGAGTGCCGGCCTCGGCCCTGGAGGAGGCGGCCGGATCCCTCGACTCCGAGCTGCGCGAGGCCTTCGAGCTCTCGATCGCGCACAACCGCGCCGGGCACAGGGCGCAGATGCCCGCCGGGCAGGAGACGCGGATCGTCCCCGGCGGGGTGGTGCGCCAGCGGTGGATCCCGGTCCGCAGGGTCGGACTGTACGTGCCGGGCGGCTTGGCCGCCTACCCCTCGTCGGTGATCATGAACGCCGTGGCCGCCCAGGTGGCCGGCGTGGAGGCGATCGCGCTGGCCAGCCCGCCGCGGAAGGACGCCGGCGGACTCGTGCACCCGACGGTCCTGGCCGTCTGCCGCATGCTGGGCATCGAGGAGGTGTACGCCGTCGGCGGAGCCCAGGCGGTGGCCATGTTCGCCTACGGGGCGGCGGGCGAGCCCGGAACGCCCGACCCGCTGCGGCTGTGCGAGCCGGTCGACGTGGTCACCGGGCCGGGCAACGTCTACGTGGCCGCCGCCAAGCGCGCCGTGCGCGGCGTGGTCGGCATCGACGCGGAGGCCGGGCCGACGGAGATCGCGATCATCGCCGACGCCGACGCCGACCCCGACTACATCGCCGCCGACATGGTCTCCCAGGCCGAGCACGACCCCGCCGCCGCCTCCGTGCTCATCACGGACTCGACCGCGCTGGCCGACGCGGTCGAGGGGAGGATGTCCGAGCGCGCCGCGCGGACCAAGCACTCCGAGCGGGTGCGCGAGGCGCTCGGCGGGCCGCAGTCGGGCATCGTGATCGTCGACACCGTCGGCGCGGCCATCGACGTCGCCAACGCCTACGGCCCGGAGCACTTGGAGATCCACACCCGCCACGTGAACCGCGACGCCAAGCGCATCCGCAACGCGGGGGCGATCTTCGTCGGGCCCTACACGCCGGTTCCGCTCGGCGACTACCTGGCCGGGTCCAACCACGTCCTGCCCACCGGCGGCACCGCCAGGTTCGCCTCGGGCCTGAACGTCCACTCCTTCCTCAAAGCCGTCCAGGAGATCGAGTACACCAAGGAGGCCGCGGCCGGCCTGTACGAGCCTCTGCGCCGGATGTCCGCGGACGAGGACCTGCCGGCCCACGCGGAGGCTCTCCAGGCGCGCATCGACTGACGTCCGCGCTCCGCCGGGCCCGGGCGGATCTGTGCAGTGCGCCATAATCCGACGCGCGCACTCGCGGGCCGGCGCGGAAAACGCCGTCGACACCCGTACCCTGAAGGGGTGAGCAGTCTTCCGTATCGCCCGGAGTTCGCCGGCGAACGCCCCTACGGCGCTCCCCAGATCGACGTTCCCGTGCGCCTGAACGTCAACGAGAACCCCTATCCGCCATCCCCCGAGCTCGTCGCGGAGATCGAGCGCCGGGTCGGGCAGGCGGCCCGGAGCCTGAACCGATACCCCGACCGCGACGCGACCGCCCTGCGCGAGGACCTCGCGACGTACCTGGCCGGCGAGTCCGGCGTCAGCCTTCCGCCGTCGAACGTGTGGGCCGCCAACGGGTCGAACGAAGTCATGCTCCAGATCCTCACGGCCTTCGCCGGGCCGGGCCGCGCTGTCGTCTCCTTCCTCCCCACCTACTCGATGTACCCGGAGTACGCGCGCGACACCAGCTCGCGGTGGGTGACCGGGCGCCGCCGCGAGGACTTCGCCCTGGACGCGTCCGGCGTCGAGGAGGTCATGCGGCGCGAGCGCCCCGCCGTCCTCCTGCTCGCCTCCCCGAACAACCCGACGGGCACCGCCCTGCCGCTCTCCCAGCTGCGGGAGATCCTGCGCGTCGCCCGCGGCACCGGGCCCGAGGAGGGCATGGCCAGCCTCGTCGTCGTCGACGAGGCCTACGCCGAGTTCCGCAGGAGCGGGGTGCCCTCCGCGCTGGAGCTCCTGGCGGGCAACCCGCACCTGGTCGTGACGAGGACCATGTCGAAGGCCTTCGGGGCGGCAGGTCTGCGGCTCGGGTACATGGCCGCCGGGCGGGACGTCGTCGACCAGGTCATGGTCGCCAGGCTCCCCTACCACCTGTCGGCCCTGACCCAGGCCGCCGCCAGGGCCGCCCTGGCGCACCGGGAGGCGCTGGCGCGCCAGGTCGCCGCGATCCGGGACGAACGGGACGGCCTCGTGTCCCGCCTGCGTGGCCTAGGATTGGACGTGACGGATTCGGATGCGAACTTCGTCCTCTTCGGCGCGTTCGCCGATAGGCACGCCGTGTGGCGGGCGCTGCTGGAGCGCGGCGTCCTCGTCCGCGAGATCGGGCCGGAGGGGCATCTGCGGGTCAGCGTCGGCACGCCCGGCGAAAACGCGGCATTCCTGGCCGCACTCCAGGAGGCGATGTGATGGAACAGAGGAAGGCGGCCGCGTGGAGGGTCGCCCGGGTCGAACGGGAGACCTCGGAGAGCCGCATCGCTCTGGAGATCAACCTGGACGGGACGGGGGAGGCCCGCGTCTCGACGGGCGTCCCCTTCTACGACCACATGCTCGCGGCGCTGTCGCGCCACTCCCTGATCGACCTGACGGTCGACGCGGACGGGGACACCGACGTGGACGTCCACCACACCGTCGAGGACACGGCCATCTGCTTCGGCCGGGCGCTGCGGGACGCCCTGGGGGACAAGCGCGGCATCCGCCGCTTCGGCGAGGCGACCGTCCCGCTCGACGAGGCCCTGGCCCGGGCCGTCGTCGACATATCGGGCAGGGCCTACCTCGTGCACGAAGGCGAACCCGAGGGCCAGCAGTACCACCTCATCGGAGGCCACTTCACCGGGTCGATGACCCGCCACGTCTTCGAGGCGATCGCCCACAACGCCGCCGTGTGCCTGCACGTGGACGTCCTGCGGGGACGCGACCCCCACCACATCGCCGAGGCCCAGTTCAAGGCTGTGGCGCGGGCGCTGCGCGCGGCGGTCGAGCCGGATCCGCGCGTGGCCGGGGTGCCCTCCACGAAGGGGGCGCTGTGAGCGGAACGACGATCAAGCGGTACGTCATCCTCACGCCCTTCGACAAGCCCGAGGTCGTGGCGGGGATCCTGGCGCTGCACGGGATCGACGCCCGGGTCGTCCAGACCGACAGCGGGGCGCTCGTCGTCAGGGACCTGCCCGAGCCGCAGTACGACGAATGGGACATCAGGAACATCACCGGCCCGGACGAGGCCGACGAGGACGACGACCTCGCCCCCTCCGACAACGCGCCGATGGTGGCCGCGGTCCTCTCCAAGCTGTCGCGGTACGGGGTCGTCCTCATCGACGTCGACCTGGGCTCGGACGTCGGCATCGAGGAGGGCGTGTCCGGGCTGACGCGCGCCCGGCGCTTCCTCGACGGCCGGGCCGGAGAGGAGATCTCGGCCGGCCTGCTGCTCAACACCGTCGACCCGCTCGTCGAGCGCGTCGTCCTGGGACAGGAGGACCCCGAAGGCGACGGGGGGATCCGCTCCGGCGAGGTGACCACGTCGATGATCGCGAACCTCGTCAAGGGGCGCAGAACCCGCGGCAGAGGCAAAGGCGTCACCGGCCCCCTCGACGACGGCGAACCCCCGCAGGACGGGCCTGCCGGAGATCGGGGGCCCGGCGAGGACCCCCGACCCGGCGGGGAGACGCCGGACGGCGGCGCGCCCGCCGGCGGGGAGACGGCGTGAAGCGCCGAGTGGTCGTCCTCGACGCGGGGACGGGCAACGTCCGGTCCGCCGTCCGCGCCCTGGAGCGCGCGGGGGCGGACGTCCGCCTCACCGCCGAAGCCGAAGCGGTCATGGACGCCGACGGGCTCGTCGTCCCCGGCGTGGGGGCCTTCGGGACGGTCATGGACAAACTGCGCGCCGTGGGGGCGGACCGGCTCATCGAGAGGCGCCTGGCCGGCGGGCTGCCCGTCCTGGGCATCTGCGTGGGCCTGCAGGTCCTCTTCGAGTCCAGCCGGGAGCGCGGACATCACGAAGGCCTCGGCCAATGGCCCGGGACCGTCGAGCGCCTCGACGCCCCCGTCGTCCCTCACATGGGCTGGTCCCGAGTCGAAGCGGCGGAAGGCTCCCGGCTGTTCGCTGGAGTCGAGGGCGAGCGCTTCTACTTCGTCCACTCCTACGGCGTCCTCTCCGACCCGAGCGAACGCCTGGACGGGCGCGGCGACCCACCGCTGGTGACGTGGGCCCGGCACGGAACCCGATTCGTCGCCGCGGTCGAGGACGGCCCGCTCAGCGCCACCCAGTTCCACCCCGAGAAATCGTCGGACGCCGGGGCGAGGCTGCTCGGCAACTGGCTCTCCACCCTCCCGACGACCCACCGCCGACACCAGCATGACCGACACCCGTAGGAGAACGATGACCCGCCCCCTCCAGCTCCTGCCCGCCGTCGACGTCGTCGACGGCCGGGCCGTCCGACTCGTCCAAGGGGAGGCCGGAACCGAACAGGCCTACGGAGACCCCGCCGAGGCCGTCGCCTCCTTCGTCGCCGCCGGCGCGACCTGGATCCACCTCGTCGACTTGGACGCCGCCTTCGGGCGCGGGTCCAACAGGGATCTCTTGGCCCGCATCGTCGCCTCGACGGACGCGAAGGTCGAGCTGTCCGGCGGAATCCGCGACGACGCCGGCCTGCGTGCGGCCCTCGGCTCCGGTGCCGCACGCGTCAACCTGGGGACGGCCGCCCTGGAGGACCCCGACTGGACGTCCCGCGCGATCGAACGCTACGGCGAGCGCGTGGCGGTCGGCCTGGACGTGAGGGGGCAGACCCTGGCGGCCCGCGGCTGGACCCGCGAAGGCGGGAACCTGTGGGAGGTCCTGGCGCGCCTGGAGGAGGCCGGGTGCTCCCGGTACGTGGTCACCGACGTCGCCAGGGACGGCACGCTGCAGGGCCCCAACCTCGACCTCCTCGCCTCGGTGGCCGAGGCCTCCTCGGCCCCGGTCGTCGCCTCGGGCGGCGTCGCGCGGCTCGAAGACCTGCGCGCCCTGAGGGCTCTCGTCGAGGCGGGCGTGGACTCGGCCATCGTCGGCAAGGCGCTGTACGCGGGGGCCTTCACCCTCGCCCAGGCCATCGAGGTCGCGGGGGAGCAGCGCTAGTGGACGTCGACCGCCTGCTGCGCCCCAATCCCTTCGCGGGCGACAGGGGGAGGATGAGCCCCGCCATGCGCGAGGCGCTGGACGAGCCCGATCCGGGGCGGCGGCTGTCCGGCGTGGTCGCCGCCGTCGCCGCCGGGCGCCTGCTCGTGCCCGCGCTCCCCCACGAGCACCCGGGCAGGACCGCCGACGGAGGCGTCGCCGAGCACTCCGAGGAACCCGACCCGACGGGCCAGGCCGTGGCGCAGGCCGCGACCCTTTCGGTGCGCATCCCCGGCGGGCGCTTCGCGACTCCGGTCTTCTCCTCGGCCGACCGCCTGCTCGCCTGCTACCCCGACGCGCGCCCCATCCCCGTCCTCGGCCGCAACGCCGCCGCGCAGGCCCTCGCCTCCACCGGCATCCTCGCCCTGGACCCGCAGGATCCCTCCGGCCGCGGCGCCGTGGCCCTGGGACGCGGCGCGGTGGCGGCCATCGCCGCCGGCGAGGAGTGGGTGCCTCCCTGGGACAACCCGAAGGTTCTCGACGGCTTCGCCGAGGCGCTCGCCGAGCGCGGCGCGGGCGACGCGGACCTCAGGCTGCAGCCGACGCCCGACGGCATCCTGCGCCTCGTCCTGGCCATCCCAGGCGACGCGGGGGCCGGGGAGGCCTACGCGATCGTGGAGGCCGTCGTCGGCGCCGCCGAGGCGAACCCGTATCTGCGGTCGCACCTGGATGTCGTCGAGATCGTCCCCGTGAGCGCGAATTCACAGTCGATTCCCTGAGCGATCCGCCCCCGGATCCGGCCGGACTGCTATAGTGTTACGCGACTCACCGGCAGATGGCCGGAACGCAAGCGGAGAAATCCCACCTGGTGCCCCGAAGGGAGCCGGGTCCGAACGGCTCGTCTGCTGTTCCTTCGGGAGGCTCCGTGCGCATGGCACGTCGAGGAAATGAAGGGATAGCCATCAACAGCGAACCACGAGTTAATGAGCGCATCCACGTGGACAAGGTACGCCTTGTCGGGCCTGGGGGCGAGCAGGTAGGCGTCGTCCGATTAGAGGACGCACTGCGACTAGCGCAGGAATCGGGGCTGGACCTCGTCGAGGTGGCGCCGAATTCCAATCCACCCGTCGCCAAGCTCATGGACTACGGGAAGTTCAAGTACGAATCCGCGCAGAAGGTGCGCGAGGCGCGACGCAACCAGTCGAACACGGTCATCAAGTCGATCCGCATCGGGCTGAAGATCGACGAGAACGACTACAGGACCAAGAAGGGCCAGGCCGAGCGGTTCCTCAGCGGCGGGGACAAGGTGAAATTCGACCTGCGCTTCAAAGGCCGCGAGCAGTCCCGCCCCGAGATGGGAGTGCGCCTGCTGCGAGGCCTGGCCGACGAGCTGTCGGAGCTGTCGACGATCGAGGCCGCGCCCCGCGCCGAAGGCCGCAACATGTCGATGGTCTTGGCGCCGCTGCGCAAGAAGTCCGAGGCGAAGTCCGACCAGCGCCGCCGCCGCGAGGCCGAACGCGAATCGCGCAAGGCGCGCGAGGCGCAGCGCGCATCGCGTTCCCAGGGGGCCCATGCCCCCGGCCCGGCCGGGCAGGCGGACTGAGACCGCGAAGAAGAACGCCGCGCCCGACGGGCGCGGCCCTTACCGAGGGGAGAAAACATGCCGAAGAACAAGACGCACTCCGGTGCCAAGAAGCGCTTCCGCGTCACGGGCAGCGGCAGACTCATGCGCGAGCAGGCCAACAAGCGCCATCTGCTCGAGCACAAGTCGAGCCGCCGCACGCGCCGCCTCGCCATGGACCAGCCGGTGGACCGCGCGAACCTCAAGTCCGTCAAGTCCCTGCTGGGCCGCTGAAGGCAGGAAGAAGGAGAAGAAGACCATGGCACGAGTCAAGCGCGCAGTCAACGCAGCGAAGAAGCGCCGCACCACCCTCGAACGGGCCTCGGGCTACAGGGGCCAGCGCTCCAGGCTCTACCGCAAGGCCAAGGAGCAGGTCACCCATTCGTTCGTCTACAACTACCGCGACCGCAAGGCCCGCAAGAGCGAGTTCCGCAAGCTGTGGATCGCCCGCATCAACGCGGCCGTGCGCGCCGAGGGGATGACCTACAACCGCTTCATCCAGGGACTCAACTTGGCGGGCATCGAAGTCGACCGCCGCCAGCTGGCCGAAATGGCGGTCAACGACCCCGCCGCCTTCGCCGCGGTGGTCGACGCCGCGAGGAAGGCCCTGCCGGAGGACGTCAACGCCCCCAAGAGCGCCTGACACCCGTGAAGAGAGAGGCCTCGGAGTCCCGGCTCCGAGGCCTCCGCTGTGAAGGAGATCCCCGTGGCCGCTTTGCGCCTGAAAGACGCCTCCCGCACCCAGCTTCAGCGCGCGCAGAGGCTCCACCGCCGCGAACAGCGGGCCAGGCGCGGGCAGACGCTCGTCGAAGGCCCCCAGGCGGTGCTCGAGGCGCTCGTCCACGCCCCCGGGAGCGTCCGCGACCTCTACGCGACCCGCCGGGCGATGGAACGCCGCCAGGACGTCGCCGCCGCGGCGGCGGAGGCCGCGGTCTGGACGCATGTCCTCGACGAGGAGACAATGCGCGACCTGTCGGGCGACGGGCAGGGACTCGTCGCCGTCGCCGAGGTCCCCGCGAACCCGGAGCCGCGCGAGGCCCTGACGGGCGCCCGCCTGGCCGTGGCCACCCTGGACGTCTCCGACCCGGGAAACCTGGGGACGATCGTCAGGACGGCGGACGCCGCCGGGGCCGGAGCGGTCCTCATCGGCAGGGGAAGCGTCGAACTGTACGCCCCGAAAGTCATCCGCGCCGCGGCCGGAAGCCACTTCCACCTGCCGTGCGCGCGGGGAGTCGAGCCGGAGGAGATCGTCGCCGCGGCCCACGCCGCCGGGATGCAGGTGCTGGCGGCGGACGGCGCGGGGGAATGGGACCTCCCGGTCCTCGTCAACGCCGCCCACGAAGCGCGGATCCTCGGAGTCCCGCCCGAATGCCCCGACCTGCGCGACCCAGTTCTGTGGATCCTCGGAAACGAGGCCCGCGGATTCGCCGGCCGGAGGATCGAGGGAATCGACGCCCGCGTGGCCATTCCCATCTACGGCCGGGCGGAGTCCCTCAACGTCTCGATGGCCTGCGCGGTGACCGCCTACCTGACCGCCCTGTCGTGACGGCCCGACCGGCGCGCCCGCCCTTGCGGCGCCCCGGAGGGATTCGGCCTTCCATGCCGCCCGGCCCGCCCCGCGGGCCCTCGTCACGGCTTCGTCGCGGCCTGGCCGGCCCACCCCATCACCCCGGACGCGGCCACGGACGAACTGGCCGCCTCGGCCGCCGCGCGCAGGGCGGCGAGCGGCTCGAACCCCTGCGCGAGCCCGGCGAGGAAGGCCCCGTGGAGCACGTCGCCCGCCCCGAGCGTGTCGACCACGTCGACGCGCGGCACCTCGATCGAGTACGACCTCCCGTCGTAGATCGCCTCGATCGGCCTCTCCCCGTTGGACCGAGCCGCGAGTCGCATCCCCTTCCACGCGAGGGTCTCCAGGAGGAGGCCGTCGTCGACGTCGGGGAGGTGGAAGTCGGCGGAGAGGACGCCGTGGGTGACGTGCGGGAGGAGACCGGCGATCCCCCGCTTGAAGGATCCGCCGTCCAGGACCACGGGCAGCCCCAGCCCGAGAGCGGTGCGGGCCATGGCGATCTGCACGTCCAGAAGGTGGCCGTCGACGAGCAGGGCCGCGGCGCCGTCGAGCACGTCGGGCGGCGGGAACCCGTGCCTGCGGCCAGTGTTGTTCGAGGACACGACGCTGCGATTGCCGGCGGCGTCGAGGGTCACGGCCGAGATCGACGGGTCGCCGTCCTCGGCGAGGTCGACGACGGCCACCCCCGCATCCTCCAGCCATTCGCGCGCCAGGCGGCCGAACAGGCCCGGCCCGATCGGAGAGACGAGCACGGGCCGCACGCCCAGGGCCGCCGCGGCCCGAGCCGCATTGGCCGCCGGGCCGCCGACGTCGAGCACGGCGGAGGTGGAGGACGCCTTCTCGTTCGGCCCCGGCGCCCTTTCGACGGTCTGGATGAGGTCGACGGTGGTCAGGCCGCAGACTACTACGCGCATGAATCAAGCCTATAAGCTCGGTTCCGGGACCAGAAGGGTCGGCTCATCTCCGGAGCCGCCGGTGCCTGCCGGTTCCCAGGCGGCCGGCACCGGGACGGCCGATTGCACTCTGATCGTCCCGGCCCGCCCGGGACGGCCGCCCGCGCAGCCGTGGAGCCGGACGCCCCGCCACGAAAGGATTCGACATGCCGATCAGCCTCAGCGGACGCCATTTCCTGACGCTCCTGGACTTCACGCCGGAGGAAATCCGCCACCTCCTGCGCCTCTCGAAGCGGTTCAAGAGCCTGAAGCGCGCCGGGACGCCCCATCGCCGCCTTCAGGGCAGGAACGTTGTGCTCCTGTTCGAGAAGACCTCCACCCGCACGCGCTGCGCCTTCGAAGTCGCGGCCATGGACCTCGGCATGGGGGTGACCTGCCTGGACCCGGGCAGCTGCCAGATGGGCGCGAAGGAGTCCATCGCCGACACCGCCCAGGTCCTCGGGCGGATGTACGACGGCATCGAATACCGCGGATTCGCCCAGGAGGCCGTCGAGGAGCTCGCCGCCAACGCCGGGGTCCCCGTGTGGAACGGGCTGACGGACGACTTCCACCCCACCCAGATGCTCGCCGACATGCTCACCGTCGAGGAGAGCTTCCCCCGGATCGAAGGCCTGAAACTGACCTTCATGGGCGACGCCCGCAACAACGTCGCGAACTCGCTCATGGTGGCCTGCTCCAAGCTCGGCCTGCACTTCACGGCCTGCGGCCCCGAGGGCCTCATGCCGGAGGGGGATCTGGTCGCCCGGTGCCGCGGGATCGCCCAGGAGACGGGCGCGACGATCACCCTCACCGACGACGTCGACGAAGCCGCCGCGGGAGCCCACGTCCTCTACACGGACATCTGGGTGTCCATGGGCGAGCCGGACGATCTCTGGGGGGAGCGCATCGATCTCCTCGAGCCCTACCGCGTGACGTCGCAGGCGATGGCGAAGGCCGAACCCGAAGCGATCTTCATGCACTGCCTCCCCTCCTTCCACGACGCGAACACGACGATCGGCGCCGAGGTCGCGGCGAGGTTCGGCGTGACCGAGATGGAGGTCTCCGACGAGGTCTTCACGTCCGCCGCCTCCAAGGTGATGGACGAGGCGGAGAACCGCATGCACACGATCAAGGCCGTCATGTACGCGACCCTCTCCCGCGACGACCGTCTGCCGGGCACCTGAGACGCGCTGCCCGCCGCGTCCGGTGCCGCCCCTCCGGCTTCTCGCCGACCGGCGCCCCGGCGCTCTCCGGCGGCGAACCGTTAGAATCGTATGCGGAAGACGGACGAAAGGCTGATATGACCACCACACCGCTCAGTCCCCTGGACGAGGCAGGCGTCGCCGCCGCC
>ERZ773063.646-NODE-646-length-22237-cov-6.481832_pt1 | contig 22237 bp, 19 predicted proteins | sample MGYA00580625_ERZ773063 | MGnify/ENA primary metagenome ERZ773063 (study PRJEB29015, sample SAMEA2738022) | human oral metagenome | biome: human oral; feature: human-associated habitat; material: dental | place: China | collected 2042 ... | reverse complement strand
GCGCCCCGGCTCGAAAGACTACGGGGCGCTCTCCATCGCTGTGCAGTACTATACGGATGCACATATCGTCATGGATGTACCGCCGCGCGCCTTTATGCCCGCACCCGAGGTCACAAGTGCCGTCATTGCCTGTCGTGTGCGGGAGACACCTTCTGTCTGTCCAACGGATGAAAAGCTGTTCTTCCGTCTCGTTCGCGCTGCCTTCGGACAGCGGCGCAAAACACTCCTTAATGCGCTCACGGGGGCGGGGCTGACAAAGGAGCTCTGTCGCGCGGGGCTTGCGGCAGCAGGACTTGCTGCGTCCATACGCGGGGAGCAGCTTTCCCTCGCGGACTTCGCTCGACTGTCGGATGCCGTGGGCGAGATTTTGCCGGAGGAGGAATGACCATGTTCTTTGACAGCCATATCCATACATCATTTTCTGCTGACTCTGAGATGTCTGCCCAGGAGGCTCTTGCCCGCGCGGCAGAGCAGGGGATTGGGCTCGTCTTTACCGATCATCTGGATTATGACGTCCCGGCAGCAGGTGAGGAGCAGTTCATCTTTGATCCCGAGGCGTATTGGACAGCATACGAACCGCTGCGCGGGGATGTGCTCTCTCTCGGTGTCGAGGTCGGTCTGATGGCGGGGACACATGAAAAAAACACCGCATTTCTGCGGCGTGTTCCGTTTGATTTTGTCCTTGGCTCCATTCACTCACTGGAGAGCAAAGATCTCTATCTGCCCGAGACTTATGCGGGGCGGGAAAAGCATGAGATGTACCACGAGTATTTCACCGCGATGCGCACAGAGATCTATGCTCAGCCCGAGATCAACGCACTTGCACACATCGACTACATCGCGCGCTGTGCCCCATTCGACAACCCTGAAATCAGCTATGACGACTTCACCGACGACATCAGCGCCGTCCTGCGTGCGCTCGTCGAGACGGACACCGTGATCGAGATCAATACGCGCCGCCTCGGCACGCCGCGCGGCATCAAGGAACTGGCGCCCATCTATCACCGCTACCGCGAACTCGGCGGACGCTATGTCACCATCGGATCGGATGCCCATGTTCCCGAGGCGGTCGGCGTGCGCTGTGACCGTGGGCGTGAGCTTGCCTATGCCTTTGACCTCACCGTCGTCACCTTCCGCGAGCGGAAGATGCAGATCTGTGACGAGTGAAGCTGTTTATTGCCCTCTTTTTCTTTTCCTGCTATAATATAGGACAATGGACGGAGGAAAGTTCGTCGTGTTGAGCAATTTTTTTGTCGCACTTGGCGGCGTCGTCCCGCTATTCTGCTTGATGGCCGTCGGGCTTTTCGTTAAGCACGTACGCCTCCTTACCGAGGAAGAACTGAAGCACGTGAACCGTATGGTGTTCCGTGTGTTCTTCTTCTTCATGATGTTCTACAACATCTACGTCTCTGACCCGCAGAAGGCGTTTCAGCCGATGCTCATGGTCTTCGGTGCGGGCGGCGTCATCCTGACGGCGCTCGTCTTCGGTGCGATCGTCTGCATGATCGAGAAGGACAATGCACGGCGCGGCCCGATGATCCAGGCGAGCTTTCGCGGCAACTACGTCCTCATGGGCGTCCCGCTTGTCGGCAACATCTTTGGGGACGAGGCGATTGCCATCCCGACCATGATGATCGCCGTCATTGTCCCCCTCTACAACATTCTCAGCGTCTTTATTCTTGAGACATTTCGCGGCGGGCAATTCAACCTGCCGCATATCCTGCGCGGCGTTGTTATGAACCCGATGATTCTCGGCGCGATACTAGGGGCATTGTGCCGCGTCGCAGAACTGCCGATTCCTGCGCCCGTCCTGAAGCCCGTCGCACAGATCGCGGCGGCGACCACGCCCGTCGCACTCATCATCCTCGGGGCGTCGTTCCATGGCGGCAGCTATCACGCGCATCTGCGTCAGCTCATCTTCTCGGTCGCTGCGCGGCTCATCCTCGTGCCTGCTGTCGTGCTTGCCTGTGCTGTCGCGATCGGCTTTCGCGGCGTCGAGCTTGTCACGCTCATCGCGATCTTCTCTACGCCCTGTGCCGTCGCGGGCTTTGCCATGGCACAGCAGATGCAGGCGGATGCCGAGCTCGCGGGCAACTGCGTTGTCTACAGCAGCGCACTTTCCTGCTTTACCATCTTCGGCTGGGTGTTTCTGTTTAAGACGTTGGGGTTTTTCTGAAGAATCATCGACAGCAGCGCGGTTGTATACCGCACTTATGGCATCGGATAGAGGAGTATTGCCGTGAATTACCGTGACATTTTGCTTCCTGCGGACAGCTTGTTTCTCATCACCGGCGGGGCAGGCTTTATTGGTTCGAATCTGTGTGAAGCAATTTTGTCATTGGGGCACAGGGTTCGTGTACTGGATAACTTGTCGACGGGGCATACAAGGAATATAGAGAACGTTTGCGGCAACTCGAAGTTCGAGTTTATTGAAGGGGACATTAGGGATCTTGCAGCATGTCATCATGCCTGCCAAGACGTTGACTATGTACTGCATCTGGCGGCAGAAGTCAGCGTCCCGGAGAGTATCGATAAGCCGATTGACTACACCATGACGAATATCATCGGTACGGTCAATATGATGGAAGCGGCGGCAAAACATGGTGTGAAGAAGTTCACCTATGCTTCGAGTGCGGCCGTCTACGGCGATGATGAGACCATGCCAAAGAGGGAGGAGATCGTCGGGCGGCGCCTCTCGACATACGCTGTGACGAAGTTTGCGGCGGAGGAATACGCGCATCAGTATACCATGCACTATGGGCTTGACTGCTACGGAATGCGGTACTTTAATGTCTATGGGCGCCGTCAGGATCCCAATGGGGCGTATGCAGCGGTCATCCCGACGTTCATCGAGTGCCTTCTGCGTGATGAGCCGCCGACCATCAACGGTGACGGAGAGCAGTCACGCGACTTCGTCTATGTGGACGACGTCGTACAGGCGAACCTTCTCGCATGTGCCGCACCGCATGAGGCGGCAGGCGAGGCATACAACGTCGCCGCAGGAAAGCAGCTGAGCCTCAATGAGATGTATGCTGTGCTCAGCAAACTTTTGAATAAAGATTTGCAGCCGGTCTTTGGTCCCGTGCGAAAGGGGGATATCCGCCGCAGCGGTGCGGATATCGCAAAGATACGAAAATACCTCGGCTATCACCCTGAATACGACTTTGCACGGGGAATCACAGAGGCAATCCAGTGGTATAAAGAAAATTTGAAAGCGTAAAGAAGGTGCAGGAGTGTTTCCCTAGATTGTGAGAGATACTCCTGTTTTGATTGATATGCTGATTTAATGCTATAAAATAGAGCGTAAATAGATAGAAAGTTGTGGCTTGATATGGAAGAAAAGAAGTTTTCTGTCTTGCCGAAACTGGTATTGCTCTTTGGCGATATAGGAATCGCCGTATCCGTGTACGCCTTTGTGACAACTGTTATCTTGGTGCGTGTTGACCTGATCGGCAACTTTGGCCTATATCAAGGCATACTCCCTGTGCAGATCATATTGATGGGACTCCTGTTTAATATCAATGGCCTCTATACAATTGAAAACAAGCGCTTTGCTGAGATCCTGTTCTCTTTGGTGGTCAGTATCGTGCAGATCCTCGTCCTGACAATGGCGTTGACCTTCTTCATTCGCGAGTTTGCTCTTTCGCGCGGTGTCTTGTTGTCGTGTGCAGGACTGGATCTGATCTTCCTTTCTGTATGGCGGCATTTGGTTTGGCGTTATATCAGGGCCAGACAGAAAATTCGCGGAGTCATGCTGATTGGCGGCGAGGAAGAGTGTCAGCACGTCTACCATCGTATGAAACAACAGCCGCAGCTTGCGATGGAACTGCGCTCCATCTGTACCGACCTGGCAGGCAGTGACTGGGAGACGGCGGCAGAGCAGGTGGATGTCCTCATTATCTGCCCGGACATACGTCTCAAGGACAAGGCACGGCTCGTTCACTACTGCAATCTTCATGAAAAACAGGCTCTTCTGATCCCCAATGCATACGAAGTGTTCTGCAGCAGTATGATACTTGACAAGATTGATGATGTTCCCGTTTTTCGTCCGCAGCGTCTCTGTCCCACGCTTGAGCAGCGCAGCCTGAAGCGCATCATGGATATCGCAGTGGCGTCGGCGGGATTCCTCATGGCACTTCCGCTTATGATTCTGACAGCCGCTGCTGTCAGGATTTTCGACTCTGGACCGATTTTCTATACGCAGGAACGGGTGGGCCGCTATGGACAGCCGTTCAAACTGTATAAGTTTCGTACCATGCGTGTCAATGCGGAAAAATTGAGCGGCCCTGTGCTTGCAAAGGAGAATGACCCCCGTATCACGCGTCTTGGGGCATTTCTGCGTGCTGTCCGACTGGATGAGCTTCCACAAATTTGGAATGTCCTTATGGGGAATATGAGCATCGTCGGCCCACGTCCTGAGCGTCCTTTTTTTGTCGAGCAATTCAAGCGGGAGATACCGGAGTACATCTATCGGATGAATGTCAAACCCGGCATTACAGGACTTGCTCAGGTTTACGGGAAATACAACACGACAGTGTATGACAAGCTCATCTATGATCTTGTCTATATACAGAATGCCAGCATTCGTACGGATCTTACCATCATCATCCAGACCGTACGTGTTCTTTTCCAAAAAAGTGCGGCGGAGGGAGTACATGGCGTGCGAACGAAGGAGAGCTTGAAAGAATTCGACATACAGAAGAACATGGATGGAGATTTTTAGCTGAAGCAATGTCTGTTTGACGGATTTGATGGGGAATTCCTTTTCAACGGCTGCCGATGCTGGTTTTATGGAGAGACTCATAAGGAGCTTGCAGGTGTCAAATTTCAAAATTTCGATTATCACAGTTGTCTATAATGCAGCCGATACGATTGAGCAGACCATTCGCAGTGTCGTAGAACAGGATTACCCGAATATTGAATATATCATCATTGACGGCGGCTCGACGGATGGCACACTTGATGTCATCAAGAAGTATGAAGACAGAATTGCGTATTGGGTGAGTGAGCCGGATAAGGGACTTTATGATGCCTTGACGAAAGGATTCGAGCGTGTAACAGGAGATATATGCGCCTATATCAATGCAGATGATTTTTATCAACCACATGCGTTTGTAGCGGTATGCAGTATTTTCAAGAATGTTGGATGCCGGTGGCTGACTGGAATTAATGCAGTGTATAATGTGAAAGGTCAAATTGTCGCTGCTAAGATTCCATTTCGATATAGAGCGGCGTTTATTCAGAAAGGATACTATAATGGAAAATACCTTCCGTTTATTCAGCAAGAATCTACTTTTTGGACAACTGACTTGTTGAAACTCGTTGATTTTGCTCGATTTCGTATGTTAAGACTGGCTGGAGATTATTATTTATGGAAATGTTTTAGTACCCAAGAAACACTTTCTGTTGCGAGTTGCTTATTTGCAGGATTCCGCAAACGGCGGGGACAACTTTCAGAAGCACAAGATGCCTATATGGAGGAATTGAGATCATTTTGCGCTATGAAACCTAATGTGTGGGAAAAGGCAATGATTCTGTTGGATCGATTAATGGGAGGATTTCCTACATGGTTTAACCCTACGATCATTCGTTTTGATTTTCAAAAAGAAAGATGGGGAGTCTATGAAAAATAAATATAGATTTTCCATTATAACAGTCTCTTATAATGCAGGACAGACGATAGAACAGGCAATACGAAGCGTTGTTTTTCAGACGTATGATAATGTGGAATACATCATCATAGATGGCATGTCCACGGACAATACAGTAGATATTATAAAACAATACGAGAGTGATATTTTTTATTGGATCAGCGAAAAAGACCATGGTATATATGACGCTATGAATAAGGGGCTAGAGATAGCCACAGGAGACTATGTTTATTTTTTAGGTACAGATGATTGCTTGTTTCAGGAAAACACCATTCAACTTGTAGCGGAAAGTTTATGTGATGATGTTGATGTATTGAGTGCAGGAGTTTATCTTGTTGACGAGGAGCTAAAGATAGAGCGCTATATAGATGGAAGCTTCGCTGAAAAAAAAGATCGATTTAATGGGGCGATGATCCCGCATCAAGGAATGTTTGTCCGACGTGATTTATTTGGATCAAAGCGATTTGATTTAAAATATAAAATTGCATCAGATTATGATTTCTTTTTGCGACTTTATCTTGACCCGAAAATTGTGTTCTCATTTTCGAAAATGGTAATAGCTTATTATAGTTCTGGGGGTATCAGCACTCATAGCCATGAGACGAATAAAGAATATATTGATATTATGAACAAGTACCATTTAGATACAAACATTATGTTCCATGTGCGCCACATGTTCTATACTCCTTGGAAGCAGTTTGTAAAGGAATTCCTGCGAAGAATTGGACTCATGAAGTTCTTCCTGAAACGGTTGGGCGGCAAACAGCATTCTTGTGAATGGGCATTGTGTCGCTGGTGCGGACGCAAAGAGGTATGATGGCAATAAAAGTAATATACTTATTGTCAAGCTTGAGTTTTCGAGAGACTGAGCATGTTGCGCTTTTACGATACATATTTTTCAGAACAAGTTAAGACGGTGTGAATCTCCCCAATCATGACAGGAAATATAACGATGTTGGAAGAAATATATTATGTAGATAAACGTGTATCGGTGATTATGCCGGTCTATAATGATACAAAATATATTTGTGAAGCGATTCGCTCCGTCTCCTGTCAGACATATCAATTTTGGGAATTGATTGTTGTCGACGATGGCTCGCAACAAGACATAAAGATGGTACTTACGCCTTTGCTTCAGGATCACAGGATTCATCTTATTCGACTGGAACGCAATCAAGGTGTCGCAAATGCGAGAAATGCAGGGATTCAACAAGCAACAGGAAGATATGTTGCTTTTTTAGATAGTGATGATGTATGGCTTCCCGACAAGCTGGAAAGACAGCTCCAGTTCATGAGAAAGACAAAGGCTGCGATGTCGTATACCTCTTATCGCCGCTTTTGCCATGACATACAGGATGCGGGAAAACCTGTTCCAATTGTGCCGGATGTCACCTATGATAAGCTTCTCCGAGGAAACTGCATCGGATGTTTGACGGTGATGATCGATCGATCACAATGCGCATCGCTGAGTATGCCTATGGTTCATCATGAGGATTATGCTGCTTGGCTGAACTTGGCAAAGACAGGAGTCAGGATTTATGGCATGACAGATGATTTGGCAAGATATCGCGTACGAGGCGGTTCACTGTCTGCCAATAAATTGAAGAGCCTGCTGTGGACATGGAGAGTCTATCGAGACAGTCAGCAGCTCACCATGCTGAGATCTTTGATTTATATGGTCCATTATGTCATCAGGGGAATCAGAGCGCGTGTGTGATTATAGAATGTCAATTTTTCCTGTAGGGGATGATATAATGAGAAAAGCACTAATCACCGGAATCACCGGCCAGGATGGTTCTTATCTGACAGAGCTCTTGCTTGACAAAGGCTATGAGGTGCACGGTGTCATTCGTCGGCACAGTACGCCATGCACGGAGCGGATCGATCATCTCCTGTCGGATGTTCAGTATGATGGGCGCCTCTTTCTCCACTACGGTGATCTGACGGATTCGAGCAATGCACATGCACTCATTCGTGAGATTCAGCCGGATGAGGTCTACAACCTCGCTGCGCAGTCTCACGTGGCAGTTTCATTCGAGGTGCCGGAGTATACAGCAGAGGCGACGGGGGTTGGGACAATACGCCTTCTTGAAGCGGTGCGCCAGAGCGGGCTTCCCATCCGCTTTTATCAGGCATCGACGTCGGAGCTCTTTGGCGGACTTCCGGATACTGCCCCCCAGAGTGAGACGACGCCATTTTACCCAAAGTCGCCTTATGGTGCGGCAAAACTTTATAGTTATTGGATTACGAAGAACTATCGCGAGTCTTATGGGATGTTTGCCGTGAACGGCATCCTCTTCAACCATGAGTCGCCGCGCCGCGGAGAGACGTTCGTGACGCGCAAGATTACGATGGCAGTCGCCAAAATTCTTGCGGGAAAGCAGGAGAAGCTCTCTCTTGGCAATCTCAACGCGAAGCGGGACTGGGGCTTTGCGGGCGACTATGTCGAAGGGATGTGGCGGATGCTCCAGCGGGACACCCCCGACGACTATGTGCTTGCGACGAACGAGACGCATACGGTGCGTGAGTTCGTAGAGACGGCATTTCGTGAGACGGGCATTGTGCTTGAGTGGCGCGGCACTGGGGGCGAGGAGAAAGGATATGACGCAAGAACGGGCCGCCTGCTCGTCGATGTCGATCCGCGCTTCTTCCGTCCTGCTGAGGTGGAGCTTCTTTTGGGCGATGCGTCGAAGGCGGAGCGGGAACTTGGATGGACGCGTAAGGTGGAGTTCCCTGCACTGATTCGCATGATGGTGCAGGCAGATCGGGAGAAGTACGGGGACTGAGGATTCCGTCAAAGGAGCGTGTATATGCACATCGTTCTGCTTTCAGGCGGCTCAGGGAAGCGTCTGTGGCCGCTCTCGAATGACATTCGTTCCAAGCAGTTCATTCCATTCTTTCGGCAGAACGACGGTTCGCGCTGCTCGATGGCACAGCGGGTGTGCGGCCAGGTTCGCCGTATGATGCCGCATGCTGATATTACAATTGCGACATCGAAAGCACAGGTTTCCGTGCTGCGGAATCAGTTGGGGGATGCAGTTGATATCTGCGTTGAGCCATGCCGCCGTGATACGTTTCCGGCAGCCGCACTGGTCAGTGCCTATCTGCATGATGTCAAGGGCATCAAAGAGAACGAAGCCGTTGCTGTCTGTCCTGTTGACCCCTATGTGGAAGACCGCTATTTCGCCGCCGTGGGTCAGCTGACGCAGCTTGCGGAAACAGGGGCGGCGGAGCTGATGCTGATGGGGATTGAACCAACCTATCCAAGTGAGAAATACGGCTATATTTTGCCGCAGGATAAGGAGCGTGTGAGCCATGTCCTCTCCTTTCGCGAAAAGCCGGATGAAGCTGCAGCACAGCGGTACATCGACGAAGGGGCACTCTGGAACAGCGGGGTGTTCGCCTATCGTTTGGGGTATGTTCTGACACAGGCACGCCAGCTGCTCGGGTGCTCGGACTATGAGGGGCTCCTCTCCGCGTATGAGAGCTTTGAGAAGATCAGCTTTGACTATGCTGTTGCCGAACATGAGACAAATATCAGCGTGCTCCGCTATGGCGGCACGTGGAAGGATCTCGGCACGTGGAACACACTGACCGAGATCATGGAAGAAACGGCGCTCGGGAATGTCGTACTGGATGATATGTGCCGCAATACGCATGTGGTCAATGAGATGGATGTTCCCGTGCTCGTCATGGGCGCACAGCATCTCATCATCGCGGCAAGCCCCGAGGGGATCCTCGTAGCGGATAAGGCATCTTCCAGTCACATGAAGCCCTATGTCGAGCGTATCAGTCAGCCGGTCATGTTTGCGGAAAAGTCATGGGGGAGTTTTCGCATCATCGATGTGGAGGAGGAGAGCTTGACCATCAAGGTGACGCTGAATGCGGGGCACGCGATGAACTATCACAGTCACGCACATCGCCGTGAAATATGGAATGTGGTCAGCGGGTGCGGTACGGTGCTCCTCGATGGCGTGGCACATTCTGCTGCAGCAGGCGATGTGATCGATATTCCTGCAGGGATGAAGCATAAAATCAGTGCGCGGGAGCGCATGGTGGTGATCGAGGTTCAGATCGGTTCATCGATTTCTAAAGAGGATAAGATAAAGTGGACAGAAGAGCACCGAGGATAGATAGTGCGATGATGGAAAAGAATGCAAAAATATATGTGGCGGGGCATCGCGGCATGGTCGGCTCTGCCATCTGCCGAGAGCTTGAGCGGCAGGGGTATACACATGTTATAACGCGCACTCACGCACAGCTTGATCTTTGCCGCCAGGATGCCGTTGAGGCATTCTTTGCCGAGGAGAAGCCGGAGTATGTATTCCTGGCGGCGGCAAAGGTCGGCGGGATTCAGGCGAATGCCGAGGCTCCGGCAGACTTTATGTATCAGAATATGATGCTCGAGATGAACGTCATCCATGCTGCATGGAGGAACGGATGCCGGAAACTCGAGTTCCTCGGCTCCTCCTGTATCTATCCGCGTCTCGCCCCCCAGCCGATGAAGGAGGACTGCCTCCTGACATCGGCGCTCGAGCAGACGAATGAGGCGTATGCGCTGGCGAAGATTGCGGGGCTGAAGTATTGTGCCTGCCTGAACAAACAGTATGGAGCGGACTATATCTCCGTGATGCCGACAAATCTCTATGGACCGAATGACAACTATCATCCGGAGCACAGCCATGTTATTCCGGCACTGATTCGACGCTTTCACGAGGCGAAGGAGGCACACGCCGCATCCGTGACCTGTTGGGGGGACGGCTCGCCGCTGCGCGAGTTCCTGTATGTGGATGATCTTGCGAATCTCTGTGTGTTCCTCATGAATCACTACAGCGGCGATGAGACGGTCAATGCGGGAACGGGAAAGGAACTCTCGATCCATGCTCTTGCGGAGATGGTCGCCCGTGTGGTCGGCTATCACGGCGAGATCCGCTGGGATACGACAAAGCCGAACGGCACGCCGCGCAAGCTCCTCGATGTTTCGAAGGCGGAGAGGCTCGGATGGCACTATAAGACAGAACTCGAGGAAGGAATTCGTCTCGCTTATCAGGACTTCTTGGCACATCCGGTGTGGGCGGAGCGATAAAAGTGAGAATCCATGCCAATGATTTTGCCAGTGTGTTGACAATGATATTTTAATGTTTATACTGTTTTTTATCATATCCTTTTTCTATTCTCTTGTTTTATAAGGGCTCCTATAGTTCTTCCTATCCATGGGGAGTATTTTCTCGATGAAATTATTCTTTCGGATTTTCTCAATTTTTACACCGCATGAGCTCAGGTATTGTGCGTTTCTCGTCGTTGTGATGCTGCTCGGCGCGGTCCTCGAGGCAGTCGGCATCGGGGCGATCCTTCCGCTCATTTCACTGATGGGGCAGCCGGACTTTCTGACGCGGCACGCAGACATCGCCGCGTACGCCGAGCGCGTTGGGGTTACGACACACACCGGTCTCATCATGGGACTTGCAGGGCTCCTCATCGTACTCTATATCCTAAAGAATCTCTATCTCGCATGGCAGCTTCGCCTGCAGATTGACTTCTCCCTGTCCAATCAGATTCACTTCTCGAAGGAATTGATGGCGAACTACCTCGCGAAGCCCTATCTCTTTCATCTCAATCATAACACCGCTGTGCTTCTGCGGAATGTTAACAGCAGCGGCATTGTCATTTTTTCCAACATATTAATTCCCACATTTCAGCTTCTCACCGAAATCGTTACGGCACTGACGATCTGGCTGGTGCTGATCGCCGCCGATCCATTCACGGCGATCATCGTCGCGGGGGTTATGGGCGGGATGATCTATGTGCTCCTGCGCTCCTTCCGCCGCAGTATGGAAAAGACGGGGCAGATACAGAATGCCTTTGCCGCACGGTATATCCGCTCCGTGAATCAGGGACTGGGCGCAATCAAAGAAACGAAAATCATGCGGAAGGAGGAGTATTTTCTTCGGGAGTTCGAGGAGAACTATGAACAATACGGCGCTGCCAATCGCCGCTATCTCTTTTTGAGTCAGCTTCCGCGCATGATCATCGAGACACTCGTCGTATGCGCGCTCCTCCTGCTCATCATTGGAAAACTTGCCGTTGGCTATGCGCCGTCAGAGATTGTTCCGCTGCTCGGCGTTCTGGCGTTGGCGGCATTTCGGCTGATGCCGAGTGCGAACCGTATTGTGAACCTGTCAAACGGCATCAAGTTTCAGCTGCCGCTGTTTGATGAGCTGTACCGCGAGCTGATTGCCATCAAATCCCGTAAGTATCACCACCGTAAACTCAAGATCGCTGATGTCCCTCCGCCGCTTTCCTTTACAAAGGAGATTCACGTGGAGCATTTGGGATTTTCGTATCCTGCCGGGGAGGAGGTGCTGACAGATGTCAACTTTTCTGTACCCAAGGGGAGTTTTGTTGGCATCGTTGGAGCATCAGGGGCGGGAAAGACCACCTTTGTGGACATCCTGCTGGGGCTGTTTTTACCCACGCACGGCAAGATTACTGTCGATGGGGTAGATATTCGCCGCGAGCTGCGGGCGTGGCAGGCGAATATCGCCTATGTCCCGCAGTCCATCTATCTGATCGATGCGACCATTCGTGAGAATGTGGCATTAGGAGAAGCCCCCGATGAAATTGATGATGCGCGGGTTCATAAAGCACTTGCGATGGCGGAGCTTGATGCATTTGTAAATGCCCAGCCAAGGGGAATCGAAACGATGGTCGGTGAGCGCGGCGTCAAACTCTCCGGCGGACAGAGACAGCGTATCGGCATCGCGCGGGCTCTCTATCAGCGCCCCGCAGTCCTCGTCCTCGACGAAGCAACCTCCGCCCTCGACAACGAGACGGAACGGGGAATTACCGACACCATACTGAAGCTCAAAGGCCGGATCACCATCCTCTCCATCGCACACCGCGCCAGCACGCTGGTGGAGTGTGATTTCAAGGTGCGGTTTGAAGATGGTGTGATACACATGGTATAGGTGATAATTTGCGTTGATTGCAGTTGTTTAGAGGAAGAAATTTACATGCTAATACAAGACTATGAAGTGCAGTACCGTACTGCATACGATGAGAAACTCTATACAGACCACGATGGTAATACGATTAGCGCACATGTCGCTGAGGATTTGTCGCTCCTCATGTACCAGGCGCGGGCGGGACGAAAGCAGCTGTTTTTTATTGGGAACGGCGGCAGTGCCGGAATTGCTGTTCATATGACAGCGGACTTTCTGAAGAATGGTCAGATGCGTGCCATTGATCTCTATGCTCCTACGACACTTACTTGTCTTGGGAATGACTACGGCTATGCATATGTTTTCAGCAAGCAGCTGGAAATCTTGGCGACCCCCGGGGATGTTCTGGTCGCGATTTCAAGCTCCGGCAACTCGCCCAATATCCTGCGCGCTGCCGAAGCCGTACAGGCGGTCGGCGGCACGATCATCACGTTTACGGGGTTCAAGAGTGACAATTGCCTTCGGGCAATGGGACATCGCAACCTCTACGTTCCTTCGATGGAGTATGGGATTGTAGAGTCCATCCATAATCAGATACTTCAGCAGGTTGTCGATGAAATTATGGCACTCGATGCGCAGGAGGGACGATGAAATGAAATCTATTGTTACGGGCGGCTGCGGATTCATCGGATCGCATATCGTGGACCGGCTGCTTGCCGAGGGGCATGATGTTGTTGTCATCGATAACTGCAGCACGGGACGGCTGGAGAATCTGGAGCATCATCAGGGGAACATTCATCTTACTATTGTGGAAGCGGATATCTGTGACTACGGCACGATTGCACCGCTCTTTGAGGGAGCGGACTGGGTGTTCCACATGGCGGCACTTGCGGACATTGTTCCCTCGATTCAGAAGCCGCAGGAGTATTTTCACTCCAATGTGGACGGCACGTTTTCTGTGCTTCAGGCGGCAAAGACGGCGAATGTCAAGCGGTTCATGTATACGGCGTCGTCGTCGTGCTATGGGATTCCAGATCATTTTCCGACCGATGAGCAGGCGGACATCCGCCCTGAGTATCCCTATGCGCTGACAAAAAGATTGGGCGAAGAGATTGCCCTACATTGGGCGAAGGTCTATCAGCTGCCGGTAGTCTCGCTTTGCCTGTTCAACGTCTATGGGCCGCGTTCACGCACTTCTGGAACGTATGGCGCGGTATTCGGCGTGTTCCTTGGTCAAAAGCTGGCGGGAAAACCATATACGATTGTCGGCACGGGGGAGCAAACGCGGGACTTCACCTATGTGACGGATATCGTTGATGCGTTCATCACGGCGGCGAAGTCGGATGTGGTCGGTGAGCGTTTCAATGTGGGCAGTGAGCATACCTACTCGGTCAATCGCTTGGTCGAACTCCTCGGCGGGGCAGATGCCGAGGTGGTGCATATTCCGAAGCGTCCCGGAGAGCCTGACTGCACATGGGCTGACACAACGAAGATCAATGAGATGCTTAATTGGCATCCGAAGGTGACACTCGAGGAAGGCGTACAGCATATATTGGAGCACATTGACTACTGGAAAAAAGCTCCCGTCTGGACACCGGACACGATTCAGGAAGCCACAGCGGATTGGTTCAAGTATCTCGGGAATTGAGGAAAGCGGGCATGACGGACAAAAAAATCATCAGCAAAGAAGATTTTTTGAAGCTGCGACAGACGTTTCGCGATGCGGGCAAGAAGGTTGTGCTTTGTCACGGTGTCTTTGATCTCCTGCACTATGGGCATATCGAGCATTTGGAAGAAGCAAAAAAACAGGGCGATATCCTTGTTGTCTCTGTGACTGCTGCAAAGTATGTCAACAAAGGCCCGGGACGCCCTTATTTCGATGATCGTCAGCGGATGGCTTTCTTGGCGAGTCTTGAGATGGTAGACTATGTTCTCTTGAGTGAGGCTGTCACCGTTCATGAGATTGTCGACTTCGTGCAGCCGGATATCTATGCGAAGGGGCAGGAGTATGCCCGTGCTGAGAACGATGTGACCGGCAATATTGGGGCAGAACAAAGTGTCGTCGAGAAATATGGCGGAAAGATCTTTTTCACACAGGGAGAAGTCCACAGTTCGACAAAACTGCTCAATAACTTCTTTGCAGTACTGCCCGAGAATGTCAAGGAAATGGCGTTCTCCCTGCGAAAAAAATACGGAACCGATGCTTTTCCTCAGCTGCGAGATGCAGTGGAGCGCTTTTCGAACACCAAGATTCTGGTTGTTGGCGATGTAATCATTGATGCGTATGTCTTTTGCAACGTGCAGGGCGTTACGATGAAGGATGCAACGCTTTCGGCGTTTTGCGACAGCGAGGAAAACTATGCAGGTGGTTCTCTTGCCATCGCGCGTCACTTGGCGAATTTTTCACAGGATGTTACGCTGCTCTCGATGATGGGGACAGAGTACGGACTCATGGACTTCATCGTGGACAAGATGGAGGGGGTTCATCTCGAACTGCTGCAAGACGCAAACTTTGTGACACCCCTCAAGCGTCGCTATTTGAAACAGAATCCCGTCCGTCAGGAGTATACGAAGCTCTTTTCCGTGAACTATCTCCTCAAGAGAGGGCAGCGAAAACGGTTTGACTACTCTGCATTTCACCATAAGCTGCGTGCGATGGCCGGAGAGTATGATCTCGTTCTTGTCTGTGATTATGGACATGGGCTTCTGGATGACGAAGCACTCCGTATTCTTGAGGAGAAAGTAAAATTTCTCGCCGTGAACTGCCAGACGAACAGTTCAAACTATGGGACGAACCTGATTACGAAGTATCATCGGGCAGATTGCTTTGTTGTCGATGAGCGCGAACTGCGTCTTGCGTTCGGGCAGGCTCTGACCTCGCGTCATCGGCTGCTGCGGCAGCTTTCCGAACAGCTTCATGCCGATATGTCATGGGCGACCATTGGCGCAGACGGCGCGATCGGCAATGAAAAAGATGAGCAGGTACGTATTCCCGCGCTCCTGCTCCGTGTCAAGGATACCATCGGTGCGGGAGATGCGTTTTATGCACTTGCCGCCCTTGCCGCACTGCATAAAATGCCGCTTGATCTCGCGACACTGCTCGCCAATGCGGCAGGAGCACTCAAGACAAACGTCGTCGGCAACAAGGAAGCCGTGAAGAAGGTCGACTTGCTCAAGTTCCTCAGTACAGTTATGAATGTATGATTGACGTGTTGTTTGTACTGAATTAGTCAAGGAGTATGACTTGGAAATACGAGACAGTAAATGCTGTGTCAAAAGATATGCGTGAACAAAATATATGTGAGATGTGATGGAGGAATCATATGGATGCCAAAGAGCTGTGGAATGAAGTCAAGCACCAAATGGCAGGAGAGCCGTTGACGCTTGGTTGGAAAATATCTGCAACGATTAGAAATTCTACCCATGGATTACTTTTTATCCTTGCCAGATATAAATTTGCTTTGAAGATGTTGGCAAATCGACAGAATCTCAAGATACTGGATTTGGGCTGCAATGAGGGACTTGGTGATCTGATGATTTTGCAGAACTGTCATTGTGATCAGGTGGTTGGTGTTGATTTTGATGAAGACGCGATTCAATGGGCAAATGATAACTTAAAGCAAACAGGGCTCTCCTTTATCCAAGGTGATTTTATGGGAATGGACGTTTTTCCAGGGGAGGGGGACTGCGTTATTTCCCTTGATGTCATTGAACATATCCCTATTGAACAGGAAGATCTATATTTTCAGACTGTTTGTCGCAATCTAAAGGATGATGGATTTGCAATTGTTGGTACGCCTAATGTGACGATGGTTCCGTATGCAAGTCCTTGTAACAAAATTGCTCACATCAATAACTATGATCAAAAAAGATTATATGATGCGATGAGTCGCTATTTTGAAAATGTATTTATCTTTGGTATGAACGATGAAGTTCTTCATACAGGAATGTATCCAATGGCATGCTATATCATGGCGTTGGGCTGTGGAAAGAATAGATCGTAAAATCTCCTGAGATTTTAACTGATTTCTATATTTTGGTATTTCATCGTAATAGAAAAGGGGCTGGAGATGGAGTGTCTAATTTCAATTTCAAAGGATAATATAGACGAAGTTTCAAACCAATATTTCAAGCAAGGCAGTACTGTTTTGTACGGTGCTGGAGGGAATGGAATTCGACTATTGAGTATTTTAAAAAAACATGGAATTCCAGTTCAGTATTTCTGTGATGATGACTTTAATAAATGGGATACCAAAGTGGAGGGCATTCCTGTCATTTCCTTTGAACAGCTACGGAAACTTAGTGAAAATGAAGCAGTGGATGGGGCGGCAGTCAATGTCGTTTTAACAAGTGTATTCAGTGGCCCGATTTTGAAGAAACTTAAAGATATATCGAGCATACGACTGTTTGAGCTTTTTTCCATATTGATGCAGGATTTTTTTCCAAAGTCATTTTATCATGAAACACTGGATGATGCTGAGAGGCTTGATATTTTAGAAAAATTTGATCAAGTGATTCCTCGTTTGAACGATGATGAATCACAGCATGTTATGAAAATTATTCGTAATGTTATTGCTGCGCAAGAGAAGACAGATAATCATAAGTTTATAGAAATTGCGTCGGACGAAGATTGTTACTTTATTTCCGATGTATGTGCAAGTTTATCTGAAAAGCCAGTTATTGTCGACTGTGGCGGCTTTACGGGAGACTTAATGGTTGCGTTGGAAAAGCATGGGATCATGTATGAAAAAGTCTTTTCATTTGAACCGAATCCATGGTTATATGATGAGATGTGTGAAAATGTGAAGAAGAATCATCTGGAGAACCGATTTATCCCATTCCGTAAAGGCGTGTGGGAAAGTGATGGAAATGCATATCTGAATTTTAGTGAAGAAGATATTGCAGGGGGAAAACTTGACTTATCAAATAACGGGACACGCGTTGAAATAATTTCGATTGATAATTTTTTCAAGCAACAACGGATTGATTTTATAAAAATGGATATTGAAGGTGCAGAACTTCATGCACTGCAGGGCGGCATTATGACGATTCAACGCGATCGACCTATTCTAGCTATATCGTTATATCACTCTCCCCATGATGTCGTTGATATCCCGTTCTATCTGATGGATATGTTGGATGATTACATTTTCATGGTTCGCCATCATTCTTTTATCGGCTCGGAAACGGTTCTTTATGCGATTCCGGAAGAGAAAATGATGCACAATCATTTGGGCGTTTAGGCAAGTACTGACAAATTTTTGATCAAGAAATGAAAGGATGAGTAGTTTGGCGAATCCGTATAGCGCGGTTAAAGTGTTTCACCATAAAGACGCACTGGATGCGCTGGAACGGCGCCAGCATATCGCACCGTTCTATATACGCTTGAAACCGACAAATTACTGTAATCACCATTGTGCATACTGTACCTATGGTTCCGGTGATACCTATCAAAAGACGAAGAATCGTGACAACATAGAGCATCGTGATATGATACCGTGGGATAAGCTCCAGGAGATTATTGAAGATATGGGAGCGATGGGGGTCAAGGCGCTCACTTTTTCAGGCGGCGGAGAGCCGCTGACCTATCCGCATATCAGAGAGGCTGTGCAGCAAGTAAAAAGCCACGGAATCGATCTCTCGTTGATTACGAACGGTCAACTCTTGAAAGGAGAGGTTGCAGAAGAATTTTATACGGCAAAATGGGTTCGCATCTCGTTTGATGCCCCGTTGGCATCCGTTTATTCGTCACTGCGCCGCATTCCGGAATCCTCCTTTCATAAGGTCTGTGAGAATATCCGCAGCTTTGCACAGAATAAGGATAAGGACTGTGTGCTTGGCGTGAACTTCGTCATCAGCAAGGCGAACTGTGACTATGTATATGAGGCGGCGGCACTGCTGAAAGACTTGGGTGTGGATAATGTCAAGTTTGCGGCAGTTATAGAGAATCAACCCCACTATCACTTTGACATCAAGGATAAGGTGATCGAGCAGCTTCATCGTGCACAGGAGGAACTTTCCGTTTTTTCGGGAGAGCATACGTTTCGTATTGTCAATAACTATGAAAATGATTGGATGGATAAGCACTTTACCACGCAACCTTTTGAGACTTGCTACACGTGCCGCTTGATCACGATCATAGCGGCAGATCAGAGAGTGTATCTATGTCATACGCGGGCATACGACTCACAGGCGGTCGTCGGAGATTTGCATCATCAATCTTTTCGTGAGATGTGGTTTTCGGAGCAGACAAAAAAACGGCTGAATGCACTTCAGCCGAAACGGGATTGCCGCAACTTCTGTGTATATGAGGAACGGAATCTGCTGATTCAATCCTATTTTGATACGGATATGCGGCATGTCAACTTTATTTAGGTATATTTCTATCTTGTAGTCTTAACAGGTACGGAGGACATCAAAATGTTAGATTTCTTGGTAAAAGAACCGAACAAGATGGCATCTTTGATTGAGAACTTGAAAAATCTCTCAGAGCCGTTGTACCTTTTTGGAGCAGGCAACTGCGGAGAGAATTACCTGAATGTGCTGGGAGAAAATGGGATACCGGTAGAAGCCTTTTTGGATGATGACATACAAAAACAGAAGAGTGGATTTTATGGAAAGCCAGTCCTCTCCCCGGAAGAAATGGTGGAGCGTGACGGCATAATTCTGATTTCTTCGTATGGACCAACCAGTCTTATGAAGCGTTTGGAGAACATTGACGCTGACTTACCAAAGCGTGTATTATGGTCGGAATTTTTCCTTTGGGAACACGGATTAGACTACTACTCCTATTATATGGAACATGGCTTAGAATTGGAGCAAGTCTATGGGCTGCTTGAAGATGAGCGGTCCAGAGAAGTATTCCGAAATCTCTTAAACTATAAGGTCAGCAGAAATATTTCCTTAATTACAGATATCAATGATCTTGGTCATTGTGATCAGTACTTTGATGGGGCTATCGTTCGTTTTAGGGAAAATGAGGTGTTTGCTGATCTCGGGGCCTATATTGGTGATACGGTGGACTCTTTTGTCAAACATATCAAAGCATCTGGTGTATCATATACTCATATTTATGCCTTTGAACCGGATCCAAACAACTTTGTGGAGCTAAAGAGACGCACCTCACACTATCCAAATATGACTTATATTAATAAAGGGGCATATTCTGAGAATACGGTCTTGCGGTTTTCGTCGGAAGGGACATGGACCTCTTTTTTTGATGAGCAAGGGGATATTGAAGTGCCTGTTTGTAGTCTCGATGAGGAGATCGGGAATAAGATCTCCTTTATGAAGGCGGATATAGAAGGGGCTGAAATACAGGCACTTCATGGAGCGGAAAATATCATTAGAGAATATAAACCGACCATTGCGTTTTCCGTCTATCATAAGAAAGATGATATATTCAATATTCCATTGTACCTATATGAATTAAATAAAGGATATAAATTTTACATGAGGCATTATGGAGATATTCCTATAGATTCTATCCTCTATGCTGTCGATTCTACTAAGAGTTAAAGAATGCTATATAAACCATTATTTTTATAGAATGTGTCGAAAGATAAGCGGAGGCAATTAAAGTGTTGGACTTCCTTGTAAAATCGCCTAATCATATGGTTTACTTGTTAGAGAAGCTGAAAAAGCACTCGAAACCGGTGTACCTGTTTGGTGCAGGAAACTGTGGAGCGAATTACCTGAATGTGTTGGAGGAAAACGAGATACCTGTAGAAGCCTTTTTGGATGATAATGCTCAAAAACAGAAAAATGGATTCTGTGGAAAACCGGTTCTTTCGCCGGAGGACATGGTGGGGCGTGACGGCACAATCCTGATTTCTTCGTATGGACCGTCCATTCTTATGAAGCGATTGGAGAAGATCGATCCCGATCTACCCAAGCGCGTATTATGGTCTGAGTTCTACCTCTGGGAACATGGACTGGATTATTATTCCTATTACATGGAGCACGCCTCAGAATTGGAAAAAGTTTACAGTCTGTTGGAAGATGAGAGATCAAAGGAAGTATTCCGCAACCTGTTGAATTATAAAATCAGCAGGAATATTCATCATATTGAAGAAATCTGTGATCTCGGCAAGTACGACCAATATTTTGACATGTCCATTCTGCGCCTTGGGCAAGATGAAGTGTTTGTTGATCTCGGAGCGTATATCGGGGATACAGTGGATTCCTTCGTTAAGCACGTAAAAAATGCCGGCGGATCATACACCCATATGTACGCCTTTGAACCGGATCAAGGCACTTTTCAAGAGTTAAAAAAGCATACGGCGCATTATGAAAACATAACATACGTTAATAAAGGGGCTTATCATGAGAATACAGTCCTGCGATTCTCGTCAGACACCGGTATGCAAACCTCCGCGTTTAATGTGAACGGCGATATTGAAGTGTCCGTGTGCAGTCTTGATGAGGAAATCAAGTCAAAGGTTACTTTCATCAAAGCTGATATTGAAGGCTGTGAGATGCATGCGATCAAGGGTGCCGAAAATCTTATTCGGCAATACAAGCCAACGATAGCTTTTTGTATCTACCATAGAAAAGATGATATATTTAATATCCCGTTATATCTGCATAAATTAAATAACGGGTATAAGTTCTACATGAGACATTATTCCGAGATTCCTGTTGAATCGGTGGTCTACGCGATAGATAACAGCAGAGTTTGATCTCAAAAATGTATTCACGCGTACTGGCTTAGATAGAGGAGGTGTGAAGATGGCAATGGACTTGGAAAAAACAGCGCATGAGTTGAGATTGGACATTCTGCGGATGTTTTACATCTCTGGTACCGGACACATGGCCCCGGCACTTTCCTGTGTTGATATTTTCACTACACTTTATTTTGGGGGTGTCATCGCATGGGAAAACAGGTTTTCTGAGGAGCGTGACCGTATTGTCCTCAGCAAGGGACACGCTTGTGCTGCTCTCTATGCTGTATTGGCTCGCGCCGGGTATTTTCCTCGTGAGGAACTTTTGACGTTTTATCAACGAAATACGCGTCTTGGCGGGCATCCTGATATTGCACTGCCGGGCATTGAGACTGCTACCGGTGCGTTGGGGCATGGCATTTGCTTTGCCACAGGAACAGCACTCGCGGCGAAGGTGGATGGGCGATCATATCGCACCTATGTCGTTATGGGGGATGGTGAGTCTCAGGAGGGCTCAGTATGGGAAGCGGCGGCCTTTGCTGCGAATCAAGGACTCTCGAATATGACGGTTGTCATGGATTGCAATGGCTTGCAGGCAAGTGCATATATTGAGGACATTTCATCGATAGAACCTCTGAAGGCAAAATGGGAGTCCTTTGGTTGGACTGTATTGGAATGCTCCGGTCATGATTTCTCAGAACTTATACAGTCCTTTGAACGTGCAAAGGCAACGGAGCGTCCAACCATGATTTTAGCGCATACGATTAAGGGGAAAGGCGTTTCCCTTGCAGAGAATAATCCTGCATGGCATAGCCGCGCACCGAAAGGCGAAGAATGGGATAAGATATGTAAGGAGTATCGAATCCGGAAAGAGGAGCTGATGCGTCTATGAGAAATGCAAGTACGCAGATGGTCTATAATTTGGCTAAACGTGATCGAAATGTCATGGCATTGACCGCCGACAACAGCAATGAAATATACG
>ERZ773063.636-NODE-636-length-22533-cov-8.940876_pt1 | contig 22533 bp, 20 predicted proteins | sample MGYA00580625_ERZ773063 | MGnify/ENA primary metagenome ERZ773063 (study PRJEB29015, sample SAMEA2738022) | human oral metagenome | biome: human oral; feature: human-associated habitat; material: dental | place: China | collected 2042 ... | reverse complement strand
GAGCCCAAGGCCGAGGCTGCCGAGCCCAAGGCCGAGGCTGCCGAGCCCAAGGCCGAGGCTGCCGAGCCCAAGGCCGAGGCTGCCGAGCCCAAGGCCGGTGAGCCCAAGCTCGAGCCCCTGGCGGTTGCCGCACCCGCTGACCCCAAGGACGGGGAGCTGATCGACATCAGCGAACGAACCCGCGTCGCCCCCTCCCTGCTCCACAACGCTGAGATCCTCGGCGTCACCCGCGACGGGTGCCTCCTGACGATCACGGTCAAGATCAATGTCGATGGCTCCTACACGCTCCAGGTCTGGGATGATGGGGAGCTCATTGGCGAGCTGCCGCTGTCGGGCGAGGCGGGGGACGTCCGTGTGCTCCAGTACCTCATGACCGCGAACGTCGGGACTCTGGCTCGAGGCTACGACTTCGTTATTGTCAATGAGAACGGCGACCCGGTCGTCCAGTACGACTGGGACTTCGAGGGCTCTGCGAACGTGATGGCGGAGTGCCACGAGAAGGCGGCGTGCGGTGGCGCGGCGTCCGGGACTGCTGCCGGTGAACCGGCCGCCATGGCTGGGGCAGCAGCGGCTTCTGAGCCTGCTGAGGCCGCCGGATCCGCTGAGCCGGTTGCGGCCGCCGAGCCCGCCGAGCCGGGCGCAGCCGCTGAACCGGTTGCAGCCGCCGAGCCGGCGAAGGCTGCTGAGCCTGCTGAGGCCGCTGCTCCGGTGGCCCCGATGGGAGTCCCCGAGCTGGCCCACACGGGTACGAGTGCCCTGATCATCGGCCTCGCCTCGGTGCTCTTCGTGGGTGCGGGGGCCGCCGCTCTTCGTATTAGGCGTCGTCGCGCCTGAGGCGGAGCCGCGAGGTTGACGGGCAGTTGACCCGCTTCACCGGTCGCAGCTGAACCGATTCCCGGGCCCGGGAGGACCGCCCCGGTCCTCCCGGGCCCGGCCGCCGTCCCTTCGCCGAGATCGGTCGTATTCCGGCTCGAGATCGGTCCGGTTCCGCGTCGAGATCGGTCCGTGCGATGGCGCGGAGGACACCTGGGTGCCCGGAATCACGCGGCCACCGCCGTCGTCTCGTTGTGCGCCTGAGGAGCCGGTGGCACAATCACTCCCGGCCTCCGGTTCACCCGCACCCTCATGCGGGACCCGGGACCCTCTGAATGCTAGGAGATACCATGAAGCAGGGGATTCATCCCGACTACGTGCCCACCACCGTCACGTGCACGTGCGGCAACACCTTCGAGACCCGCTCCACCGTCACCTCCGGGGAGATCCGTGTGGACGTGTGCTCGGCCTGCCACCCGTTCTACACGGGCAAGCAGAAGATTCTTGACACCGGTGGCCGTGTGGCCCGCTTCGAGGCCCGCTACGGCAAGCGCAAGAAGTAACCGGCCTGCACGACGCCGACGGGCGCTCCGAACGAGCCCCGTCGGCGTCGTCGCGTCTGGCCGAGATCGGTCGACTTCCGCACCGAGATCGGTTCATTTCCGTGTCGAGATCGGTCCGGCTCCGCACCGAGACCGGTTCTCACCACCGCATTCCGTCCACCCCGACGCTCCGAGGACACCATGAGCGAGGACTTCTCCGCCGTCGAGCCGCTGCTCGCCGAGTACGCCGACCTGGAGCGGGACATGGCCGACCCGGCCGTCGCCTCAGACCCGGGCGCCATGCGCCGCCTGGGCCGCCGCTACGCCGAGCTGGGGCGGGTCGTGACCGCTCACCGCGCCTGGCGGGCCGCCTCGGAGGACCTCGCCGACGCCCGCGAGCTCGCCGTCGACGATGCCGACTTCGCCACCGAGCTCCCGGGGCTCGCCGACGCCGAGGCCGCGGCCGCCGACCGCCTGCGCGAGGTGCTGGTGCCCCGCGACCCCGACGACGCCCGTGACGTCATTATCGAGGTCAAGGCGGGCGAGGGCGGCGAGGAGTCGGCGCTCTTCGCCTCCGACCTGACCCGCATGTACGTCCGCTACGCCGAGCGCATGGGGTGGGCCGTGGAGATCCTGGACGCCGCCGACTCCGACCTCGGCGGCTACAAGGACGTGCGCCTGGCCATCAAGGCCCGCGGCTCGGTGGAGCCCCAGGACGGGGTGTGGGCGCACCTGAAGTATGAGGGCGGCGTGCACCGCGTCCAGCGCGTGCCCGTCACCGAGAGCCAGGGCCGCATCCACACCTCGGCCGCCGGTGTGCTCGTCATGCCCGAGGCCGACAACCCCGGCGAGCTTCAGATCGACCCGGCCGACCTGCGCATCGACGTCTTCCGCTCCTCCGGGCCGGGCGGGCAGTCCGTCAACACCACCGACTCGGCCGTGCGCATCACCCACCTGCCCACCGGCATCGTCGTGTCCATGCAGAACGAGAAGTCCCAGCTGCAGAACAAGGAGGCGGCCATGCGCGTGCTGCGCGCGCGCCTGCTCGCCGAGCGCGCCGCCGCCGCGGCTGCCGAGGAGGCCGACGCCCGCCGGTCCCAGGTGCGCACCGTGGACCGAAGCGAACGCATCCGCACCTATAACTTCCCCGAGAACCGCATTGCCGACCACCGCACAGGGTACAAGGCCTACAACCTGGACGCCGTGCTCGACGGCGACCTCGGGCCGGTCATCGCCAGCGCGATCGAGATGGACGAGGCCGAGCGCCTCGCTGCGATCGGCGAGAAGTGACGCCCGCCCCGCCGAGATTGGTCGAGTTCCGGCTCGAGATCGGTCCAGAGCACCATGCGCCCCATGAGACACCTTGACCGCTACGCGCTGCGCCGCGAGGTGCGGGCCGCCGCAGCGCGTCTTGCGGCCGCGGGCGTCGCCTCGCCCGAGAACGACGCCCGGCTGCTCGCCGAGCACCTGCTGGGTGGCCCGCTGCTTCTGGCCGACGGCGCCGGCTCCGCCTTCCCCTCCGCCTACCGCTCGCTCATTGCGCGTCGTGCTGCCCGCGAGCCGCTCCAGCGCATTCTGGGCGTCATGTGGTTCCGGGGCCTGGAGCTGGCGAGCCGGCCCGGGGTGTTCATCGTGCGGCCCGAGACTGAGGTGGTGGCGGGAGCCGCCATCGAGGCCGCACAGCGGATGACCGACGACGGCGCCCCGCTCGTGGTCGACCTGTGCGCGGGTTCGGGGGCGATCGCGGCGGCAGTCGCCCACGAGGTCCCCGGGGCGCGCCTGGTCGCCGTCGAGATCGATGAGACGGCCGTGGCTCTGGCTCGGGAGAGCTGCGAACGCCTGGCCCCCGGGCGGGTGGAGGTGGTCCGCGGCGACGCCGCCGACCCGCGGGTGCTGTACGAGCTGGACGGGCGGGTCGACGTCGTCGTCTCCAACCCGCCGTACGTGCCCGCCGACGCGGTCGAGGACCTCGAGACCCAGCGGTACGACCCGGGCCTGGCCGTCTATGGAGGGGGAGAGGATGGGCTGGGGCTCCCGCGCGCCGTCGTCGCCCGCGCCGCCGCTCTCCTGCGGCCCGGCGGCGCCCTCGTCATGGAGCACGACGCCGGGCAGGCAGAGGCGCTGCGGCAGGCCGCGCTCGCCGTCGGGTTCGAGGCGGCACTCACCGGGCAGGACCTCACGGGCCGCGACCGCTACCTGCGCGCCGTGCGCGCAGCGGAGGCGCCGGGCCCCGACCGCCACTGATAGCGCGCACTATGCGCTGTCGCCCCGGACTTCGAGGCAGTCGATCGGCTCCTGCGCGAGTGCTCGCCGCTCCACGCGACGGCGACCCGTGCATGTGACGTGCTCGCCGTCCTCACCGCGTGACAGCGATGGAGCATCTGTTGTGACGACCCTCATGGATCGACAGGATGTATGTGCCTATACTGAATCACCGAGGAAGTCAGTGATTCAAGAGGTGTGTCATGGCGGCTCCGACTGTTCCTAGCAGTGTCGCCCGGGCCTTGGACCAGGCGGGCTTCTCCCAGCGGAAGGCCGCGGAGCTGACCGGGATCTCCCAACCCACTCTCTCGCGGATTCTCAGCGGCCAACGGGCGCCGACCCTGCCCGAGCTGATTCTCCTGGCCCAGGTGACCGGTGTGCCGCTGGCCAGCCTCACCGGTCGCGGTACTGTGGCAGACCGCTGCCTTATGGCCGCGCGCGCGGTCGACGGCGCAGCGATGGAGGAGATGCGCCGAACACTCATCGGCTACCTCAAACTCGATGCCTATCTGGCGGATCAGGCCATCCCAAGGGCTTGCTGATGATCAGTACTCAGGACCGCGGGCGCCAGGCGGCGGAGCGCTTCCGCGAGCAGTACGGATTGGGGGAGGGGCCATTAGGGGACCTCGTCGGAATTGTCGAGGAGACCACGGGCTATGATGTTGCCATTGTCGAGGCCCCTTCTGAGGAGCATGGCCTGACGATGACTGACCCCCTGCGCGGGGTGACCTTCATCGCCGTCGCCGCCAGCCGGCATCCTATGCGCCAACGGAGCACTCTCGCGCACGAGCTCAGCCATGTTGTCCATTGCGATGGTGGCCTCGTGCTGAGGAAGGGTGAAGGAGGCCGACGGCCGGCGCCAGAGCGGCTCGCCGACGCTTTCGCACGACACCTTCTTGTTCCTCGCTCTGCGATCCTGCGAATCATGAAAGACCACAACGGTACTTGGAGTGAAGCGGATCTTTCACTTGTTGTGCGCAAGTTCCTTGTCTCCCCCCGCTATTGCCGCTATCGCACTGAGTGAGGCCGGAGCCATCGCCGATGACCTCAAGAAGGGGTGGATGCAGATCTGGACACCGGACTTGGCTACGCGTCACGGGTGGGGCGACTACTACGCCGCGCTCCAAGGTGAGTCCAGACGCACGCGCCCACCGCGCCGGCTCCTTGCCAGGGCCGTTGAGGGCTATCGGCGGGGCGTGGTCTCTCTGCAGAGGCTGTCTGCGCTCCGCGGACTGCCGACTGAGGAAGTCCAGGGCGAGTTGACGAGCGCCGGGGTGCATCCGCCATCTGCGGAGCCCGCTTGGGTGGTGCCTGAGAGTCTTCCCGCTCCATCACTCGATCTTGCCGATCTTGACGCGCTTCTTGAAGACGAGGATGGCGCATGACCTTGCCCGTCATCCTGGACGCGGGCCCCATCCTCACCTTCTTCGCCGCGAATCAGGAACGCCTTCTCATCAGTGTTGTCGGGCCTTTGGCGATGCCGCGAACGGTTCATGACGAGGTTGAGGGCAAGGCTGCGAGGGGCAGCCGATTCTCCGCCGCTGCAGGCGTTCTGCGGAAACTGCGGGGAAGCCGTTGGCTCACCATTCGGGAAGACGACTGCACCGATAGTCTCAGTGCCGTCGTCGAGCGCACGACGGGGAGGCCATTCCAGAAGCGAGGCTGCCATGCCCAGAACGTGGCGTACACTTTCCTGTACGTTTCACCTCAGGAGGACACCGTGAAGACCATGAGCTACAGCGAGTCCCGCGCCCGTTACGCCGAGGTGCTGGACTCCGTCGTCGATGACTGCGAGGAGGTTGTCATCACCAGGGCCGGGCGCGAGCCGGCGGTCATCGTCTCGCTGGCGGAGTACCAGTCCCTCAAGGAGACCGACTACCTCCTGCGCAACCCCGCCAACGCCAAGCGCCTGCTCGAGGCCGTTGCACGCTCCCGAGCCGGTCAGGACACCTACCACGATCCTATTGAGGTCGACTGAGTTGGCGATCGCATGGGACGACTCGGCCTGGGAGGACTACCTGTGGTGGCAGTCCCATGACCGCAAGGTGCTCAGGCGCATCAACCTGCTCCTGCGCGACGTCCAGCGTTCCGGCCACGAGGGGATTGGCAAGCCCGAGCCTTTGCGGTACCAGCTGACCGGCTACTGGTCCCGGCGCATCACCGACGAGCACCGCCTGGTCTACCGCATCGATGACGACGGCGCCATCCTCATCGCCTCATGCCGCCACCACTACGGCGACTGACCCGGCCAGCGGGCCCGCGCGCACCGGCCGGGCGCGGCCGGTGCGCTTGGCGGCGATCCGCTAAGGTGCCGACATGACCCCACTGACAGGTGTCCGGCCCGATGAGGAGACGAGCGCCCTCGTCCGCGACCTGCGCGAGGCGCTGGCCGCAGTTGGCGACCCCGCGCGGGCCGAGCAGCAGCGCCGCTACCTCAAGTCGGCCATGGAGATGTACGGCGTCGGCGTCCCCCGCACCCGCCGCATCGCCCAGGCGGTCGCCGCCTCCCACCCCAGCCTGTGGCGCGACGCCACCGGCTGGGAGGCCGCGCTGCGCCGGGTGTGGGACACGGCCGAGCACCGGGAGGAGCGGTTCGCGGTGCTCGCCATCATCCGCTCCAGGCGCTGCGCGCCGCACGCCGAGCGCATCGAGTCCCTCGCCCTGTACGAGCACCTGCTGCGCACCGGGCAGTGGTGGGACCTGGTGGACGAGGCCTCGCACGCCGTCGGCCTCGTGGTGCGGGCGCACCCCGCCGCTGCCGCCCGGATGCGCGCCTGGGCGCGCGACGAGGACCTGTGGGTTCGCCGCAGCGCGATCATCTGCCAGCTCCAGCACAAGGAACGCACCGATACGTCCCTGCTCGGGGACGTCATCGAAGCCAACCAGGACGACGGCGAGTTCTTCATCCGCAAGGCGATCGGCTGGGCGCTGCGCGACTACGCCCGCACCGACGGCGCCTGGGTGCGCACCTTCGTCGAAGGGCACCCGCGCCTGTCCCCGCTGAGCCGGCGCGAGGCGCTCAAGCACCTGTGAGCCGGAGGTTCCGTGAGGTCCGCAGACCTGCCGCCGGTCCGGGGATCCTCCGCCCCGGCGGGCGCGTGCAGCAGCCGGCCTCGCCGGCCTGCGGCCTCGTGGAGGACGCGGCGGCGCGCGGGACCTGACGAGCGGCCGAGCCTCTCGCGACGCGCACGCGGCAGGGCCGACGTCGTGCGGCTCCGGGGCCCGGGACGCACGGGCCTGCCCATCTGCCCAACCGCTCGCAACATCCCGGAAGTGCACCTACAGTTGTCCTGCCCAGACCTTCATATGGCGGTGGCCCGCGCCGAGACGGACGACCAGGAGATCGCCGGCCTGCACACGGCCGGATGGACCGCTCACCGTGTAGGCCGGGACCCCGATGCGGCGGCCTCAGCGGTGCGCGCCCGCCTGACGAAGGAACAAGACATGGTCAACCTGGTGTGGATCAAGGCCAAGGACGGCATGGATCCGTCCATGAAGAAGAAGGCCTACGCCTTCCTGGAGAAGCTCGGCGAGGACGACACTCTCCCCGGCCTGCACATTGAGCCCATTCAGTCCGCCGCCGACCCCCGGGTGCGCACGGGCAGGGTGGACGACAACTTCCGGGCCGTCCTGTTCAAGGTCAACGGCGCCTTCGGACCCACCTACGGCTTCTACGGCATCTGGCCGCACGACAGGGCCATCAAGATAGCGCGCACCACCCGCCTGGCCACGAACCCCGTCAACGGGGTCCCCGAGATCCACCGCATCACCGACGCCGTCGAGGCGCTCGCCGGGGACGCTTCCGGGGCCGGTGACTCGGCCCGGTCGAGCGGCGAACCGCACGCCGCGTCCTCCCCGCCCGCGCCGCCGGTTCCCGCAGGCGTCCCAGTACGGGACGCGACCGTCCTGAAGGACGCCCCCGGGTGGGAGGAGGGCCTGACCGCGCAGGACATCCACGCCCGGCTCGGCGTGGACGCGGCGCTCGCCGCCCGCGCGCTCGCCGCGCCCACCGTGGACACGCTGATAGCCGTCATCGAATCCGCAAGCGTGGAGTGGCAGGCCGACGCCCTCCTGGAGCTGGCGACCGGCACCCCGCTGGAGGATGTGCGCAGCAGCCTCGCCCTCGACCAGGGCGCCGTTATCGAGGGCACGGAGGACGAGAAGCTCCTCGCCGGCCTCGACCTGCCCGCCGCCCGCATGACCTTCTACAAGGTCGAGGACAACGACGAGCTGCGCCGGATCATCGAGAGCGGCGACTTCGGCGCCTGGCGCATCTTCCTCCACCCCCAGCAGCGCGAGTACGCGGAGAGGACCCGCAACGGCGCCTTCCGCCTGTCCGGGGGCGCGGGCACCGGCAAGACCGTCGTCGCCGTTCACCGCGCCCGCAACCTGGCCAGGGCGAACCCCCGCGCGCGCGTGCTGCTGACCACCTACACCCGCAACCTGGCCGACGACCTCACCTCCCAGGTCCACCGGCTCTCCGGCGCGCAGACGGTGAAGCGGCTCGACAGGCCCGGCGTCTACGTCGGCGGCATCGACCAGGTCGCCTGGGCCGTCATACGGCGCGCCCGCGCGAGCATCGCGGACGCCGCCGAGGACGTGCTCGGCCGCCCCAGGGAGAACCTGCTCAAGCCCTCCAAGGCCGGCTGGAGCCGGGCCATCGACGAGGCCGGTCAGGTCCTCCCCGACAAGATCGCCACAGCGGCGTTCTTCGAGGCCGAGTACGAGACCGTCGTCCTGCCCAACCGGGTGACCACCGAGTCCCAGTACCTGCACGTGCGCCGTCAGGGCCGGGGAGTGGCTCTCAGCCGGGCCCGGCGCATGGCGGTCTGGAAGGTGATCGCGGCCTACCGCTCCGCGGGGGAACCGGAGGGGGGAGCCGATTTCGGGGAGAGGGCCGCGATCGCCGCGGCCTGGCTGGAGAGGAACCGCGAACGGCTCTTCGATCACGTCGTCGTCGACGAGGCCCAGGACCTCACCCCCTCGCACTTTCGGCTGCTGCGCGCACTGGTCGCGGAGGGGCCGGACGACCTCTTCCTGTGCGAGGACTCCCACCAGCGCATCTACGGCCAGAAGGTGACGCTGTCCCACTACGGGATCGAGATCCGCGGGCGGGCCCGCCGCCTCACCCTCAACTACCGGACCACCGCCCAGAACCTGGCCTGGGCCATGAACGTGCTCGAGGGCGGCTCCTTCACCGACCTGGAGGGGCGGGCCGAGGCGCACCCCTACCGCTCCTCGCGCTCGGGACCGGCGCCGATCCTCGTCCCCGCGGGCTCGCCGCGCGAGCAGATGCGGCGCGCCGCCGCGGTCGTGCGCAGCTGGCTTCCGGCCGACGACGACGGGGCGGGGGCGGGAGGCGTCAGGGCCGCGGCTCCCGAGACCATCGCCGTCCTCGTGCCCGACAGGCACCGCCGCGACCAGGTGGCGACGGCGCTGGGCGAGCAGAGCCTGCAGGTGCGGGCCGTGGACCGCGAGGAGGCCGGGCCGGGCATGCCGCTGGTGATGACCATGCACCGCGCCAAGGGCCTGGAGTTCACGCACGTGCTCCTGCTCGACGCGAATACGCTTCTCGACCCCCGGCGCCGCTACCGGGAGGCCCTTGACGAGGAGGCGCTCGCCGACTGGCGGCTGCGCGAGCGCTCGCTGCTGTACGTGGCGGCGACGCGGGCGCGCGACGTGCTCGCGGTCATGCCCGCGGCTGCGCGGTGAGGGCGCCCCATGAAGGCCTCCCCGGCTCCCGCCCCGCGCCGCAGCACCCCGCCGTGGCGCTACGCCATCGGCATGTTCGGCACCTCGATCCCCATCAACGTCATCAAGGGGTCGATGCTCTACTTCTACGTCTCGGTCCTGGGCATGGACGCCGCGGCCTACGCCGGGGTCTACGCCGTCTACGGCATTATCGACGCCGTCGACAACCCGGTCTTCGGCTACATCTCGGACCGCACGCGCAGCCGCTGGGGACGACGGCGCCCCTACCTGGTCGCCGGCGCCCTGCTGCTGCTGGGCTCGATGATCGCCCTGTTCTGGGTCCCCGACGCCGTCGTGGCCCGCAAGACGGGCATGCTCGTGGCGTGGTTCGCCACCTTCGCGATCCTCTCGGAGGCCTCGGACTCCCTGGTCAACGCCAGCTACGGCGCCCTGCTTCCCGAGCTCTTCCCCGCCGAGCGCCGTCGCGCCCTGGCCAACTCCCTGCGGCAGGGCCTGCAGCTGGTCGCCATGATCATCTCCCTGGGCCTGACGCCCCTGCTGGCCCGCACGGTCCTGGGCTGCGACGTCTCCAGCCCCCAGTGCACCGACCCGACCCGCGGGTATGAGCTGCTGGCGGTCGTCTACGGTGCGGTCGCCACCGCCGTCATTATCTTCATGGCCCTGGGCGTCCACGAGAACCCGGCCGTCGTGGAGGAGGCGCGCCCCCGGTTCATCGCCTCGATCACCGAGATCGTCACCAACCGCTACCTCTGGACGGTGGGGGTCGTCTCCGCCTGTTACGGCGCCGCCATGTCGCTGGTGCTCGGCGGCCTGCAGCTCTACGTCGACCACTCGCTGGGGGGAGGCGCCCGGCAGGCCGCGATCCTGCAGGTCACCGTCATCCTGGGCTCGATCGGCTTCCTGGCCGTGTGGACCGTCATTGTGCGACGGCGCGGCGCCGCGCGCACCTGGAGGATCGCCCTGCCCGTGGCCGCAGTGTCCTTCCTGCCCCTGTTCCTGGCCGGCAACCTGGCCACAGCCATTGCCGCCGGCCTGTGCGTCGGCTTCGGTTACTCCGGCATGCTGGCCACGAACGACCTGATCTTCGCCCGCATCCTCGACCACGACGCCGTCGGCGCCGGCATCCACCGCGAGGGCATCTTCCTGTCCGCCTTTGGGGTCCTCGGCCGGCTCAGCGCCATTCCCGTCTCGATCGCGCTGCTGTCCCTGGGGTGGCTCTTCGGCTACCACTCCGGCGACGACCCGGGACCGCGGGCGGGGCTCGCCTGGCGGGTCTACATGTCTTTGTACCCCTTCGGCCTGCTGGCGATCGGCGCCGTCATCTCCCGGTTCATCCGGGTGCCCGCCGACACCCCGGCCTTCGACGCCCCGGCCTCCGACGCCCCGGACGCCGACGCGCGTGGGGAGAGCCGCCGGTGAGTGCCCGCCGCGTGGTGATCACCGCCGATGACTACGGCTACGACCCGGCCAGCGCCGAGGTGGTCCGCGGCCTGCTCCGCGACGGCCATGTCTCGGCCACCACCGTGCTGGCGGTCTCGGAGCACCTCGACCGGGTCGCCCCCGGGCTGGCGGCCCTGCACGAGCACGGCGAGCTCAAGGGACACAGCGGGTTCGGCATCGGGCTCCACCTCGCCACCAGCTCCGACCGCGGCCGCGAGCCGTGGGCCCCGTTGTCGCCGGAGGGCGCGGCCCTCGCCGACCCCGACGGGAACCTGCCGGCCGACCCGGCCGTCGCCGAGGCGCGCGCCACCCCCAGGGTCATCGCCGCGGAGGTCGCCGCCCAGCTCGCCCGGGTGGAGGGCCTCGGGCTGGCCGCGGACCGCATCGACTCCCACTCGGGTACCGTCTACGGCCTGCGCGGCGGGGCGGGCCTGGCCCCGGTGCTGGCCGCCTGCGCCGAGCGCCGCCTGGCCCTCCGCCTGCCCCGCACCCTCGACGCCGCCCTTCTCGGGGGCGAGGTCCCGGTGGCCCTGGCCCGGGCCCACCGGCGGGCGGTCGAGGCCGCGGACGCCTCCGGCGTCGCCCTGCCGCAGATGATCCTCACCGATCCGCGCCCGACCGACAGGATCGGCGCCTACGAGTCCCTGCGCGACTTCTACACGGGCCTGCTGCCCATGCTGCCCGAGGGCACCTCGGAGGTCCTCGCGCACCCGGGGGCCGACACGCCGTGGGCCCGCAGGCGCTTCGGGGTGGGATGGGACAAGCGTGTGTGGGAGGCGCGGCTGCTGCGCGACCCGGCGTGGCACGAGGCCCTGGAGCGGGAGGGCGTCGAGGTCGTCGCCCACTGGTAGCCGCGCCGCCGTGCAGGTCCATTGCAGGTCCCGTGCAGATCCTGCGCCCGCCACCGGCGCCCCGTTCCGCCGCACCCGTGCCCGGTCAGGTCGTCGTCGGGGGAGCCGGAGAGGCGCGCTGCACCAGCACGGGTGCCGGGGGAGCGTCCGGCGCCCGGGCGGCTGAGAACGCCTCCGGCATCAGAGGGCGCGGGTCTGGAGGACGCTGCGATCCGCCAGATGTCGCGGATACATGGTCGTGGCCACTATCATGGTGCCTGAAGCAAGGCCCTTGGAGCCGCGGGCGCCCCGCTCGGGCACGGTCGGGGTACGCTCGGGAGGGACCCGCCGGGGAGGTGACGTGCTGATGCGCTCGGTGGTGATGAGCGATGTGGCTCGTGAGGCGGGTGTCTCCCAGCAGACGGTCTCCCGCGTGCTGCACGACCACCCCTCGGTGCGCCCCGAGACGCGCGCGCGCGTCAATGACGCCATCGAGCGCCTGGGCTACCGCCCCAACCTCGCCGCACGGTCTCTGGCGGCCGGGCGCAGCCGGACCGTGGGGGTCCTGCTCATGTCCCAGCTCAGTCACGGCACGGCCGCCACCTTCGCCGCCATCGCCGACTCGGCGCGCCAGAAGGGCTACCAGCTCGTCGTGGCCTCAGCCCAGGACGACTCCTCGGGCTCGGTGCTCAAGGCCCTGGACGACCTTGCCGGGTACAGGGTCGCAGCCTCGATCATCCTGGCCCGCCGCATGACCGCCCTGGACGAGCTCGGCTCCAGGCCGCTCCAGCACCCCCGTATCCTCCTGGCGGGGCAGGGCGGGATCGACGGGGCGGCCACCGTCGCCATCGACCAGACGGCGGGCGCCGTTGCGGCCACGGAGCACCTGGTGCGCACCGGTCGCAGTCGTCTGGTGCACGTGACCGGGGACCTCAGCAGCGCCGACGCCGTCGCGCGCCGTGACGCCTTCCTACGCACCTGCGCGGAGCTGGGGGCCGAGGGCGTCGTCGTCGACTCCGGCGGCTGGTCGGCCGAGGCCGGCGTCCGCGCCGGGGCCGAGGCGCTGGGCGCCTCGCCCGACGGGGTCTTCGCCGCCAACGATGACCTGGCCCTGGGGGTCATGCGCGCCCTCCACGACGCCGGTTACCGGGTGCCCGAGCACGTGGGCCTGGTCGGCTTCGACGACGTGCCGACCAGTCGCATGCTCGTCCCCGCGCTGACGACGGTGGTGCAGGACTTCCAGGCCCTGGGGCGGGCCGTCATGGCGCAGGTCATCGCCGTGGCGGACGGGGAGGAGCCTCGGGATGTGCTGCTTCCGGCGAGGCTCGTCATCCGCGAGTCGACCAGACCGGTGGGCCGGGGCCCGGGCCGTGACGACTCTCAGGGTCCCGCGGCCGCTCCGACGACCTCGCTCCCCGAGGACGTCACTGGGACGGTGGGCCGACGGTCTGCGTCTCGGGCGCCTTCTGGCCGTAGGTCTTGATCCTGTCGATGACCGTGGCGATCTGCGCGTCGTCGAGGATCTTGGGGGAGCCTGCGCCGAGAGTACGCAGGTAGAGCTCGCACACCCACTCCAGCTCCTGGACCAGCACGTATGTCTCCTCCAGGGTCGGGCCCGCCACCACCGATCCGTGGTTGCTCATGAGAGCGGCGGTGCGCCCCTTCAGGGCGCGCTCCACGTTGCGGGCGAGCTCGGGCGAGCCGTAGGTCGCGTACTCGGCCACGCGTACGTCGGGGCCGCCGAACATGGCGATGTAGTAGTGGACCGCGGGCAGGGCGGTCACGTCTTCCAGGCTGGCCACGGCGGTGGCAGCGCGGGAGTGGGTGTGAACCACCGCGGGCAGCCCGGTGGTTCGCAGGGCCGCCAGGTGAAGGCCCAGCTCGCTGGCGGGCTTGAGCGGGCCCTCCACCTGCTCGCCCGTCTCGTAGTCCACGACGGCCACGAGGTCCGGGCGCAGATCAGCGTAGGGCAGGCCGCTCGGGGTGATGGCGACGAGGTCGCCCTCGCGGGTGGACACGTTCCCCGCGGTGCCGACGACAAGGCCGTCGCCGGTCAGGCGCCGGCAGACGGCGGAGATCTGTGTGCGGGCGTGCTCCAGGAGCATGGCTCCCCCTTACTCTCCCGGGGCGGCGTCGTCGCGCGCCCCACGCGCATGTATGATCGCGCCACGATTTCATGATAGCGCTCTCATGTCAACAGGAGAGACTTCGTCGAATAGCCTTGACAATAGGGCAGACTGAGGACAATATCTATGTGCGCGCTCACATACGTGAGTCCTGGTCAGTGTCGCCCAGCAAGAATGAGGTACCAGCCGTGTCACCGCACGCGTCTTCCCACGCCCGTCCCGCGATCGGCATCCGTCCGCTCATCGACGGCAGACGGCACGGGGTCCGCGAGTCCCTCGAGGACAAGACCACTCAGCTGGCCAAGGACGTGGCCGCGCTGATCTCCTCGTCCCTGACCTACCCGGACGGCTCGCCGGTCAGGTGCGTCATCGCCCGGACCAACGTCGGCGGCGTCAGCGAGGCCGCCGCCTGCAAGGAGCAGTTCCGCACCGAGAACGTCGGTGCGGAGCTGACCGTGACGGCCTCGTGGAACTACATCACCGAGGTCCTCGACCTAGATCCGTCCATACCGCACGCCATCTGGGGCTTCAACGGCACCGAGCGTCCCGGGGCCGTGACCCTGGCCGCTGCGGCCGCCGCCTACAACCAGCTTGGCATCCCCTGCTTCGGCATCTACGGGCACGACGTTCAGGACGCCGGGGACTCCGGGCTGACCGACGACGTCGTCGAGGACATCCTGCGCTTCGCCCGCGCGGCCCTCGGCGTCGCCCTCATCAAGGGCAAGAGCTACCTCGCCATGGGCACCGTCTCCATGGGCATCGCCGGGTGCCGTCCCCCCGAGCAGTTCCTGGCGGACTACCTGGGCATGCGCACCGAGTACATCGACATGATCGAGATCGACCGCCGCATCACCGGCGGCATCTACGACTCCGCCGAGTACGACAAGGCCATCGCCTGGGCGCGCGAGCACCTCACCATCGGCGAGAACCGCAACCTGCCGGCCAACACCCGGACCCAGGAGGAGTACGACCGCCAGCTCGAGTACTCCATCAAGATGGTGCTCGTCGCCCGCGACCTCATGGAGGGCAACCCGCGCCTGGCCGAGCTCGGCTACGTCGAGGAGGCCGGCGGGCACAACGCCATCGCCGCGGGCTTCCAGGGGCAGCGCCAGTGGACGGACTGCAGGCCCAACGGCGACATTATGGAGACCCTGCTGAACACCACCTTCGACTGGAACGGCAAGCGCCAGGAGGTCGTCTTCGCGACCGAGGGCGATGCCTGCAACGGGCTGTCGATGCTGTTCAACTCCGTGCTGACCAACCGTCCCCAGCTCTTCAGCGACGTGCGCACCTACTGGAGCCCCGAGGCCGTCGAGCGCGTCACCGGCCACCAGCTGGAGGGGAGGGCCGCCAAGGGCTTCATCGACCTGCGCAACTCCGGGGCCACCACCCTCAACGCCACCGGCCAGGAGAAGGACGCCGACGGCAACCCGGTCATCAAGCCCTGGTGGGAGATCACCGAGAAGGAGATCGAGGCGGACCTGAGGGCCACCACCTTCCACGCGGCCAACGCGGAGTACTTCCCCGGCGGCGGGTTCTCCACCCACTTCGTCACCGCCGGCGGCATGCCCGTGACCGCCTCGCGACTCAACTTCGTGGCCGGACTCGGCCCGGTTCTCCAGGTCTCCGAGGGCTGGACCATCGAGCTGCCTGATGAGGTGCGCGACACCATCGAGGGCCGAACCGACCCGCTGTGGCCCACGACCTTCTTCGTACCCCGCCTGACCGGCCAGGGCGCCCACGCCTCGGTCTACGACTGGATGGCCAGCTGGGGCGCCAACCACACGGCCACCGGCTACGGGCACTTCGGGGCCGACCTCATCACGCTCGCCTCCATGCTGCGCATTCCGGTCTACATGCACAACGTGCCGCCGGAGCGGATCATGCGCCCCAAGGCCTGGGTCCCCTTCGGCACGGCGGACCTGGAGAGCGCGGACTTCCGCGCCTGCGCCGCCTTCGGCCCGATCTACCGGTAGAAGGAGAGCCGTGATGCGGACCGGTTCCCACAGCGCCGTCGCCCTCGATCTCGGCTCCGGCTCAGCGCGGGCCGTCCTCGGGGTCCTGTCCCACGGCGTGCTGGAGACGAGGGAGGTCTACCGGCTCCCCCACCGGGCCAGGCGCGAGGGAGGGGCTCTGTGCTGGGACATCGAGGCCCTGACTGGCGCCGTGAGGACCGGTCTGGAGCGGGGGCGGGAGGCGCTCGGCGTGGACCCGGAGAGCATCGGGATCGACACCTGGGGCGTCGACTACGGGCTTCTGGACCACGAGGGCGGGCTTCTGCGGCCGCCGCGGGCCTACCGCGACGAGCGCACGACGCGTCACGCCGCCGGGCTCGACTCCCGCATCGGCCGCGAGGACGCCTGGCGGGCCACGGGGATCGCTCCGCTGACGATCAACACCGCCTACCAGGTCTTCGCCGACCTGCAGGAGGAGCCCGCCCTGCGCCGGCGGGTGGGCCGTCTCCTGCCGCTTCCGGACCTGCTGGCCCACGAGCTGGGCGCCCCGGTCGCGGTGGGGCGCGCCATCGCCAGCACCACCGAGCTGGCCTCCCCTGGGGCGCGCGAGTGGTCTGCGCCCATGGTGGAGGCGGTGGGCCTGCCCCCGCAGTGGCTGCCGCCCCTGGTCGACGACGTCACCGTCGCGGGCCGGGTGGAGGGCGCCGGCACTGCGATCGTGCGCCCCGGCGGGCACGACACCGCCTGCGCGGTGCACGCCCTGGGACTGGCTCCGCAGGAGACGGCGCTGTTCATCTCCTGCGGCTCCTGGAGCCTCATCGGGGTCGCGCTGCCCGAGCCGCTGCTGGACCCCCGGGCTCTGAAGGCGGGGCTGACCAACGAGGTCCGCACCGACGGCGGCGTGCGCCTGTTGCGCAATCTCACCGGGCTCTGGCTGCTTCAGGAGTGCCAGCGGGCCTGGCGGGACGACGACGTCGTCTCGCTGATCCGGGCCGCGGACGGGACGCCCTCCCTGGGCGTCGTCGTCGACCCCGACGACGGGTCCTTCGCGCGCCCGGGCGACATGCCGGACAAGCTGGCGCGGTGGTGCCGGGAGCGCTACGGGAGGGCGCCGGACGGACGCGCCCAGACCGTGCGCCTCATCCTGGAGTCCCTGGCCTGCGCCCACGCGGCCTACGCCGAGCAGCTGACCCGCCTGGCCGGTTCCCGATTGGGGCCGACGGCGCCCATCCATCTCATCGGGGGAGGGGCGCGCAACCGGCTCCTCGCCCAGATGACCGCCACCGCCTGCGGGCGCGAGGTGATCGTGGGCGCGGCGGAGGCCAGTGCCACCGGCAACCTCCTGGCCCAGCTCGAGGCACTGGGCATCACCCGCCCTGAGGACCGCGGCCAGATCCTGAACGATTCCTGCCCCCGCACGCTGCTGGCACCGCAGGACGGCGCCCCCGCCTTCGACGCCATGCGCGCCCGGCTCGCCGAGGTGCGGCGCGCCTGACCGCTCCGCTGCTGCCGCGGGGTGCTCGCGCCCCATCACCTGGGCCCTGGTGCCCGCCATCCGGTCCGTGCCCGATCCCGCTGCCCGGCCGCTGAGATCCAGTCGTCGGTCCACTCGTACAACGATTCCCACCGCAGGCCCCGGCCGAGGCCTCGATCCACAACGAAAGGCATGCCAGTGCTCCGCAACATCCCAGCCAATCTGTCTCCCGAGCTGGTGCGCATCCTCATGGAGATGGGCCACGGCGATGAGATCCTTCTCGCCGACGCCAACTTCCCGGGCCACCGCCTTCACCCCCGGACCGTGCGCGCCGACGGCCTCATGATCCCCGACCTGCTGCGCTCGATCCTCACCCTCATGCCCCTGGACCGCTACTCCGACTACCAGGTGGCGCTCATGGAGACCGTGGGCGACGACCCGCGCCCGCCGGTGTGGGACGTCTACGAGCGGATCTGGACCGAGGCCGAGGCCGCTGCGGGCCCGGTTGCGGTGCGCACCATCGAGCGCATGGCCTTCTACCAGCACGCCGCCGGCGTCTACGCCGTCGTCCTGACCGGGGAGACGGCGCTCTATGGGAACCTCATCCTCAAGAAGGGAGTCCTGTAAGGCGTGCGAGCGCCTGCACCGCCGTCGTCGCTGCGGCTGCCGCTCCTCGGCCGAGCCCTGGGGCGCATCTTCCGCGGTGAGTGGCGCGCGGGGAGATAAGGCACTTGTCCGTGTTCTATTAGAGAATCGTGGCCGCCCCGGAGCCCGGTTTTACCGGCCTTGCGGGGAAGGCGAGATATTCATGCGGCCAGCAGAATCTGTGCTTGCGTCGCGAATCCCCGTTGACTACGATGTGAGCGCCAACAATCGTGTCGCATGCATTTGTTGAGGCCGTCGGACGGCGGCAGCGTGTGGCAGATGTTCTACGCGCCTCACTCAAGGAAGAGAGAAGCTCACATGGACGCGTTCATTTCCCGTCGTTCCTTCATGGTCTCCGCATCGCTCCTGGCCGCAGTCGGCGCCAGCGCCTCGCTGGGCGCCTGCTCGTCCGGGTCGGGCGGCTCCCAACCAGATGTTCACCTGGGTCTCCACCGAGTCCGACCGGGCCCAGTGGCAGGCCTTCGTCGACGCCGTGAAGGAGACGGACCCGGACTTCAGCCTGGAGTTCTCCGGCCCCTCCTTCAACGACTACTTCACCAAGGTCAAGACGCGCATGACCGAGAGCGATGCTCCCGGGATCCTCACCACCCAGGCGGCGCGCACCAAGGAGCTGGCCACCATCATGGAGCCCCTGGACGATCTCATCGCCGAGCACGGGGTCGACATCTCCATCTACAACAAGGCGATGATCGAGGGAATGACGGTGGACGGCAAGATCTACGCCCTGCCGTACGACGCCGAGCCCGATGTCATGTTCTACAACCGGCGGCTCTTCACCGAGGCGGGGCTGGGGCTTCCTCCGACCTCGTACACCTATGAGAAATTCCTGTCGGACATGAAGAAGCTGACCTCCGGTGATAAGTACGGGATCGCTATCAAGCCCGGACTGCTGGACAACGCCCCGGGAACCTTCGCCTATGCCGACGGCGCCACCGTCCTGGACTCCTCCGGCAACCCCGCTCTCACCAGCGACGCCTTCGTCTCGGCCGTGCAGAAGGCCTTCGACCTGAGCGCCAGGCACGGCGTCGCCAAGGCGCCCTCGGTCTCGGACGGGGACGAGGTCGCCCAGGGGGCCTTCACGTCCGGGGAGGCGGCCTCCATCATCGATGGGCCGTGGATGTACTCGACCTTCGCCGAGCAGCTCGGCGAGGACCTGGGCGTGTGCGTCGTTCCCAGCGACTCCGGGAGCGCCGTGGGCCTCATCCAGGGGTCGGGGTTCGGGATCGGCAAGAAGTGCCCCGACAAGGACGCGGCGTTCTCCAACATCCTCAAGCTCGTCAGCTCCGACGTCGTGGGCAAGGTGGCCCGCGCCCGCGGCACGGTGCCCTCCGTCGACACCGAGATGGACGGGTGGGCCGAGGGGAAGCACGCCGAGAGCGTCGAGGCCGTCACCTTCCTGCTCAGCAGCGGCACCGCCCTCATCACGCCCGAGAACTGGAACCAGATCACCACGTCCTTCAGTCAGTACTGCCCCGAGGGGTTCCGCGGCAGCCGGTCCGCCGCCGACATTCTGAAGGACCTGCAGGAAGCGGCAGGCTGATGTCCGCAACCACGGTGCATGCGGACCGGCCCCGCCGGCGGGGGGACGGTCTTCGCGCGCTGCTGTACCTGGCGCCGGGGATGAGCGGGTTCGTCCTGTTCATCGTCCTCCCGCTCCTGGCCTCGCTGGTCATCTCCTTCTACTCCTGGTCGTTGACCAGTGATCCCGAGGCCGTGGGCCTGGAGAACTATGCGCGCATGTTCACCGGCCAGGACCCCGCCTTCTACACGGTCCTGCGCAACACGGTGGTGTTCGCCCTGCTCTACACCGCGACCAACCTCACGATCTCCACGGGGCTGGCCTACTGGCTCCAGCACCTGTCGGAGGGCTGGTCGCGGGTCCTGAGAGTCATCTTCTTCATCCCCGTGGTCACGCCCATGGCGGGAAACGCGCTCATCTGGCGGCTCCTGCTCAACGACGACGGGGTGGTCAACTCCGTCCTGGAGAAGATCGGCCTGAACGGCCTCCCCTGGCTCAACGACCCGACCCTGGCCATGGTCTCCCTGGTGATCATGAGCCTGTGGCAGGGGCTGGGGTACAACATCGTGGTCCTGACCGCCGGACTCAACGGGATCAACCCCTCGGTCCTCGAGGCCGCGGAGATCGATGGGGCCGTGGGGTGGCGCAGGTTCTTCCTCATTGTCTTCCCGATCCTGTCTCCCACCTTCTTCTTCTGCACGGTGATGACGGTCATCGGCGCGTTCAAGGTCTTCGCCCAGCCCTTCTTCCTCACCAAGGGAGGGCCGGGCGAGGCCACCAACACCATCGTCCTGTCCCTGTACCGCAACGGATTCGCCTTCGACAGGCTCGGCTACGCGTCGGCGCTTGCCTGGGTCCTCTTCGTGATCGTCATGCTGCTGACGGCTCTGCAGTTCAGTCAGCAGAGGAAGTGGGTGAGTTATGACTCCTAGAAACGGTTTCAGAGCACGGAGAATCATCTCTCACGCGCTGCTGTCCCTCATTGCCGCGGCTTTCCTCCTCCCCTTCGTGTGGATGCTGGTGACATCCCTCAAGCCGACTTCCGAGGTCTTCTCCACCGGGGCGTCGCTGACCGGGTCGCGCCTGGCCTGGGACAACTACTCCGAGGCCGTCGAGCAGATACCGCTGGGCAGGATCATCCTCAACTCCATCATCGTCGCCTCCTGCGGCGCGCTGCTGACCATGCTGGTGTCGCTTCTGAGCGCCTACGCCTTCGCCAGGCTGCGCTTCCGCTTCCGCGACCACCTGTTCATGCTGTTCCTGGGCGCCCTCGTCCTGCCCCAGGAGGTGCTCGTCATCCCCCTCTACATCGGCTTCCAGAGGCTTGGCCTCATCAACAGCTACGTCTCGCTCATCCTCCCCTTCGCCTTCGGGGCCTTCGGGACCTTCCTCATCCGGCAGTTCGTTCTGAGCCTGCCCCTGGAGTTCGAGGAGGCGGCGCGCATCGACGGTGCCGGCGACCTGAGGATCCTGTGGAGCATCCTCATCCCCCTGCTCAGGGCGCCGATCCTCGTCGTGGGCGTGTTCTCCTTCATCGACTACTGGTCGAGCTTCCTGTGGCCGCTGATCGTCATCAATGACGCCGACCTGGCCACCATCTCGCTGGGGCTCCAGATGTTCTCCGGGGAGCGGGGGACCGACTGGGGTCCGATGATGGCGGCGGTCTCCCTGTCCGTCATCCCGTCGTTCGTGATCGTCGCCTTCCTCCAGAAGCAGCTGGAGAAGGGCGTGACGCTCGGCGCCTTCGGGGGCCGCTGAGATGGGGCGACCGGTTTCCTCCGAGCACCGCGACCTCTTGGGCGTCCATGCTCCGCAGTGGCTCGACCGCGCGGTGCTGGGAATCTTCATCCACTGGGGCGCCTACTCGGTGCCGGCCTGGGCGGAGCCGCACGGCGAGCTGGGGACCGAGCCGGATGAGGCGACCTGGTTCACGCACAACGCCTACGCCGAGTGGTACTTCAACACCATTCGAATCGACGGCAGCCCCGCCCAGGCCCACCACCGGAGCACCTACGGGATGCTGCCCTACGACGCGTTCCTGGACATGTGGCGCGCCGAGCGCTTCGACCCGGACGGCTGGGCCGACCTCTTCGCCCGCGCGGGAGCGGACCTGGTGATCCCCACGACCAAGCACCACGACGGCATCACCCTGTGAGACGCGCCCGGGACGTACGGGCGCAACACGGTGGTGCGCGGGCCGCGCCGCGACCTTGTGGGCGAGATCGCTCAGGCCGTGCGGAGCCGAGGAATGCGCTTCGGCGCCTACTACTCCGGGGGAGTCGACTGGCACTACCGACCGTTCCCGCCCGTGCTCAGCCAGGAGGACCTGGAGCGGTGCGCGCGCACGGCCGATCCCGAGTACGCTCGGTACATCTACGCCCATTGCATGGATCTGTTTGAGCGCTATCATCCGGATGTCTTCTGGAATGACATTGAATGGCCGGACTGCGCCAAGAACTTCGAGGAGTATGGCTTAGGTTCCCTGCTGACGAGCTACTACTCCCTGTGCCCAGAGGGCGCGGTGAATGATCGCTTCGGCGGATTCCACTCCGACTACGAGACCAGTGAGTACCAGGCCATGCGTGACTCCGAGGGCGCCGAGCGGTGGGAGAACTGCCGCGGCATCGGACTCTCCTTCGGCTACAACCGTCAGGAGACCGGCGAGCAGTATCTCACCGGCCCCCAGCTCTCGCGGCACCTGGCCGATGTGGTTGCGCGCGGCGGACGCCTGCTGCTCAACGTGGGTCCGCGTGCGGACGGCACCATTCCCGGGCCGCAGCGCAGAAGCCTGGAGGGACTGGGGGAGTGGATGGCGGGAGCCAAGCCGGAGCTCGTCGGGGCCACCGACGAGCTGCGGGAGCGGGCCTGCTCCGTCGACGGAGCCCGTCTCGTCTCGCATGACGACCATGCCGCGCTGCTGGTTCTCGATGATCTGGATGTGGCCCTGGAGGACCTCCCGAGTGCCTTCGAGTGGAGGCAGGCCCGGTCGGTCGATGCGTCGTCGTCTGCGTCAGTGCGCGGGTCCCGCCTGCATGCGCGCGCCGGCGACCAGGGTCCGGGGGTCGTCGTGGCGCGGCGACGCTGAGGATCCCCGGCTCCGGGGCGCCCGCATCGCCCGCTGGGACGAGGGGCGCGAAACGATCCGCCCGGCGCCGCCCGCTCCCTGCGGCCGTCCCGGGGCGACCGCGGGGAGC
>ERZ773063.635-NODE-635-length-22539-cov-3.274640_pt1 | contig 22539 bp, 26 predicted proteins | sample MGYA00580625_ERZ773063 | MGnify/ENA primary metagenome ERZ773063 (study PRJEB29015, sample SAMEA2738022) | human oral metagenome | biome: human oral; feature: human-associated habitat; material: dental | place: China | collected 2042 ... | reverse complement strand
CGTTTCCATCTGACTTCACTAGGTTACTGTCTAATCTACGAAGGTCAAATACATTATCTCTTTTAGGTGGGTCATAGAATGGAACTATAGCGGTGTATTCTTTTCCCTGTGTCTTCCTAGCTCCATGTTTTAGGATAAAGTCATAATTTGATACCCTACTAGCTCTACCTACACTACTTTCATATAAGATAGGCTGCATTAACAAACTACCACTAAATACTAGGTAATTGGTCGTTTCACTGTCTGGGGGGCTAAATACACCACCTGACTTATTACCTACATATTCAATCAGTGGGGAACAGTCTCTAAGGTCATTGTCGCTAGGTTTGTGTCCTTCTACTGTGTCATTCTCATTACCACCTATACTAATTACTAAGTAGTTATCTGAGTCTATCTTACTAGTTGGGCTGTTATCCGTTGCCTTAGCTTTTCTCTCAACACTACCAAGTCTAAGTAAGGCAGGGGTTAAGGGGTGTTCTCTTAGGTACTGTGCCACTTTATGCTGATTAATACCTGTCCCGTTTTCATCTACCTCTAACATCTGCTCACTCCCACGTAACTTCCATGTTGGGCTATACATTGACTTCATATACCAGTCTGTTTCAGTTAACGCATCATAAGTAGACGGTCTCCCATTTACTGAATCCAAGAAAGCGGAGTGTGCTGATTTTCCAGAACCCAAAGAACTAATCTCTGTAAGTATTAACTGCTGACCTCTATAATGTGACTTTAGACTGTCTTCTGCTAAGGGTGATTCTATGATAGTATCTTGTCCTTCGAGGCTACAGGTTAATTGAAACTGATTTATTACATCGCTTGTACTAATATCTGTATCACTGCCTGCATAATGTGAAGGATTGATTATAATAGATTGTGGCTGCTTACCTACTACATTACCTGTCTCTAGGTCTAACCAGCTTATCTCCTTACCCTGTACTAGTGTGTCCCAATCATAGATATAAAAGTCTAAACCTTCCTGTCTAATATGTAAGTTAAGATACTGCATGACTTCTTTAAGGCAGTCTTCCATATTCCATGTACTATCTTCATCCTTGCCAATAATAAACAACTCACTTACACATAGTTCATCAAATACAGTACCTTCCTTTCCCTTTGCTGTACCTTTAGACTGGTCATAGTATAGTCTAGGCTTTTGATTGTTACTTAGATTCAGACCCTTAGTATCAAATATCAACCCTAGTATCTCCTTAAAACTTACATTGCCTGCCTCTAGTACTGCTCGTCTATAATTAAGGGGTACTATATTCTTGTAACTTGTGTATTGTAGGGTGCTAAGGTAGTCTGTACAGTTAAGGGTAAATTCATCAACATTACTATTAAATGGTTGGCTAAATGTTGCTGGCTCTACATATCCTGCAAACACACACTCACTACCCTTCCAAATGTTTACTACTATATCTCTAGCAGCACCTGTAAATAGTAAGTCACCTAAGTAATCTGAAACAACTAGGTTAATAGTGGCTGACTTACGTATTAGATGTTGTGTTAAGTCTATATTCTCTTCAATTTGTACTGGGTCTGCAGCAAAGTATAATCCATCCTTGCCTATCTCCTTAACATCCCCACTACCACCATTTTTAATTAGGACGGTTAGTAGTTCATCCGATAAGTCCCTAAATTCTCCTCTTAGTATCATAGTACTCTCCTTCCTGTCTTACTCTGAACCTTACTGTAATTACTTAGGGCTAGGTAGATGTCGCTGCCTCTCACCCTTACACTACTTACACCTACACCACCACCTAGACCTGCTGTATTGTTGTCTAAGATTCTAAATAGGTTTCCTTGTTGTGTCTTGGTTAGTATCATTTCACCACTATTAACTCGTGCTAGGTTATGGTCACCAACTGTCTTACTACCTTGGAAAATACCACCCTGTGAGAATGATTGTAACTGTGAAATCGTACTAATCATTACTGCCGTTCCTGCTGCAATTGCTGCTACCCAACCAATAACGCCTAGTTTAGAATCCTGTGCGGAGGCTTGTGCAAAACCTAGTATTATCTGACCTATTGCCTGTAATACTAAACCTGCCTTGGCTGCTGCACTATCTTGTCCTAGTTGTTGTATTGCTTGAGACATAAACACCATACTAGCACCTATCTTCTCACCGTCACTAGCCATAGAAGACCCTAGTATCTGTTGTAAGGCCTTAGCATCCTCTATCATCCTAGTAATACCGCTATTCTCAAAACTACCTAAGCTATCCTTAACCTTCTGTAGTTCTATCATACCATCTACTGACTTCTGTAGCTCCTCAGTAAGTTTAGTAAGTGCTGAAAAATCAAGTCCCTTAAGGTCTAGACTTCTACCTAGTTCCTGTCCTAACTGCTTTGCTTTGTCGAGTAGTGGGTTTAGTAGTTTATCACTAGCCTCTTTCTCATCCTTTGCCCTTTGGTCTAGTAGTTCCGTATATTTATTAGCATATTCAGCCTGTATGTTAGATATTGCTGCCTGTTTCTGTTCCTCTAGCTGTTCGAGTAGTTCAGTGTTACCGTGTGCCTTCTCTGCTAGGGTGTCATACTTCTTAGAAACTGCTGCTATTTCATCTGCTAAGTCTGCCTGTCTAAAACCTTCTATCTTAGTATAGTAGTCGTTGATTAATTTAAGCTGGTTGTCTAAAGCTCCCTGCGTATTGATTACGTTACTCTTATCTGAACCATACGCATTTTTTAGCTGTTCCTCCTCAACCTTCCTACTACCCTTATTATTATTGACGGTCTCAGTTTCGATAGTTTGTTTTAGGCTCTTTTGGTCATCTGCTATCTTCTCTGCTTTCCGCTTTGCCTCTTCTGCTGCCCTCTGTGCCTTGGCTTGTGCTGCCTTCCTTGCTGCCTCTGCTTTTCGTGCTGCTTGTTCCTTGGCTCTCTGTGCTGCTTGGCTTGCTTTCTTGCTTTGTTGGGCTGTCTGCTCTCTCTGTCGTCTAAGTGCCTCTTCTAGATTGTTGGACTCATCCTCATATTCCTTACTACCCTTCTTATATAGGGCTAGTTTCTTCCTATGATATATAACATCCCTGCTTAGTGATTGTCCGTGTTTCGCATTCTCAGCCTTATACCATTTATCTAGGGTTTCTTGTCTTGCCTTGGTTTCACGTTCTCTTGCTTCCTCATTCTGCTTAGCTAGTTCCTTGTTAGCAGCGTAATTATAATTCCCAATTACATCATGGCCACCTTTGAAAGCAGATATAGCGTTACTAGCAATCTTATCCCAATCACCGTTAATCGCATCCCTAACCATACCTACAAACATCTTAAGTGGCCAGATCATGTGTTCCCAAATTGCATTACCTACACCTACTGCAATTACCTTAAATTTATTCCATGCTTGCGCTAACTTACTACTAGCTCCTTCTGCCGTCTTAAAGCTATCTGTTATGTCCTCGAATTTCTGATACAGTGCTGCTACTAAGGAAATCAAGATACCTATACCAATTGCAGATAGGGCAACTCTAAGGGCTTTACTTGCTACTGTTGCTGCCCCTTGTGCTACTGTTAATCCACCTGTTGCTACTGTTGCCCCTTCTGTCGCTACAGTATTTGCTGCTGTGGCTGTGGTAGTTTCAGTTGTCGCTACTGCATTTGCCTGTTTAACTGTCGTATTAGCTGTTAGTGCTGTTGTCCCTGCTACCTGTGTTGTTGTATTAGTAGCCTGTGCAGTAGTATTAGCTGAGACTGTAGTAGTTAGGTTAGATTGTTCAACCCCTACTAGCCTTAAGAGTGCATGATAAGCCCTGTATGTACCGCTTGACTGGTCCATGAAGGTATTTTGTAGCTGTGTTATTCCATTCAGTACTGACATAGCACCAGCAAGTTTAGTAAGTGTTTGCTGTGCCTCCTCTGACTCGACACCAAACATAGCCATAGCACCAGCACCTACTTGAAAAGCACCTACTACACTACCTGCTACATCAGTTATACCAGCTAGGCCTCGTACATCATTAGCAAAATCACCTACTACTGCCTTTGCATCACCCATAGCGTCCTTGATACTACCTGCCCTTGCTGCTAGTTGTTGGAATTTCTCACTAGCAGGGTCAACGCCTTGTAGCAGCATATTAGCTAACTCGCCTTGGATTGTTTTTAGTTCCCTTTTGAGATTACAGCTACCCTGCTTAAATACAGTCTCAGTTTTACCTACTTCACTTTTTATTTTATCAATAATGTACTTAAACTGTTTATCATCAAGTCTTATCTTGGTTACTAAATCTTGTGCCATATTCCTTCGCTTTCTGTTTAAGTCTTTCTATGTCCTCCTTGGTTGGTAGTGGGTCTTTATCACCTGTACTACCTTCTAAGTTGTCCCATGGTAAGGGCATAAATTTCCGTGGGTTATTTTCTTTTGTGCCACCCATTACCTTGGCAGATGTATATATAGTCTGTCTTCCTATTTCCCAGTCATCCTGTTTAGCCCTGTACAGATTCTTAACTAAGATGTGTAATTCTAACATACTCATCCTGTCTAGTACATACTCGGGGTCTAGGTTGCCTTGGTAGACTAAGATACTAAATACATCTGCCATTCCTAGTTTTTTCCCTTATCCTCACCTTTCTTAGTGTCATCCTTACCCTTAAACTCTGCTTGTCTGGATAATTCCCTTTTCATGAAATCTGTATAGACTGTAAAAATACTAGGGTCTTCATCTAGGCTGTCTAAGAGTTTATCAAATGTAAGGTCAGTGTCTTTGTTACCTGCTAAGATACAACAATACAGAAAAAGGTACTGGTCGCTAAGTGTATCTAGGCTAAATAGTTTATTAGCTGCTGCCTCAAATAACATCATAGCACGTACTGAGTAGACTAGTTTATATTCCTTGTTGTTAATTGTTACTGTATTCATGATTAAAAAATTATTGGGCTACCTACTACACCCTGTTAAGTTTGGATATAATAGGTATAGCCCTGTTTCATTATTATTTCTTTTATGCTGTTGCCACCTTCTTAAGTGCGCCTACACCTGTAAAAGTAGCAGAAAATGTAGCATTATCCTCATTCGGTGCTGAACATTCTAAAGATGTAATGATTACCTTGCCTGTATATGTGCCTGTAGTTGAAGGAATCCAACCGCCTTTAGTTACCTCATCTGCCTTAGTCTTATAGTTCTTCTCTAACGCAAAAACGGCATCTATTGGGGTCTGTGCTGTCATTATATCAAAGAGTGCCTCAAAGCCTACACCTTCACCATCATTACTCATTAAGTTCTCACTCGACATTTCCCAGCTGATTTTGCCTGCCTGTGCTGATACCCACTTACCGCCACTGTCCTTAGATGTAGTTTCTGTAGTATCTTGGCTAATTGAAAGACTGTGACTAGTTGCAAAAGCGATAGACTTTCCATTGATAAAAAGCATTAGGTCACGTCCTTTTGTTACACTTGCCATATTATGTTATTTATTTTTTATATTTACTGTTATACTAAGTAGCTGTAGGAATGTGTCTTCCCTGTATTCCTCGCTAGTGTCTTGTAGTTCTAGGTCTGTTATTTCAAGTCCTCCTATAGTTCTACCTTGGCTTGCTAGTAAGACATCTATTACCTTACTGCATATTCCTAGCCCCTGTCTATAATCACTACTAGCTACAATTAATGAAATTCTAACCTGTGTATCATAGACTAGCTTATCTTTATTAGTGCTAGGTGTTAGTCCATCCCTTCGATAAACAATGAAAGGGAAACTAGTACCTTTATCAGCGACTAGTGGAAATACTTTACTTCCTACTTGCCTACTTATTTCCTCGTCTTGTAGTAGGATAGATTTTACAACCCTACCTAATTCTAAACTCTCCATTACTTCTTATTCCATATCTTATCAATAGACTCAGAAAATAACCTACCCATAGAGTCCTCAACTTCTGACATCTTAGCCTGTACAGTGGGTTGGAAAAAACTATGTCGCTTATGAACACCTCTACTAGCACCTGCCTTAGTACGTCTCAACTGCGTTCCCAACTCCCAGAACTTCAACCTAAAATCAGCCATGATATGCACCTTAGCTACGTCACTATCCCTACTTGGCTTGCTGTACTTGATACCAGACTCTAGCGTTTTACCATTCCACCAGTTAGGGTGATTATAGCCCTTGGTTACTGTTCTGAGACTCTGCCTAGCTGCTTTAACTAGAATATCACTACCTTTTTTTAGTGCAGTGTTTTTAGCTTTAGTTTGTTCACGTCCTGTTAGTTCTGTGAATTTCTTAACCAGCTCTTCCGCCCCTGTTAGTTCTAAGTTGTCGTTATTCATTGATTAGCTCTGTTTCTATTACCTTCTTCTGTTGGGCTGGTACTGGAATGACACTTAAGACCCTGTACTTCTTATCCTTGTACATAATATAGTCTGTGTGTTCCTGTATATTAACGTACTGCCAAACTTCAAAAGTAACTTGATAGGTATAGACTAGTTCATCACATACTACCTCTCTATCCCCTGTCTTATAACCTACATTAGCTCTAGTAGTTGTTAATAGGCGGTGGTGATTAGTAGTACCTCCGAAATCGTCTTGTATTATTTCAGTCCGATAAATTGCTATGGTGTCTCTTAGTAGTCCTGTTCTCATACCTTATCCTTTCCGCCTGTGTACTTCTTACTGTAGTTCTTGTATAAGTCTAGTAAGTAGGTAAGACTATAGGGTAGCTCAGTGTGACTACTAAAAGCAATAGACTCACGGTTAGCGTATAAGTTTGCTGTTAGAATTAATATAGATTGAACTAGGGGAGGCGGTAAAGTTGTCCTCCCACTAGCTATTAAGATATTTTCTAACTTATCATCTATATGTCGTTCTACTGCTAATTCCGCTGCTTGTTCTAGGTCACATAGGTACTCATCGTCTTCATGAAAGCTAGAGTCTATGTTAAGATGTTTTTTTAGTTGCTGTAAGTTTACGTACATATAGAAACTTAGTTAACTGGTTTAGACTGCGAATGTACCAAACTGGAAAGCCTCTGGTCTGATAAGTGCTGCATCAAAGTAAGCATTAACTACTAAGCGAATCATACCATTAACCGCCTGTGTGTAGTTATCTACTACGATGTCCAGACCGCCCCAACTACCAATAGCTAGGTTACTGAAATCACCTACTACAAAGGTCTTAGCCTCTACATTTGATGTACTGTAAACTGGTGTACCGTCCAATGTGCCTTCAGTATAAGCAAGCTGGGCTGTACCTCTAGAACCCTTCATCATGTTTCTAAAACTAGCACGTGCAGAAGGTGAGGCAATATATGAAATACCACCCAGTACATTAGCCTCCTCAACCTTTGCCTCAAGACCTACCAAGCCCTCGAAATCAGTTACCTTAGTTGGGGTCTTACCGTTGAGGATACCTGCAGGGCTTGTAGCTGATTTAGCACCCTTGCCTAAGATAGTAGACTCAAGTTTAGAGTTAATAGCGTTAATCAAGTCCTGCCTAATTGCATTCTCTACACCGATAGAGTCCTGTGCAAGTAACATCTTAGAAATATCAACGTATGCAGTAAGTCGCTTAGGTGTCAGTGTTACATTATTAAACAGTACATTACCGTCTGTTGCTGCTGCTGTCTCACCTGCCCAATTAACATTAGAGCCTGTCATTACTGGAATCTGTGCGTTATTAGTCAAGCCTGTGTAGAACTTTGCACCTGCCTGTACTAGGACATTCTTAGCACGGAGAGGCTCGATAATATCGTATAAGTCTGTTGCTACTACATCTACACCCTCACTAGCTACTGAAACTGCCGCACGTGTTTCCATGGTAGGGATATAAATCTGACCTACAGTATTAAGACCTGCTGCCCTCATTTCCTTCATACCCTCATTACAAACTGCTGCCGTTACGTTATCGAGCTGTCTGTTTTCTGCTACATTTCTAATAGCCTTGAGTAAACTAAATCTCTGTTCTTTCATCGTATTAATATTAATATGTTTGTGTGTTCGTGCTGAGCGTGTTTCTTCTTTATCTTCCTTATCTTCACCCTCAACATCGTTATCTTTGTCCTCGTCTTCTTCTACTACTTCCTCATCAGACTTCTCTACAGTTTCTTCCTGTACTTCTATCTCGTCCTCTGTGTCAGTGTTTTTCTTTTCTACTTCTTCCTGTGTTGGTACTTCTTTATCTTCCTGTACCTCATCAGTCTTCTCTACAGTCTCTTCTACCTGTACTTCTTTCTCTTTTTCGTCCTGCATTTCTCTTAGTTGGTTAAGTTTATCTAGTGTTCTCTGACTAACTGAGGTACTACTATAAGCTGGATTCCAAACAGGGCTAACATCGTGTAACTCATCAATCTTAAGTATTTCCCTGTATTGCCTGCCGTCTGTTCCTGTCGTCCATACCTCGCTACCTTCATCTGTGCTAACTGTAAAAGCGAAACTGCTACTATCAATGTCACCACGTCTAAGGTATTCTAAAAGTTCATCACCCAGATCCGTATTTGGTGCTGTGAAGGTATATTTAAGTCCTCGTTCGTCTAGTTGTAATTGTAAGCTACCTGTACCATACTTAGACCTTGCTAGTACTTTGTCTTGGTCATGGTTAAATAGGCAAAATACATCAGACCTCTTTAGTACTTCCTCAGTGATTGCAGCTGGGTTAATAGTCTCAAAAAATCCTAGGTCTTCACTTTGGCTGTTAAAAACTACTGCATAACCTTCTACTGTTCTACTGTCTTGACTTACTACTGGGGTACTATTGGTTGCTCGTACTTCTATGTTGTTATCCTTCCTCATCTGTACTACTTGTTAGGTTTGTCTTACTTACGTCATTATAGGCTAGGTTGTGGCTATCTCCATTCTCGACTGGATTATAACCTAGTTGTCTTCTAACTTCATTGATACTAAGAACACCCATACTAAGGAGACTGTTATAGTACCCTGCTAGTTCTGCCTTGTTCGTTCTCAGTATTGCAGTTTCATCTAAGCCTAATTCTAATCCTGTACCGCCTGTTAGTTTCCTGTTTAGTTCCTCCTCTATCATCACAATATAGGGGTTAAGCGTGTAAGTGAGGTATTGTAAGTTAGATTCACCAACACTACTATAACTACTCTTGCTTAGGTCGCCTAGTAGTACAGGGCTGATATTAAAGAAACGTGCTATATCAACTACACTAAAATTTCTAGACTCTAACATCTGAGCGTCTGAGCCGTTAATACTGATAGGCTGATAATCCATATTTACAGGCAGCACAACTACACCGCCTCCTTGATTACCTTGTCCAAATGTAGACCGCCAATTAGTAGATATTGCCTGCTTTTGTTCCTCACTTAGATTACTGTGTACCTTTATAATACCGTTTAAGTTACAACCATTACTAAAAAAGTTCTCTGCTACCTGCTCTGTTTGTTGTGCTATATTGAGACTTCTAGCTGCATGACTAAGAACACTAATACCCTGTACACCGTCAACTGAGTACCTAAGAAAATGTAGTATCTCACTAGGTTGTATCTGTCTAGCCCCAATGTATGAACAGGTATAGTAAAGGGTGTTATCTTCCTTCCTATAAATACACTGTACATCATCAGCTGGTAAGTATCTAAGCCCTACTACATCCTTACCCTTTTTCTCAATTAGTACATAAGCATTACCTTTTAATAAGACTGACTGTACTATATTCTTAAGTAATGTATAGCGTGTCATCCTATTGTTAGTAAAGATGTCATAGAGTGGGTGTTTGTCTAGTAGGTCTGTCCCCTTTGTATTCTTTGCCTTGACTTGAATAGGTAGGGTAGCAATTGAATCACTAATAAGGTTAACTGCTGAGTAGACCGCACTAAGACTCATAGCACTGCCAGACTGATAACCAAAACCCCACCCTAGACTTTCTGATAAGTTAGGGTTATAAAAGGGTTGGCCTCGTTTTTCTGGCTTGTCCCTACTTATATTTAATCCTAGTATTTTCATAGTTAAAAATTAAATCCTGTAATCTCGTTATTATAATGTGGCTGCTCTAGGTACTTACCAAGTGCATTTAATGTAGAGTGTACACCGTCTATCTTACGTTCGCTGTTATTATTCTGCTTGACTGGCTTAATATTACCGTTACTGTCTTCCATAATCTCACAATTACCAAACATCCAACTAGTTATTAAGTTCTTATCTAGCTTGAGTGTCCCATTACGTGCTATCATTTCTAAGTGCCTAGTAGGTCTGTTCATGCTGCCTACTGTTTGGCTGTATGGTTGACAATTAAATCCTAGTTCTGTTAGCTTTATAATTGCCATTGTACTCTGCCACTGGTCATAACTGATACACTCAATAGGTATAGTCTTGTTAATAGCCTGTATGTCCTCAATGACTTTACAATAATCTACCACGTTGCCTCCAGTTGCTGCTAGTAGTCCTCTCTCCTTCCAAAATTTATACTTAACCCTGTTGCTACTTTCAACTATGGCAGATTCTGGCAAGTAATACCATGACTTTAAGTAGATTATATTGTCTAGTGGTATTAGGAGACTTACCGCTGTTATATCTGAGGTACTACTAAGGTCTAATCCTAAGTAGCCTGTACACCCTTGAAATATTGGGTCTTGTAGGTCTATAGGTGTCATTGAGTCCTGTATATATCTACTAGGAATCCACTCACCCCTTTCATTACTACACCAAATATTCATTAACTTAGTCTTATAGTTAGTGAGTAATAAAGGGCTATTCTTTGCTTTCCTTAGTTCAGATTGTAAGTAAGATTCCGTAACTGTAATATTTAAGTTTGGCTGACATTTACACCAGTTCCTAGGGTCTTCTATGTCGTCCCCATTGTCAAGCGTGTAGATAGCTGAAAATATACTATCATCTTCTGCCTTACCTTCCAAGATACTTATAAACGTACTTCTAAGTTGGTAGCATGGATTAGACATATCAAAGCCTGCTGTAGTAATATATAACTGTAGGGGCTGAGTTCTCATACCCACACTACTAGTTAGGACATTGGCTACCTTATTGTTAACTGCTGCGTGATACTCATCTAGACAAAACGCACTACAGTTTAGACCGTCCAATTTGTCCGCATCTGAACTAACAACCTTCATAGTAGACTTGGTAAGGGGAAACTTAATAGAATCCCTGTAATAGTTAAAATACTTACCCTTCTTGTCTATGCTACTAATAAAGTTCTTAGACATTGTAAAAGCTAGCTGTGCTTGTGCGTAACTATTGGCTGCGAATATAACTTGTGCCTCATTTTCACCGTCTGCTATGAGGTGATATAACATAAGGCCTGCAGCTAGTGTAGACTTGCCACATTTGCGGGCAACTTCCACATAAACCTCACGTACAATCCTAGAATTATCTGAACACCAATGAAAGCCGTATATACTTGCTACTACCCATTTCTGCCATTCCTGCAATACTAAGGGTTTACCTGCAAATTTACCTGTAGACTGTGGTAGCTTTTGTAAGAAATTAACTACCTTATCAACTGCCTTAGAATCAAAGTACCTATCTTCTTTGTCAAACCAACTTAGGTATCTAGAACAAGCAAGACGAACATACTCACACGCTACTACCTTACCGCCTAAAACATCCCTTGCATAAGATTTGTACTTCTCATCTATCATAGTGTTATCCTAGTATTAAAGGGTCTGGGTAATTCTGTTTGTAGTCGTATGCTAGTACTTCCTCCCTATTAGTAAGTCTTTTAACGGCCTCTATATGAGTTTCTGTACAGTTCAAGCAGTCAGTAGCGTATATTTCAATGAGTCCTAATAGTTGCCTCCACTGTGCTAAGGGATAGGTAAATGTGTGACCGTGATAGATTTTTGTCATCCGCTGCTTTCCTAGTTGTTCATGAGCTAGTATGGCAGCGTATAAAATACACCTTTCCTGTTTATCTAGCCACATCTTAAGACTGCCAACTGTGAAACTATTAATCTCATCTGAACTGTCGTAATATCGGATGTCATTAATCTTCTGCCTTATTGCAGCCTGTAGTAGTTCTTCCTCTGTTGGCTCTTTGTGTTCCTCCTCTACTATATCTTCTTGTTGGTCAGTAGTTGGGGTTTCTTCTACTACTTGCCATCCTGCTTGTACTAGTTCTTCCTCAGTTGGGTTAATGATTGTATTTCCGTCTAATTCTATGTAACCGTTATATAGGTGTCCTTCTTTAATATATTTCTTCATACCTTATAATGATTGACTACCAAACTCTAATACCGTACCTAAGATAGTAACAGTGTAGATATGATTTGGTAAGATAATAAATGTATGTGGTAGTTTGATATTAGAAGGTAGACTTATTCTAGGTGCTGTACTTCCTGTCTTAAAACTAAATCCGTACTCATCTAGGAAAGGACTGTTAGAGGCTGGTTGTAAGGTTATATTAAGACTTTCTACCACTTCCCACACATGAAACTCACCGCTCCTAATTGTTACGTCTGTCTCAGTAGGTTGGTGTCTTACTTCCTTACTTCTGCCGTCTATACCGTTCCTACCATCCTGTCCTTTCACATATAGGCTAGTCTTCTTTGTAGTTCCTGTAGTTCTGTCGTAATTATATACATAGTAATCACCACCGACATAAGGACATTTAGTAGTTAAGTCTGCCTGTATTTCTGTCAACCTACTATCTACCGTTCCAAGTTTCTCTGTTACCTTAGTGTTTACATCAACTAAAGCACTATCAACCGTTCCTAGTTTTTCCTGTGCTGACCTTGTTACATTGTCTATACCTTCCTTTATCTTTTCTGTCAACTTACCGCTAACAGTATTTTCTATCCTATCACTAACACTACCTAGGGTCTCAGTATCATCTACCTCTAAATCACTGTCTATATAATATTCTGTGGTAATTAGTCTATCTAGTCCTGTGGTGGGATTATTTACCTTGTAGTTTAGAACACCCCTACCCATATATTGAAGGTGAGGCCATGATAAGGTAATATAACCCTCATCGTCTGTAGCTGTTAAGATAGTACCAAACTTAGGATTAACTGTAAAGAAAGTAACTTGTCCACCTTCTACGAATCCTTGGGGCTTTAGTCTTATTGAGCTGCCCTTGTATAAATGTTCCATATTATCCTGCTGTTAGTTTAGTTATGAAATCCTCTGCACTAAGTTCCTGTTCCCCCTTCTCTGGCTTATCCGCTATCTTACTACTTGCTAGGGGTGATAGTCCTAACTCTTTCACAACCTTTAATATCTGTATCTGATAGGCTGTTTGAATTTGTAGTAAGGGGCGTTTATTGGGGTTGCCGTATCTATCATTAATTAGTAGTCCATCCTTCTTAATTCTTTCCTTACACTGATAAAACATATCTAGTGACTCAGATAGAAGGGATAGGGCTGCTTTCCATTCTGCCTTAACTTCCCCATATTCAGACTCTAAGTACTTATAGGCGTTGTACATATATTCCTGTACTGACTCCCTAACATCTGGATATAAGGCCTGTATCTTTTTCTTTGTTATCATTGTTTTTCATGTATTCTTTGGTCATTAAATAGGTAGTGAGAAACTGCATAGAACATATTAACCGCATAACTGTTACCTGCCTGTTTATATAATTGCGTATCACTTACCCCTGCCTGTCTTGCGAGTTCTACATCAAGTCCTGTAAACCCTTGTAACTTAAATGACTCAGTAGGTGTAATTCTTCTAAGTGGCTCTGTGTGATAGTCTGGGTTTGGTTTCCTAGTACCTGTGTTAATATAATGATGTGTATAGTAGTTCCCCATTCCTGCCCTTCTATCAGATTTACAGGTTAAAGTCGCTGCTATTGGTCTATCAAATTCTGGCTTAGTGGTATAGCTTGTATTCTCCCCCAATAAGTAAGCCCTATATGTTGGACTAGTTGAGGTGTTATACTTACTATCCACCTTTTTATCTAGGATGTCCAATACCTCAGACTGATTATTTATGCTCCATTCTTTCCTGTAGTCCCTGTTAAATACGTCCCTAACCTTCGTTGATGTAAAGGTAAAGTTAGGTAGGTCTAAGGTAGTGGCAAATATTATAAGCCTGTTTCTATTCTGTGCTAACTTATAATCTGCTGCATTAAATAGGTCGTAATATACAGTGTAACCTAGATTTTCTAACGTGGTCTTGATGGTCCTAAATGTGTTACCCTTGTCGTGTGTTAATAGCCCCTTTACATTCTCTAAGAGTACAAAAGGGATAGGCTTGTACTGTTTCTTCTTGACTTTTAGGATATGTACTATCTCATTGTATAGCGTTCCTCTTGGGTCTTGAAAACCTGCCCTTTTGCCTGCACTACTAAAAGTCTGACAGGGAAAGCCACCAGTTAAAATATCTATATCTAAGTTCCTAGTTATGTAATCCTTCGTCCGATTCCATGCTATTAAGTCACCCATTGCTAAACTATACTTGTGGTTTGGGTGTATTGCTTGATAGGTCTTCACTGCAAACTTATCAATTTCAGAATATGCTAAGGTTGGAATCTCTAAGCCACTATCAATGTATAATAGTTCTGCTGCCCTACTAAAGCCACCTATACCTGCAAATAATTCTAAGTGATTTAGTCTTTTCATATTCTTTCAATTATTACACGCTTATAGATTGTCTTCTCACCTAGCTTTGGATTATTTAGTCTATCTACTACCTTAAATTGACTGCTACAGTGCTTAATCAGAAAATTTACAGGAACACCCATCCTACCTTTATAGTCGCTTGGAATGTCCTTTACTTTATTCACATTGATAGCTGGATAGTTACTGTAAGTTGGATAGTCAGTAGGGTTATAAGTTGCTGTTAGTACTAATTCCTGTCTGTTCACTGGTAGGGTAGTAAACCATGATGTACTACCTAAATCTTTAACTGTGCCGTCTGGAGTTACATAGTACCTAAGTGTTGTGTGACCTAATCTAATCTGTCCTGCCTTAAACCTTGGAAAGATATTACTATAGGTTACTGCATTTATACAACCAATTACTATAAAATCTTTATCCTTGATTGTATCTATAAAGTCTCTGAATAGGCTAAAGGGTGGGTTTGTAATTACTAGGTCTGCCTCCTTTAATATTGCCAAACTTACAGGACTATTATAGCTGCCGTCTCCACTTACTGCTGTCTTTACTGTTTGTCCGTTTATGTAGTCTAACTTATATGTACCGTTCGGATCGTAATGAGTTGCTGTTAGTCCCTTTAATCCTAGACTATCATAGTTAGTAGTTAAGTAAGTCCAAAACATACTAGCCTCACTGTCACAATTACAAACTACCTTCTTTCCTTTTAGGTATGGACTGTAATATACTAGTTCCTTCTCAATGTCCTCTAGCCTTGTGTAGTACTCGTCATTCTTAGCTGCCTTAGATTTATTTAAGCTAGTATTACTCATTATATAATTTTTCTAGTAGATTTAATGAACGCTTAACCAGCTCACACTTTTCACGGTGGTAGTCGTCTGTGGGTAAGTCGTCTGTCATGTAGGAACGGCTTGCAAACATTATATACCTCATTCGCTTTTCTAACATATCTTCTACACCTATTCTATATGCTAAGATGTAGATATGATAGCCTGCTCTTTCTAAGTTTGTTAAGGTTTGTACTGCTTGTTCCTCCTTACCTGTTAACATATCTAAGCTAGGTAAGTAATGTATATCTTCTCCCCCTTGTCCTGTATCTAAGTGGGGTGTAGTAGGGTCTGTTATGTCGCCTAGGTATAAAAATTCTAGTTCACCTCTACAACTCTTTACATTATTATAATAAGTCCAAACACCATCTACTAGGTTTAATATTGGTCTCTTGTAGTCTAGTCTTAAACAGTCTAATACTTCATCTAATGTTCTTGTCATAATCTCAAAATGTGTTAAAAATTACCCTCCCATGTGCAAATAAAACTGGGGTGGGGTAAAACGTTGATAGCCAAATAGTTAGGTAGGGGCGGGGGTATAAAGTGCTTAAAATCAAACTGTTACACTTTACTCTCTACCTCACCCCTACTAATAACTAACTGACTTTATACTTCAACCTAGTACTGTAAGTCTTCCCCTACATTATTACTAGGTGTTGTGTTATTCTTCTTTGGGTTGTGGATAGCGTTGTGACATTCCCTACAGATTGATTGAAGGTTATCTAAGTCATACGCTAGTCTATCTCTCTCAACAGGATTACTAGTAGACATAAAACTAATTAAGTGGTGTACATCTTGGGCAACCTTGATTATACCCTTCTTAAGACAACATTCACATAAGGGTTTCAGTCTTAGCTTAGTATCTCTTAGTTGTTTCCATGTCGTGCTACTATATATTGCCTGTCGTTCTGCTTTTCGTTTGGCACTGTAAGAATCTTTGTTTGTATTCTTTGGTGGCCTGTATATTAATGGCATAATTTATTATTAGGTTTAGTTCTCAGTCTGTATTAGTAAAGTGGTAAGGGCTAATATCACTACTAACCCCTACCTAATTATGACAATAAACTATTACAGATTGAAAACAATTTCTTTCTTACTTATTAGGATTCTAGGGCTTCTTAACTGCACTTTTTACACACTAGAACACCCTAAAGTCTAACCAGCTTTTATTAGGTAGTTGTCGTCTTTCTGTTTGCTGCTTAAACCTTTCTAGTACTTCCTCCTTTGTTAGTTCCTGTACCTCATTGTCTAGGGTTGCACATTCTATCTCTACACCCTTCTTATCTAATACTGACTTCTCTATATTCTTCTTCATTGCTGCTGTCCTCCTTGATTAAAGTTTATCCCACTTGCCACTAAGACCTAATAAGCTATCCTGTATCTTAATGTTGTCCTCTTTCTCATCACCTGTTAAACCTAGACTTCTTAGCATAGGGTCTGATTGGTAAGGGTCTGATTGATTAGTAGTGGTTGTTGGTGTTGGATTGCTTGGGGTATTATCTACAGGCTCATCTACAATACCTGCTAACTTCTTCCTCCTTGCCTCTAATACCATTTCCCAAAACATATCATTACTACGACCGTCAAATGTGTAGAGGCTTAAACGCTTAGACTCATCATTATACCTAACATTCTCTAAGGTATCTAAAAACTTCTCCCTAGCCTGTTCCTTCTCCTCCTTCTTACTTAGCTTAACTGTATCATCCTTCTTATTAGTCTTTGGTTTGCTAGGTAAGATTGTTTCCCTGTTATCCTGTACATCACCGAATAACTCCTTTTCAAGTTGACGGCTATACTCTCTTCTAGCTTCTTCTATCATTGTCTCAGTCTGATTTAATACTACTGCTGTCATATCTATTTAATGTTTTATGTCCTAGGTTAAATACTAAGACGGTTAATAAATAATGTTGTTGTTCATTTCCACTACCTACACCTATACTATGTTGTCCTATTCCGTATATCGGTGTTATTTTCCGCTACATTATCGGTCTTGGTGTTATATTTCGTGTAGTGTTGTCCTATTCCGTATATTGGTGTTATATTCCATGTAACCCTAGTAGAAGGCTATTTTTACTGTAACTTACTATATATCAGCTAGTTATGTAATAATTGGTTAAATCTAGGCCTTTATACTAGTTCTAGGGTGACTCTATTTTTGTAATCCTTCTATATAATAGTGTAACTTAATTACACTATAACCGTTACACACTCTCAGTTTAAGACTGAGTGTGTAACTATATTATCATGGGCGCGCTGGCCTTGCCGAGCCGTGCGCTATCCCATTAATAATCAACACTTTAGAAATCTCCCATTAACTTAGCGAAATCAAATTTAAGGTTACATAGTGGGTTAGTAGATTCCTGTTTAGTAGGTTTCACTTCTTCTACTACAGGCTCGGTGTCCTTTTTCACATTATCACTATTTACCTTAGTGTCCATTTCCGCCTGTATGTTGTCCTCTTCCGTTACATTATTAGGCTTGTTGTCGTTTTTCAAGTCTTCATTAATGTTAGGGATTAGACTACTTAGAAATTTATCAAGCCCTACTATATCATTCAATGTAGGTTTAGGTGTTGTAAGTATTTCCGTCTTAGGCTGTTTCTCATACTCACTAGGCCTGTATGTATTCTTTGCCTCCTTCAATACCTTACAAATCTTCTTATTACCAATCTTATAACCTTTCCCTTTCAATAGGTCTAGGTTCTGTCTTACTGTCTGCATTGGGTTAATTAAGTGTCTCAGTTCATCATCACTAAGTCTATCACCTATCCCCTTATCTTTACAGTAATTATAGAGACTAGTTTTACCTACCTCTATACCTTTCTGTCTAAGTACCTCTAAGTTTTCCTGTATGCTTAATCTAGTGTTATACAGGCTTTCAATTTTAACATAATCTACTGTCTTCATATATAATCTCTCCTATTGTTTTGTGTCCCTTCCCTTTTATTATATCTAGGGTTGGGACTGGTTAAATTTATCGTTCACTATTTAAGGCTGTCTACCGTTCATTGTTTTACTTAATGAACTCTCCTTTAATAGTTTCTGTACCTTATTTAGTCCAATCTTATAACCTTGTGCTTTCAGTAGTTCTAGGTTTTTACGACTGCTAAGGTTTGGGTCTATTAGTTTCTTAAAGTCTACCCCTGTTTCTATACCTCTATCCTTGCAGTAATTATATAGGGTCTTCTCACAAACCTCTATACCGTTTTTCTTAAGTACCTCTAAGTTTTCCTTTACTGTCAATTCTGGGTTATAGTACAAGTCAATTTCATAGTAGTTCCAATCCTTGACACCTCTATTAATTAGTCCTTGCATTCTACCACGTTCTAGTTTCCTACTCACTAGTCCTGTATTAACTACTACTTTCTTTTGGTGATAATCTGACTTCATTACTTTTTTAATTACCTTTCTAGATTCTTCATACTCAGCCTGTAGTGTTGGTAGGTCTTTTCTCATTGCTTTCTTTACAACCCCAACCAAGTAATCTATAGTCAGTACATCATCCGAGTTATCAAAAAATCTTTCCCTGTCTATATACAAGTTAAGTAGGAGTTCATCACTAGTTACATCTGGCTTAATCAGTCTTCTTAGTCTTGCATAATTACCCATCTTAGCCCTTCTATGTTCACCGTCTACATATTTCTTAGGGCTATCATTTTCCCATCTGTAGTAAAGTTCATAGTAGCCGTTCTCTTCACTGACTAACTTAATTTCCTGTCCTTCCTCGAACTCAACCTTAGACCTATAGTAGTACTCAAACTTTCCATAGTAGTTTTTCAGTACCATCCCATAGCTTAAGTTCTTTAGGTCATATATTAGCTTAGGGTCTACTGCTATCTTCTGTTCTTCTTCCTCTTCTGCTATCAAGTCTAGGAGTACATCATAATACCCCCTTATATCTTTCAAGTCATACACTAGGTCGCTACTATAACACTCAGAATCACAACGACACCCATTAAAATACTGGTCTTGTCTAGTACCGCAACAGTCTTTACAACGTTCTAGGGTATCTTTTTCTACCTCCCTATGTAATACTGTTGATACTGCCTTAAATTCATTCAACTTCAACACCTTAGACATCACATATACTAGTCTAAATCTTCTAGAATCTGGCTTGTCGCTAAATGTTGCATAGCAGAAAGTAGGTAGGTATGATAGTTTGTTTAGGTAGGTTGGTATGTCAGTATAGGCCGTCTCATCTATATCAATACATACAATCTGCGACCCACACCAAAACTCAGACCTCTTAATACATCTTTTCATATAGCCGTCTTTTTCAGTGGGTAGTGTATAATAAGACTTTCCTGTACTAGTATTAATCCAAACTTTTTTCCCCACCGCATAACTATATAGACCGCACATACTATAACCGTGTCTTATTCTGTCTAGTAGGTTAGGTAGGCTTAGTGTTGTTCTCTTAAACCTCATAGTCTCAGTTATCCCAAGTTCTGACATCTTAGGCTTATCATTCATTACTGCTGCTCTACATTCATCCTTACTGTTATACCCTTGTTTACTTAGGTTCACAGTTACATTAAAATCTTTGTCTTCCTTCATACCTGTAATAGTTTAATAGTCCAATGTTCCCCTAGTCCACATTGAAGGGTAGTAATCTAAGCAGGTATGGATTAGTCCTGCCTTATACACTAGGGGATTGCTCATCTCGAATACTTACTCATTGATAGATTAAGTTCGTTGAGACTTTGAAGATGGAGAATAATATTTAATCGTTCATTGTTTTACTTAATGAACTTTGTTATTATTCTAAGTGCTAGACCTGTTATAATCTAGCTGTCATGTGTTTTGTTAGTCTGTAGTTCCGCCAGCGTTCAATGTTTTACTTATTGAACTTACCTACTATCTGAGCAATCCTAGTAGTCCCAACTTTCCTATACCTAACTGTGTCACCCTTTCCTAAAGTACTTAAGGAGCTTAGGAGAGTAGCTAATTTTGACTACACAATAAAGTACTTTAATTTATAGTTGCAGTGTCTTTCAACTTTTGACTGTCTTTATTTAATGTAGCTCAGTCTTCTACTTCCATCACGTCTTTGAAAATAGTCCTCGTACCCCTATCCTTATCGAAAAGTAGTGCCTAAGTATGTTTCAACCTTGCACAATAGGGGCTTTCTATACCTGCATTATAGTTGACGTTTTAAGGGGTAGTATAGTAGTTAGAATTCGGAGGGACTTAGTATTAAGCCCACTATACTAACCCTGTCTTTATAAGTGTTACCCTATAAAAACCTGTCTCAACGCTAGGGGCTGGGCAGACAACCTTATCCTAGCTTTACTGTGTGTCACTCTAAGCAAGTATCTATTATCACTAACCGACAACCCACTTAGTCAGCACGTACTATATCGACACGAACACCCACTACTCACCTTGCTCAGTACTGTTTTAGACCTTATCGAGGGGATTATTTCGATTTGAGCCTATACAGTGGTTTTCCGTGTGTCGTCCTTTTCCGTGCTTAGACTTGGGTAGTATCTATCATCACTGACCGACAACCCTAATACATTCAATAAATTAACAAATCGCCGTAAATAGCCGTAAATGGCTAATCACATCTATATGTTCCTAGTGTCTTATCGAAAAGTAGTGACCAGATCCGCCACGCACTAGGATTTATATTTGGTTATAGGTTACTAGTTTCTACATTGACTATCTTATATCCATTTAGTCGCTTTATTACCCCCCTTACTGCAAGTCCTACATAATCGGTACTCTTAATTGGTAGTCTAAGCCCCTGTATTACATCTAGTTCAGTCTCATATCTACCTACTTCATTATTCCTACTGTCAAAAACTATATACTTTTTCATGATGTTTACTGTTTAATTCTGTCCTGTGTCTTACTTTTTTCATACGCCTTAGACTTCAATACTAAGACCTTTTGGAATTGTGCTTGTTGTGCCTCTTGTCTAGCTTTCAACATTTCACATCGTATATTAAGGCCTGCACTTATTAATAATAGAACACCGCCTACAATACTTAATACCTTGTTACTCCTCATAGTTTATTATTGTTTAGTTTATCCTGCTAGTTTCCACATATAACTAACACCGTCTCTGCCTGTGGTACGTTGCTGTCTACCGTTAATACAAGCACTAATACCGCCTCTATTAATCCCAGTTGTCCTCTCTGCTGCCTTAATACTATCATACTCAGCAATTAGTACTCCCTCGGCTGTAAACTGTCTTATACGCTTCATATCGGCCTTATGTGCTTTCTGTAGGCTTGCTTTATGTAGTTCAGTTAATTTAAGTCCTCTATGTCCTTCTGCTATATTTCTCCTAGCTGTCTCACTTAGTAGCCTACCTTTTTTCATTCTACTTAGTTTTATCTTAGTTTCTTCTGTATGTTCAAAGTTCCCCCTAGATAACCCTCCTCGTGTCATATTATACCCTAGTCCTGTCTTATAATAGCTTTGTTCTAGTCTAATACTTGCTATCTCTGCCTCATCTAGTAGTCCCCTTAGTTCCTCTCTAGTATCAGCATGAATAGTAAGTAGTACGGTGTAGTCAAAGTTCTCAACACCATATTTAAGTATTGCCCTGTCTATAATCTGACTGTCTGCCCTTTCACCGTTATAGTGTTGTAGGTATCTTTTTCTTGGGTTTACTGTCTGACCTATATACTTCTTTCCGTTCTTCTTATTTGTCCACCTGTATATAATTCCTTCCATCGTCTGTTATCCTGTTTAGTTAGTTCTGGTATTTCCAACCATAACCGCCAGCTGTCTTCCTCTTACCTTTTGCAACCCTAGAAATATTACCCTTATATATTCCAATACTTAAACCTGCCTCCGTTAAACTTGGGTAGGTTGCAATAATTAACCCAGTCTTCATATCTAGCTGTTGGATAGGTTTAGATTTACTTTTACCCACCCTTTCGTTTCTAGTTCCGTAGTTAGCATTATATTTATGCGTACACCATTCTAGATTAGCTACTGAGTTATTACGTGGGTTTTCGTCTTTGTGGTTAATCAATGTTTTACTTTGGTCATTGTTTGGTATAAAGGCCTGTGCTACTAACCTGTGAACTAGTTTTCTGGTCTTCTTAGTTTTATCATTATTAGCGCTTGTTAAGTCTACCCTTGCATAACCTTTAGTGTTGTAGCATGGTTTTAATATTCTACCTGTCTTTAAGATTCTAACCTTACCTTCACTACTTACCTCGTACTTAACATTATCGGTACAGGTAATAGGTTTCCAAGTCTCTTTAGTTTTTTTCATTTCTGTTCGTGTTTTTCCTTA
>ERZ773063.632-NODE-632-length-22609-cov-10.810898_pt1 | contig 22609 bp, 22 predicted proteins | sample MGYA00580625_ERZ773063 | MGnify/ENA primary metagenome ERZ773063 (study PRJEB29015, sample SAMEA2738022) | human oral metagenome | biome: human oral; feature: human-associated habitat; material: dental | place: China | collected 2042 ... | reverse complement strand
TGCCGATATCCCATGCAGATTGTCAACAACGCGCGTCGGTGCGGACAACGCGCGCTCACGCCAACAACGCGCGCCGGCGTCCACGTCCGGGGCCACACCCGGCAGTCACCGCAGTCCGCGCCCAGAGCCCTCATCGGCAGTCACCGCAGTCCGCGCCCGGGGCCCTCGTCGGCGCAGCGCAGTCGCCGCCAAGGTAGCAGTCGGCAACCACGGGCCGCAGTCGGCAAGCGTCGTCAACGCCGGGGCCGCCGGTCGCGCGGGCCCACTGGCACGGCATCGCCCGTAGGCGCACCGCGTCGGCGCGCCCCGCCAGCCCCAGCCGTGTGGCCGGTCAGACGATGGTGAAAAGAGGGTCCCCCGCGCCGATGGCCGAAGGGACGGGGAGGGCGGGCTCGATGGCCGCTCCGACGGGTTCGAGGACGACGACGGGGGAGACCACGTCGAGGCCGGAGTCGAGCGCCCCGGAGGGATCCCAGCGGCACACCACCTGCCCCGCTTCCACGCGCTCCCCTTGACGGGCGACCGCCTCGAATCCCTGGCCCCGCAGTGCCACCGTGTCGATCCCCAGGTGGACGAGCACGGCGGCGCCGTCGTCGGCGCGCACCACGAAGGCGTGGGGCGTCGTCTTCACGATGGTGCCCGTGACCGGCGCCAGGACGTCGAGGCGCTCCCCAGTCGGTGGGCGCAGGGCCAGCCCCGGGCCGACGACGCCCCCCGCGAAGACGGGGTCGTCCACTGAGTCCAGCGGCGCGGCCTCGCCCGGCAGCGGCGAGCGCACGGCCGGGCTCATCGCAGCGCGTTCATCGCGTCGACGATCTCCTCGGAGTCGGGGCCCACGACCACCTGCACGGCATCGCCCACGATGATGACGTCGAAGGCCCCGGCGTCGCGCAGGGCGCGCTCGTCGATGACATCGGCGTCGACGACGTCGAGGCGGATCCGCGTGATGCACGCGTCGAGGTCCTTGATGTTGCCCCAGCCGCCCAGGGCGTCGATGATTGATTGCGCGTCGCTCATGGTTCCTCCCAGCCGCGTCGAAAAACCTGCCACGCATGCGCGTGAATTCCCTCCCATGATAGCCGGTCGCGCCCAGCGGGAGGCGGAGGCTCGGTGACAGAACAGGAACGAGTTCCGACAGATCGTGCCCCGGGGCTTCCCACTGCGCCGCGCGGCGCCGACAATGGTCGTGGGCCCGCGGACGCGGGCACAGGCGATGGAGCATAGGGAGCGACGATGACCACGAACCCCGGGCGCGCATGGGCGGCGGCAGACCTCAGCCTCATCCAAGCCGCGGCCCTTCTATCCGGATCCAGTGAGTGGGACTCCCGCCCGGTTCCCGCTGCCTCCGTCCCCTCCTTCGTGATGAGCGACGGCCCCCACGGGGTGCGGCGCCAACTGGGGGACGGCGACCATCTGGGCATCGCCGCCTCGGAGAAGGCGACGTGCTTCCCCACGGCGGCCACGGTCGCGAACTCGTGGGACCCCGCACTGGCGGAGCGGATGGGCGAGGCGCTGGGCCGCGAGGCGCGGGCGCTGGGCGTGGACGTGCTGCTGGGCCCGGGCCTGAACATCAAGCGCTCCCCGCTGTGCGGGCGCAACTTCGAGTACTACTCGGAGGACCCCCTGCTGGCGGGGCGCATGGCCGCGGGCATGGTGCGGGGCATCCAGTCGCAGGGGGTCGCGGCCTGCCCCAAGCACTTCGCCGTCAACTCCCAGGAGCTGCGGCGCATGGCCTCGGACTCGGTTGTCGATGAGAGGACCATGCGGGAGATCTACCTGACGGCCTTCGAGATCGTGGTGCGCGAGGCGTCGCCGCGCGCGCTCATGAGCTCCTACAACCGCGTCAACGGCACCTACGCCCACGAGAACGCGCACCTGCTCACCGAGATCCTGCGCTCCGAATGGGGCTTCGACGGGATGGTCGTGTCCGACTGGGGCGGCTCGAACAGCGCGGTCGACGCGGCCCGGGCGGGAGGCTCGCTGGAGATGCCCGGCCCCGGCCTGTACGGGGCGCGCCAGATCGTGGCGGCCGCTCGGGCGGGGGAGCTTGACGAGGCGGCGGTGCGCGCCCGCGCCCAGGAGGTGCTCGACATGGCGGCCGCGGCCGCCGCACTGGGCGAGGCGGATCCGGTGGACCTGGACGCCCACCACGAGCTCGCGGTCCGCATCGCCCAGGACAGCGTCGTCCTGCTGCGCAACGAGGGCCGGACCCTGCCGCTGGCGGAGGGCACAGGGGTCGGCGTGGTCGGCGACATGGCCCGAACGCCCCGCTACCAGGGCGCGGGATCCTCCCAGGTCAACCCCACGCGCCTCGAGTCCGCTCTCGACGTCCTCTCAGACGGGGCCGCGGGACTGGCCGTGGAGGGCTTCGCCCAGGGCTACGAGCGCCAGGGGGGCCCCGACGACCAGCTGATCGCCGAGGCTGTGGAGCTCGCCTCGCGCTGTGGGACTGTTCTCGTGTGCGCCGGGCTCGACGAGTTGGCCGAGTCGGAGGGCCTCGACCGCCAGCACATGCGCCTGCCCGACGCCCAGAACGCGCTCATCGGCGCCCTGGCAGCGACGGGGGCACGCGTCGTCGTGGTCCTCTCGGGCGGCGCCTCCGTGGAGATGCCGTGGGCGGACGGGGTCGACGCCATCGTCCACACCTACCTGGGCGGACAGGGGGGAGCGCGGGCCGCCGTCAACGTCCTCACCGGGCGGGCGAACCCGTCGGGCCGCCTGGCCGAGACCTACGCGCGCTCCTACGAGGACCACCCCACCTCGCAGTGGTACCCGGCGACCGGGCCGCTGTCCCTCTACCGCGAGGGCCCCTATGTGGGCTACCGGTACTTCGAGGCGGCCTCCGTCCCCGTCGCCTTCCCCTTCGGCTTCGGGCTGAGCTACTCGGACTTCGAGTACTCGGGCCTGAGCGTGGACCGGCGGGGCGCCCGCTTCACGATCACGAACACCTCCGACGTGGACGGCGCCGAGGTGGCCCAGCTGTACGCGCGCGCCCCCGGCGGCGTCTTCGGCCCGGCCCGCCAGCTCCGCGGCTTCGCGAAGGTGCTGGTCCCCGCGGGGGAGAGCCGCGAGGTCGCCATCCCCTTCGACGACTACACGTTCCGCCACTGGGAGGCGGGCCGGGGCCGCTGGGAGGTGGAGGCGGGCAGGTGGACCATCGAGGTCGGCCCCCACAGCCAGTCCGTGGCGCTGCGCGCCGGATTGGACGTGGAGGGCGGGGTGCCCTCGCCGATCGATCCGGCTCTGGGGCACTACCTGGACGCCGAGGTCAAGGCTTCGACGGACGAGGAGTTCGCGGCGCTGCTGGGCCGGCCCGTGCCCGTCGCCCGCGAGGCGGAGCTCCTGGAGCCGGGCGACCCGCTGTCGGCGATGTCCCGGGCGCGATCGCGGTTGGCCCGTTTCGCGGCGCGCAGGCTGGAGGCGGCGCGCGAACGCGCCGACGCGAAGGGGATGCCCGACCTGAACATCCTCTTCGTCCTCAACATGCCCTTCAGGGCGCTGGCGAAGATGACGCGCGGCGCGGTCAGCGCCGACATGGTCGACGCGGTCGTCCTCGCCGTCAACGGGCACGTTCTGCGCGGGGCGGTGCGCCTGGCCAGGGGCTACTTCGCCAACCGCAGGGCGGACAAGCGCACGCAGCGCGAGCTGGACGCGCCGCGCTGAGGCGCCCGCCGCGCCGAGCACCCCGGCGCGGACTGGATCCGCTCCCGGACCCGGACCGCCCGGCGGGCGCTCCCGACCGAATCCCACGCACACCCACGCACGACCGGAGGAACCCCTCATGAACGCCCTGAGAAAATGGTGGAAGAACTTCGAGGACAAGCACCAGACCCTCGCGCAGTTCATCGTCTTCTTCATCCTGTCCAACGGCATCACAGTGCTGCAACTGGTGCTGATGCCCGCCTTCAAAGCGGTGTTCGCGGGCACGTCCCTGGTGGGCACCGCGTTCCAGTTCCTGCCCGTGGGGGTCTCCAACGGGCAGACCATCTACCTCTTCGACTACCCCGCCGGCGCCATCCAGTCCGGCGGCGGGGGCGGCCTGGCGTACTTCCTGGCCGTGGAGATCACACTGCTGATCGCCCAGGTCATCAACTTCTTCGCGCAGCGCTCCATCACCTTCAAGTCGAACTCGTCGATCCTCAGGGCGGCGCTGTGGTACGCGGTGGCCTACGTGGTCATCACGGTGGTGGCCGCCGCCCTGCAGGTCCTGTACAAGGACCCGATCTACGCGTGGAGCATCTCCGCGATGGGCCCGGGGGGCGAGACCTTCGCCGACGTCGTCACCATGTTCATCAACGCCGCGGTCTCCTTCTGGGTGTTCTTCCCGATCTTCAAGGTGATCTTCCGCGACGACCCCGCCCCCGACCAGGGCGGAACGGCGGATGAGGGGGCCGGCGCACAGTAAGATGTGAGGGCACCGCGCCCCCATCAAGGAGAGCCCCACATGCCAGCACCGCTGCTCACAGTCATCGTCCCCTCCTACAACTCGCAGGACTACCTGGACCGGGCGATGACCAGCCTGGTCGGCTACGGCGACGAGGTCGAGGTCATCATCGTCGACGACGGGTCGAAGGACGCGACGGGCGGCATCGCCGACGACTGGGCCTCGCGCTACGGCTCCGTCCGCGTCATCCACCAGGAGAACAAGGGCCACGGCGGCGCCGTCAACGCGGGCGTCGCGGCGGCCGCGGGCACGCACGTGCGGGTCGTCGACTCCGACGACTGGTTGGACCGCAAGGCCCTGGCGGCCGTGCTCGACGTGCTGCGCGAGGAGCGCGCGGCCGGGCGCGAACTGGACCTGCTGGTCACCAACTACGTGTACGAGAAGCAGGGGAAGGCGCACAAGGCCGTCATCCGCTACCGCAACGTGCTGCCGCGCGGCCGCGTCTTCGGATGGGAGCAGGTGCGGCGCTGCCGCTACGACCAGTACCTCATGATGCACGCGCTGACGCTGCGCACCGAGGTGGTGCGCGCCTCGGGCCTTTCCCTGCCCGAGCACACGTTCTACGTGGACTACCTGTACTCGCACGTGCCCCTGCCCCACGTGCGCACCATCCGGTACCTGGACGTGGACCTGTACCGCTACTTCATCGGCCGCGACGACCAGTCCGTCAACGAGAAGGTCATGATCTCGCGCCTGGACCAGTTGGCCCGCGTCAACAGGCTGATGGCCCAGGCCGTCCCCCCGCGGGACTCGGTGGACGAGCGCCTGTGGCGGTACATGGTGCACTACCTGCGCATCAACGCCGTGGTGTGCTCGGTGATGGCGCAGCTGTCGGGCACACCCGAGCACCTGGCCCTCAAGGACGCGATCTGGCTGGACATGGAGATGGTGAACCCGCAGGCCACGGCCGCGATCGTCCGGGATCCGCTGGCCGCCCTGGTGCGCCACGGCTCGCCGCGCGTGATCCGCGCGGGCTACGCGGTGGTGCGGGCGGTCCTCGGATTCAACTGAGCGCGGCCGCCCCCGGCCGGGGCGCGCCCACGGCCGTCATCGCTCCTGGAGGGGGGAGGCCGAGGGCAGCAGGACCGTCAGGGTGAACCAGTGGTCCTCCGCCCTGGTGGCGGCCTGGCCGCCGTACTTGCGGGCCGTCCACTGTATCGACTTCACGCCCCAGCCGTGGCGCACCCCGTCGGCTTTGATCGTCGTGAGGCGCCCGCCCGCGTCGGTGCTCAGGCGCCCGTCGAACCAGTTGTCGACGCGTATGACGACCATCTCCCCCCGGCGGAAAAGGGCGAGTTCAATGAGGCGCTCGGCCGGGTCGGGCACCCTGCGGGAGGCCTCGATCGCGTTGTCCAGGGCGTTGCCGAAGAGGGTGGCGATGTCCATCGACGACATGCCCGCCAGGAGGGACCCGTCCGCGACCGCTGTGAAGTTGATGCCCTCGGCGCCGCACACCCGCCCCTTCGTCGTCAGGACCACGTCCAGGACCGGGTTCCCGCTGTGGTACTGCTGGCCGATCCGCGCGATCTGGGACTCGAGCTCCTCGAAGGAGGCGGCGGCCCGCCCCGGATCCAGTTCGGCGCGGATCGCGGCCACCTGGTGCTTGAGGTCGTGGTGGGCGCGGGCCACCTGCTCCATGTCGGCCCTCGCCGACAGGTACTGGTGGTGCTGGGCCTCCAGGGAGGCCTGGATCGAGGCCAGCTCGCGCTCCATGGCGCTCTGCTGGATGCGCTCGAACTGGGCGAAGAGGATCGCGTAGCCGCCCAGGTCGACGAGCGTGCGGATGTAGAAGACCTCGAGCCCCGCCCGCCCCGAGAAGGGGGTCTGCGTGGAGACGAAGCTGAGGTTCGACAGGGCGAAGACCGCCACGCCGATCACGAGGGCCGCGACGAGGTCGCCTCGCCTGAGCGCGGGCAGGGCCCCCTGCCGCAGGACGCGCCGCTCGCAGTAGTGGACGGTCCCCAGGCACGCGGCGGCGATGGCGGTGAAGCCGCCGAGGGCCTCGGGCCGCCATATGAGCGCGGTGGCGTGGAAGTAGACGACGACCTGCCACGCGAGGGAGGCCGCCAGCTCGGCGACGACGAAGGCGCGCGCGCTCGTGTGCGTCACCCACCGCCAGTCCATCGCGGTGCCGATCCTGATCGTGCCCCACACCAGCGCGAAGGCGAGGACCATGCCGGGCACCCACAGGGACAGGGGCGCGCGGCCCAGGAGCTCCTGTGTGATGGCGAAGGCGGGCAGTCCGCCCGCCGCAGCGAGCGCGAGGCGCCAGCGCGGGACCGGGCGCGCGGGGGAGGGATCGTGGGAGGAGGCGCGCGCGATGGCGGTCACGTAGACGAGGGCAGCCCCCCACTCGGCCAGCGCCGTGAAGAGGCGGGGGATGTCGGGGAGCGACTCGAGCATCTCACCGGATCCCGCCGGCGTAGGCGGCCAGCGCGCTCATGAACGCCTTCTTGCGGGGGCGCGAGACGCGCAGCCGGTCCCCGTTCGTCATGAGGCACTCCTGGTCGGCGACTCCGCGCACGTGCCTGAGGGACACCAGGTAGCACGAGTTCGAGCGGAAGAAGTCCATGCCCTCCAGCCGGGCCTCCATCGCCTTGAGGGTGGAGACGATGGAGATGGCGGCGCCGTCTGTGGTGTGGACGGTGAGGCGGTGCTTGATGGACTCGACGTAGACGATGTCCGCCACGGGCACGCGGTGGGCGGCCGCGCCGGACTGGAGCAGCACGGAGGCCCCCTGCCGTTTCGCGAGCGCTTCGAGGCAGCGGTCGAGCTCCTGGGAGAAGGCGAACCAGGGGAGGGGTTTGAGCAGGTAGGACAGTGCGCCGACCTGGTACCCGTTGATGGCGAACTGCGGGGCGGAGGTGATGAAGACGAGGATGGCCTCCTGGTCGGCCTCGCGGACCGCCCGGGCGGCGGTCATCCCGTCCACGTGCTCCATTTGGATGTCCATCAGGATGATGTCGTACACGGGCTTGTAGTCGCCGATGAGCGCCGCGCCGTCCTCGAAGTGGGTCACGTCGAAGCGGAGGCCGTGCTCGTCGCCGTAGCGCCTGATGTAATCGGACAGGAGCGCGCGCGAGGCGGCCTCGTCCTCGACGACCGCGATCCGTACCATTGGAGAACCCCTCCCCGCGTTGCCTTCCACTCCAAGGGTATCCGAGCGCCGCCGGACCGGCGCGGCGCGTCCGGCGCGGATGGGTGGGATACGCCGGCGCGCGGGCGGGCGGGTCCCGCGCGTCCAGCGGGGACGGATGAGATGGGCCAGCGCGCGGGCGGGTGGGGCCAGTAGGATCGGGGGAGGCAACCGGAAAGGGGAGCGGTGTGGATCTGCTCGTTGTTGGATCGGGCTTCTTCGGCCTGACAGTCGCCCGCGAGGCGGCGGAGCGCTTCGGCATGGACGTCACCGTCATCGAACGGCGCGACCACATCGGGGGCAACGCGCACTCGTCGATCGACCCCGCCACAGGCGTCGAGGTCCACCGCTACGGCACCCACCTCTTCCACACCTCGAACGAGCGCGTGTGGGACTACGCGAACCGCTTCACGGCCTTCAACTCCTACCAGCACCGCGTCTACGCGAACCACGGCGGTGTCGTCTACCCGCTGCCCATCAACCTGGGGACGATCAACCAGTTCTTCGGCAGCGCCATGGGGCCCCAGGAGGCGCGCCAGCTCATCGCCTCGCAGGCCGGGGAGGGCGGCGGCGAGCCGTCGAACCTGGAGGAGAAGGCCATCAGCCTGATCGGGCGCCCCCTGTACGAGGCGTTCATCAAGGGGTACACGGCCAAGCAGTGGCAGACCGACCCCACCGACCTGGATCCCTCGATCATCACGCGCCTGCCGGTCCGCTTCACCTACGAGAACCGGTACTTCGCGGACACCCACGAGGGGCTGCCCGTGGGGGGCTACGGCGCCTGGTTCGAGAACATGGTGGACCACCCGCGCATCACGGTGCGCACGGGCACCGACTTCTTCGACCTGTCCCAGCCCTGCTCGAAGGCCGCCGTGGGCCAGGTGCCCGTCGTGTACACGGGCCCCATCGACCGTTACTTCGACTACGAGGCGGGGGAGCTGTCGTGGCGCACCCTCGACTTCGAGACCGAGGTCGTGGGCGTCCCCGACTACCAGGGATGCTCGGTCATGAACTACTCGGACGAGTCGGTCCCCTTCACCCGCATCCACGAGTTCGCCCACCTGCACCCCGAAAGGGCGCGGCCCGGCGCGGAGAACACCGTCATCATGCGTGAGTACTCGCGTTTCGCCACGCGCGGCGACGAGCCCTACTACCCGGTGGCGTCCCCGGCGGACCGGGAGGTCCTGGACGCCTACCGCCAACTGGCCGCGGGGGAGGACCGGGTCCTCTTCGGCGGGCGCCTGGGGTCGTACAAGTACCTCGACATGCACATGGCGATCGCCTCCGCCCTCAACCGCGCGGACGAGGTCGTGGCGCAGTGGCGGTGACGCCCGTGCCGCGCGCGGCCCACTAGGCCCGGGAGCAGCGGTGGCTTCGATCATCTGGTCGATCTGCGCGATAGGCGCGGTCATCGGCATAGGCTGGCTGGCCAGGCGCTTCGACCGCGTCGGCCAGGAGGCCGCCACCTCGCTCGCGCAGGTCACCTACTGGGTGGCCTCCCCCGCGATGGTCTTCCACGCGGAGGCGGGCAGGGACGTGTCCTCCGTCTTCGGGCGCCCGCTGCTGGTGGCCGCCGCCTCGGGGGCGGGCGCCGCCCTCTTCTTCGTCGCCGTGGCCAGAGTGTGGCCGCGCCTGCGGGGGCCGGATCTGGTGCTGGGGGCCATGGCGGCGTCGCTGAACAACGGGGCGTACATCGGCATCCCCGTCGCGGTCTACGTCCTGGGGGACGCCTCCGCGGTCCTGCCCGTCATCGTGTTCCAAGTGGGGTTCTTCACCCCCATGTTCTTCGTGCTCGCCGAGGTCAGCGCCGCCGGGAGGACGCCGTCGCCGTGCGCCGTGGCCCGCCTCGTCGTGACCAACCCGATTGTGGTCGCAGCGGTGGCGGGCCTGGTGTTCTCCGCGTCGGGCGCGGCAATGCCGGTCCTGGTGGATGTGACGGCCTCGATGCTCGGCCAGGCGGCGCCGCCCATGATCCTGCTGTCCTTCGGCATCTCCCTGCGCGGCGGGGGCGCGCGGGTGCGCGGGGGAGCGGGCGCGGTGCTGGCATCGGCGACGAAACTGGTGGTCCAGCCGCTCGTCGCCCTCTCGGTGGGCATGGCCCTCGGGCTGAGGGGCCAGGCCCTGATGTCGGTGACGGTCATGGCGACGCTGCCCACCGCTCAGAACGCCTACATCGCGGCCACGCGGGCGGGCGGGGGCGTGGAGATCGCGCAGGGGACGGTCCTCATCACCACCTTCGCCTCCCTGCCCGTGACGATCGGGGCCGCCGCTCTCTTCCACGCCCTGTCGGCGGCGTGAGGGGCCCTCTGCGCCGACCGTGGGCCGTCCTCTGCGCCGACCGAGGGCGGGCCGCCCCTCCAAGGCTTGTCGGCGGCGTGGGCGAGCTGCCCCGCTAGGCCGACCGCGGGCGGCCCTGTCGGCGGCGCGGACGGCCCCGCGACCAGCTGATTCGTCTGATATATGGACCCCGTTGCGCCTGCTGCGCGGGACTCTCCTACGCTGGCCCTTATCCCTCGAACACCGACAGTCAGGAACCCCATGGAGACCACTGCGCGCAGAACCACCAAACGCGAGTCCTGGAGCGGCCAGACGGGCTTCCTGCTGGCGGCGATCGGCTCCGCCATCGGACTGGGCAACATCTGGCGCTTCCCCGGCACCGCCTACGCCAACGGCGGGGGAGCGTTCCTGGTGCCCTACCTGGTGGCCCTCGTCCTCGTCGGCATCCCCATGCTGTGGCTCGACTACGCGATGGGGCACAAGCTCCGCGGGTCGCCGCCGTGGGCGCTGCGCAGGCTCGCGGCCGGGGGCGAGGTACTGGGCTGGTTCCAGACCTTCGTCTGCTTCGTCATCCTGGTGTACTACGGCGCCGTCATCGCCTGGAGCGCCCAGTACATGGTGTACTCCGTGAACCAGAGCTGGGGCGAGGACCCCACGTCCTTCTTCACGGACACGTTCTTGCGGGTGGTGCCCGGCGACCAGTTCTCCTGGGAGCCCGTCGCCGCGGTCGCCGTTCCCCTGGTCCTCATCTGGGTGCTGGTCCTGGCGATCATCGGGCGCGGGATCGCCCGGGGCGTCGAGGCGGCGAACAAGGTGTTCCTGCCCCTGCTGGTCGTCCTCTTCCTCATCATGGTCGTGCGCGCCCTGTTCCTGCCGGGCGCGGTCGAGGGCCTGAACGCCTTCTTCTCCCCGCACTGGGAGTCGCTGGCCAACCCGCAGGTGTGGTTGGCGGCCTTCGCGCAGATCTTCTTCTCGCTGTCGGTGGGCTTCGGCATCATGATGACCTACGCCTCGTACCTCAAGCGCAGGTCCAACCTGACGGGCACCGCCCTGGTCGCGGGGTTCGCCAACTCGTCCTTCGAGATCCTGGCGGGCATCGGGGTGTTCTCCGCCATCGGCTTCATGGCGCACCAGCAGGGCGTCGGCGTGGGCGATGTGCAGGGCGTCTCCGGCCCCATCCTGTCCTTCGTGACCTTCCCGAAGATCATCTCGATGATGCCGGGGGGAGCGATCTTCGGCGTCCTCTTCTTCGCCTCGCTGACCCTGGCCGGGGTGACCTCGCTGCTGTCCCTGCTGCAAGTGGTCTCGGGGGGCCTGCAGGACAAGTTCGGGCTGTCGCCGGCCCGCGCAGCCCTGGTCTTCGGCGTCCCCGCCACCGTCGTCTCCGTGGCGCTCTTCGGCACCCGGTCCGGCCTGAACACCCTCGACATCGTCGATAACTTCATCAACAACATCGGCGTGGTGTCCAGTGCGATCCTGGTGGCCGTCCTGGCCGCCGTGGCGCCGCCGCGCCTGCGGGGCCTGCGCCGCCACCTCAACTCCGTGTCCTCGGTGAAGGTGCCGCGCCCGTGGGAGCCCCTGGTGGGCGTGGTCGTCCCCCTGGTCCTGCTCGTCATGATGGGGATCACCGCCGTGACCCTGGTACAGGAGGGCTACGGCTCCTACGCCCCGGGCCTCGTCGCGGTGTTCGGGTGGGGGTCCGTCGCCCTCGCCGTGGTGGGCGCGGTGGCCTTCACGCTGCTGCCGTGGCGCCACCGCCTCGTCGCGCCGTCGATCCGCGCGATCATCGACGCCGACGAGGCGGGGGCCGCCGTCCAGGACGGGTCGGGGGAGCCCCGTGATCCGGGGGACCGCGGAGGCGGGCAACCCGACGGGAACGCGGCGCCTGGCGGCTGTGACGGCAGCGCGGCGCCGGGCGGTTCGACTGACAACACGGCGCCGGGCGATTGTGATGGCCCCGGCGACGGGGAGACCAACGGGGAAGGGGCCCGGGCATGAGCGCCATCGCTGTCCTTATCATGGTAGTGACGATCCTGCTGGTGTGGGGCGGCCTGGTCGCCTCCGTCGTGCTCCTCCAGGTCCTGCCGGTCCCGCCCGACGATCCGGCGGAGTCCAGCGACCGCCACGACGGCGCCTCTGGCGATCCGGCAACCGACTAGGGCGGAGCGCCCGCCATCCCAAAGGAGTCCCGATGAAACTCGTCGCCTTCGACCTCGACGACACGCTGGCGCCCTCGAAGTCGCCGCTGCCCCCCCTCATGGACCAGCGGTTGCAGTCCCTGCTCGACCACGTTCCCGTGTGCATCATCTCCGGCGGGCAGATCGGGCAGTTCCGCGCCCAGGTCCTGTCCCAACTGCACGCCACGGACAGCCAGCTCTCCCGCCTGCACCTCATGCCCACGTGCGGCACCCGCTACTACCGTTACGAGGACGGCGAGTGGGCCATGAAGTACGCCCACGACCTCGACCCGCAGGTGCGCGACCGCGCGATCGCCTCCCTGGAGAGGCGCGCCAAGGAGCTGGGCCTGTGGGAGGAGGACACGTGGGGCCCCATCATCGAGGACCGCGGCTCCCAGATCACCTACTCGGCCCTGGGGCAGGAGGCTCCCCTGGACGCCAAGCGCGCGTGGGATCCCGACGGCGCGAAGAAGGCGCTGCTGCGCGACGCCGTGGCCCCCGACGTGCCCGAGCTGGACGTGCGGGGCGGCGGCTCGACCTCCATCGACATCACGACGCGGGGCATCGACAAGGCCTACGGCATGGGCAAACTGGTGGAGGCCACGGGCATCGCCCCGCAGGACATGCTTTTCATCGGCGACCGGCTGGACGCCGAGGGCAACGACTACCCCGTCAAGGCCGCCGGGTACCCGACGCGCGCCGTCGCGGACTGGCACGAGTGCGCCGAGGCGATCGCCCAGATCGTGGGGGAGCTCGGCGCCCGGTAGGCCCGGGGGGAGGCCGGGGTCCGCCACCGGTGTCCGGTGGGCGGACCAGAATTCACCGTACCGGGCGGGCCGGATACGGTGGGGTACGTACCTGACGGCATCGCGGGCGCGGGTTTGGGCTGCGCCTGAAAGGCCTGGTTTTCGACGCGGCGCTGCGGTGCGAGGGTCATCCCACGAAGGGGAAGGGAGAACGCGGTGACGGACCTCTATCTTGTGGCGGGCGATCTGGAGACGCTCTATGAGCGCGTAGGGTATGTGGTCGAGGATCTGGGACCGGTGGTGGTCGAGGAGGTTGGATCGTATATCCACGGGGGATGCCCGGAGGGCAGAGCGCGGACCTGGGCGTTCAGGCCGCGGACACCATTGACAAAAGAGTTGGCGGCGTCGTTTCCGGTTTGTCGGATTTCTGCGTGAACCTCGCGGATATGATCGCGCAGTTCGCCGCCACGGAGGACGCCAACACTGTGGCGTTCCAGAACATCGCCCACTCCTCGGGGGTGAACTGATGGTCGCGTGGAGTGATGTCTTGAACTGGCGCGCCGACTATATCGAGGCCGCCAGGCAACAGGCGGAGGACGCGTTGCGGACAGCGCGCGCCCAGGTCGCGGAGCTGGAGGACCACCAGCGCCACATCCAGTCCCAGGGCGATTCCATCAGCGCGATGCGCGGTGCGCTGGGGAGCCAGCAGAGTTGCTTGGACCACGGGGTGAACTACCTCGCCGAGTACATGCTGGCGTGCGCCGAGGCCGTGGACGGCGTGCGCCGGGTGAAGGCGAAAGTGGAAAGCGCTTTGGAGATCTCCGAGGAGATCGGCTACCCGATCCACGACGATGGCAGCGTTGACAGTTTTAGTCGCAAGTACAATCATGTTCCTGGAAGACCGTTGGCCCACATTCAAACGGAGGAGGACACGGTCGCCGAGGCGAAGCACACGGAGCTGAAAGACTGCGTTGCTGATGCTCTGCGCATCGCCGACGAGGTGGACGCGGAGTTCACCAAGCGATTACGACGACTGGCGATGGGCACGTTCGCCAGAGCTGAGGGCAGGGCATCGATCTCCCCGGGCCTGCCGAACGACGCGGATGAGTCGTGGTCCCCGTCGGAGGTGAGCGCGTGGTGGGCTGCCCTGACCGATGAGGAGCGCCAGGCGTGCATCGAGCGCGATCCTTTGAAGTACGGCAACCTGGACGGGATCGACATGGCGTCGCGCGACAAGGCGAACCGGCTCGCCCTGTACGGGCGCGAGGACGCCGACGGCAACCATGTTCCGGGAACTGGCCTGCTCGACGAGGCGCAGGCCAAGTTCGATGAGGCCAAGAGGGTCTATGAGAAAAATATGTTCAATGGCGCGCTGAGCTGGGATGAGATCAGCGATCTCGCGAGTGCGTACTTTCGCGCTGAGCGGGATTTGGAGGATCTGCAGAAGATCGATGAGCATTTGCGCACGAAGCAGGCGTCGGATGGAACGCCTTTGTCCTTGCTCGCCTTGGACACGTCGGGGGAGCAGGTGAAGGCGGCTGTGGCTGTGGGGGATGTGGACCATGCCCAGCACGTCGCGAACTTCACCCCGGGCATGGGCACGAATGTGCGCGACTCGCTGGACAACTACGTGGATGTCGCCGACCGCATGCGCGACAACACAGAAGTGGTAGCAGAAGGGATTAAGAAGAAGGACGTCGCTGTGGTGGCGTGGTTGGACTACGACGCCCCGACCGACGTCGCGAAGACCTTCGATCCGAGTGTGGCCAGCACGGACAAGGCGCATGCGGGGGCCGGTCGTTTGGCGGGTTTCCTCACGGGTGTGCGCTCGTGGCGCGATGAGCAGGGCGGGTCTTTGCATTTGACCAGCGTGTCCCACTCCTACGGGTCCACCACCGCCGGGCTGGCGATGCTCCAGGTGGGTGAGGGGGTTGTGGACGACCACATCTACCTGGCCTCCCCGGGCAGTGGTGCGGATTCGGTGGGGGCGCTGGGGGTCGATCCCTCCCATGTGTGGGTCTCGGCTGTGCCCGAGGGCGACGCTGTGCAGGGGATGGGCCCGGATTGGTCGGATTTTGCGAGGGATCCCCAGGAGTTGGAGGGGATCCAGCACCTGTCGGGGGACGCCACTGGCGCGCAAGGGTACGTGTCTACTAATCCAGGGAAGTACGACAATCATTCCTCCTACTTCGCCCCGCCCAAGCCCGGGGAGCGCAACAAGGTGTTCGATGATGTCTGCCGTGTCGTGGTAGGTGTGAAATGAGTGGCCGTGTGTTTGCCAGGGCTGCTGGTGTTCTTGTGTGTGTGGTTCTGTTGGTGTCGGGGTGTGGGTTGGTTCCTCGGTCGCAGAGTCCGCAGGAGGCGTTGGGTTTGCCGCAGGCGGAGGCGCCGTTCGCCGAGCGTGTGTCGATTGAGGAGTATTTGCGGTCGGAGGAGCCGGTGTTGGCGGGTTTCGTCCGCGCCCTGGCGGAGAGGGGCGGTGGGACGATTGGTTTCCATCCGTTGCGGCAGCTTCAGATTTGTTCTGATCGGGGGCGTGGGGAGGAGTACGGGTGGCGGTTCCGCAGTGAGACTCTGTATGTGGTGTCGGTGACTGATGCGGATATTGATGAGATAGCGTCGCAGGAGTTGTCCGGTCTGCCGTACAAGGGGACTCAGAGTCCGATGCATGGTGATGGTTCATTGATATTGCGTAGTGGTGATCCCGCTAACGGTGGAGAAATGGAAATCTTCTATTTCCCGGGTGAGCGCTCCTCCCTTCGTTATGCGTCGGGGTGTCGTCCGTCGGATGGGTCGATGGGGGACCTGAACGAGTACGTGCTGCCCTCGACTGAGGAGGTGTTCCCCGATTTGGTGGTCTACCCGGCCTTCGACGAGGACAGCGGGGCTCCGAACCCACCTCCGCCTCCTCCGGGCGCTTCTGGCCAGTCGGATCAATCCGGTGGGTCCGGTGATGAGTCGGGGGAGGACCAGTGAGTGCGCGCCGGATGCGAGGATGCGGAGGGCTGTTGCTAGCTGTCGCGCCGACTTCCGGCCGCCGTGCTTTTGCCTGCTCTTCACCGGCTCCAGCCGTTGGGTTTCCGCCTGCGCCGCAGCGCTCGAGCTGCTGTGATTCCGCCCGTGCCGTGGTGCTCCAGCCAGGGGAGGTCTGAGATGACCAGTCGTGTGTTCGTCAGGGCTGCTGGTGTTCTTGTGTGCGGGGTTCTGTTGGTGGCGGGGTGTGGGGTGGTTCCTCGGTCGCAGACTCCGCAGGAGGCGTTGGGTTTGCCGCAGGCGGAGACGCCGTTCGCCCAGCGTGTGTCGATTGAGGAGTATTTGCGGTCGGAGGAGCCGGTGCTGGCGGGTTTTGCCCGTGCCCTGGCGGAGAAGGGGGGCGGGAGCATCGGTTTCCAACCGCCTCGGCTTGTTCGTTATTGTTGGGATTGGGGTCCTGGTCAGGAGCGGGGGTGGTCGTTCCGCAGTGAGATCCTGTATGTGGTGTCGGTGACTGATGCGGATATTGATGAGATAGCGTCGCAGGAGTTGTCCGGTCTGCCGTACAAGGGGACTCAGAGTCCGATGCATGGTGATGGTTCATTGATATTGCGTAGTGGTGATCCCGCTAACGGTGGAGAAATGGAAATCTTCTATTTCCCGGGTGAGCGTTCCTCTCTTCGTTATGAGTCGGGGTGCCGTCCGTCGGATGGTTCGATGGGGGATCTGAGCCAGTACACGTTGCCCTCGACTGAGGAGGTGTTCCCTGATTTGGTGGTCTACCCGGCCTTCGATGAGGACAGTGGGGCTCCGAACCCACCCCCACCGTCCCGAGGCGACTCCGGCCAGTCGGGCCAGTCCGCCCAGTCGGACGGGTCCGACGACGAGCCGGGGGAGGACCAGTGACGACCGGTCGGCGGGCACTGCCTCGGATGCTAGCGGCAGACTCCTGCCGCTGGCCCTGATGTCCGCGCCCCCACGCCCCGCGTCGCCCAGAACACGACGGCGGAGGCGGCGGCGACGTTGAGGGAGTCCACGCCGTGCTCCATGGGGATGCGCACCGTGTAGTCGGACGCGGCGATGGTGCGGCGCCCCAGCCCGTCGCCCTCCGTGCCCATGACTATGGCGAGTTTGGCGCCCGGGGCGGCCAGGGCGGGCAGCGCCGCGAAGTCGTCGAGGGGTACGGCATCGTCGCTCAGCGCCAGGGCCGCGACAGTGAACCCGGCGCCGTGCAGCGCGCCCATATCGGGCCACGCCTCCAGGCGCGTCCACGGGACCTGGAACACCGTGCCCATCGAGACCCGCACGGACCTGCGGTACAGGGGGTCGGCGCACGAGGGCGTCACCAGGACCGCGTCGACGCCCAGGGCAGCGGCCGAGCGGAAGACCGCGCCCACGTTCGTGTGGTCGACCAGGTCCTCCAGGACGACGACGCGGCGGGCGGGGGCACCGCCCCGGGCGGTCGCCAGCAGTTCGTTGGCGCAGGGCAGGGAGGGCCTGTGCATCGCCGCGAGGGCGCCACGGTGCAGGTGGAAGCCCGTGAGCTGCTCGAGGATTTCCTCGGGCGCGGTGAAAACGGGGACGGGCCCGCCGTCGGCCGAGCCCGTGGCGGATTCGATGGCCCCGGCCAGGCCCGGCAGGTGGCGCTCGGCCATGAGGAAGGAGCGGGGGGCGTGCCCCGCGTCCAGGGCGCGCGTGATGACGCTGGTGGACTCGGCCATGTACAGGCCGCGCTCGGGCTCCAGGCGGGCGCGCAGCTTCACGTCCTTGAGGCGCGTGTAGTCGTCCAGGCGGGGGTCGGCGGACAGGTCCGGGCCGGTGAGGGGGATGAGCATCGCGTCCTCAGGGCCGCTGGAGGGCGCGGGCGAGGGCGCCGGGCCACGTCGGCCCCTCGTAGATGAAGGCGGTGAAGGCCTCGACCAGGTCCGCCCCCGCCCCCAGCATGCGGCGGGCGTCGGCGGGCGAGGACACGCCACCGGTGCCGATGAGCAGCTGGGAGTCGTCGAGGTTGGCGGCCACCAGGCGGATCACGTCGAGGGCGCGCTCGCGCAGGGGGGCTCCGGAGACGCCGCCCTGGCCGAGGTCGTGGTTGACGGTGGTGTTCGTGGCGACCACCCCGGCCAGGCCCATGCTGCGGCTCAAGCCGCATACTCCGACGATCTCCTCGTCGGACAGGTCGGGCGCGATCTTGACGAAGAGCGGGATGTCGCGGTCGGGGCAGGCCTGCCGGCTACCGTCGCGCGCCGCCTCGACGATGGGGCGCAGGCGGTCCACGGACTGCAGGTCGCGCAGGCCGGGGGTATTGGGGGAGGAGACGTTGATGACGATGAAGTCCACCCACGGCGCCAGGACGCGTGCGCAGTAGGCGTAGTCCCGGGGGGCGTCCTCCTCGGGAGTGGTCTTGTTCTTCCCGATGTTCGCCCCCACGACGGCGCTGCGCCCGGCTTTGGTGGAGCGCAGCGCGCGCAGGCGCACGGCTGCGGCGTCGGCGCCGTCGTTGTTGAAGCCCATGCGGTTGCGCAGCCCCCGCTGGTCGACCAGGCGCCACAGGCGGGGCGCGTCGTTGCCGGGCTGGGGGCGGGGCGTGATCGTGCCGACTTCGACGAAGGCGAAGCCGAGGGCGGCGAGCCCCAGGACCGCCTCGGCGTTCTTGTCCATGCCCGCGGCCAGGCCCATGCGCGAGGCGAGGGCACGCGGTCCGATCATGAGGGGCTGTTCGGCGCCGTCGACGACGCGCGTCGGCGCCGTGCGGGGGTCGAGGTGGCCGACGGTTGCCCGCATGAGGCCCCTTGTGGGCGCGAAGGCCCCCGCTAGGGCGATTGCCCCGAGCCCCAAGTGGTGGGCCCGCTCGGGGTCGGATTTGGAGATGAAGTGCTGGAACGCCCAGCGGTACGCGCTGCCGATCATGCCCCAAGCGTATGCGATCAATCCCACCACGCCCACCAGGCGAGGTCGCCTCCGGGCCCCGCGCACGCGCACGAGAGCTCGTCGGGCGCTACGGTGTCGGCCGCCAGGCCCAGGAAACCGCGGATCCTGCGCCAGTGCTCCTCGCGCGGCAGTGCCCCTGTGGCGCGCGCCCCGTCCGGGATCCCGCTCTGGACGCATCCTGCGGAGGCGGTCGCCAGCGCATCGCTCCCGTTGGGCGCGCTGATCGCGCCCGGTGCACCCGCCCCGTCCGGTGCGCCAACCCCCTCGATGGGGCTGCCCGTGCCCAGCGCCGCTGGGCCGGAGCGCCGATCCGCGTCCAGCGGCCCACTGCCGGGGAGCAGGTCCGAGGAGGAACCCAGGTCCGAGGCGGGGACCAGGACCGCGTCGATGGTGAGCCGCTCGTCCCAGCGGGGCGGGGCGATCATGTACCCGCACAGCCGCACGCCGGGATGGGCGACGGCCGCGGCGAGGAGGTCGCCCAGGGCAGGGGCGTTGTTCTGCCGGTCCTCCAACTGCTCGGCGGGCAGCAGGGCGAGCAGGCGCTCGGCGACGGCCGAGCCGATCCCCTGGACGCGGACGTAGTCGGAGCACTCCGAGCTGGAGGCCGCGAGGGGGCGGAGGAGGGCGCGGATCCCTGTGTCGTCGAGCCAGCCGGAGTGGCCGTAGAGTCCGGGGACGGGGTTCGCGATGACGGTTGGCATGGGGGCCTCCTAGTGGGTGGAACGGGCGTTGCCCCAACCATCGCGCGCCGCCGCCGCACGCCGCACCCCCTCGGCCTCCGGGTGTGGATCCGCGCGCCCCGCGCTTCCCGGTTGTGGAAACGCGCCCCTTCGGCAGCCCTGTGGAACCACGCCCGGGCGGGGCCTGGGCCACGGCGCCCGCAACGCCGCCACCCACTGGCCCGGGGCCTGCGCCAGTGAGACGCCCCCTGCACCATTTAGAACCGCTTTACACCACTTAGGTCCCCGACACGTCGGTAAAAAAGGGGATTGTGTGGACCTAAGTGGTGCAAGCGGCGCTCAAGTGGTGCGGGCACGCGCTAAGTGGTGCAGAGCATGCTGGTAGCTGCCCGGCCGCCCGTAGTGTGGCACCCCGCGCGCCCCCGGACGGGGCTCCCGGGCGGCGGCCTCAACGCCGGCCTCGGTCTGGCACCCCCGCGTGGCCGCCGGACGGGGCTGTGAACGCTCCTGCCCCTACTTCTTCTTCGTCTTCGGGAACTCGCCGCGGGCCACCTGCGGGCGCGGGGAGCGCCAGCGCCGCAGGAACAGCATGCGCGAGAAGCAGTAGTACCAGGTGCCGCGCGGGATCTCGTCGCCCGGGTAGCGCTCGGCCAGGCGCTTGCGGATCCTGCGCCACACGATGGTCGACTCGAGGATGACGACCACGAAGGACCCGTACATGAGGATGGTCGAGCCGATCAGAAGCCCGGACGCCACCTGCAGGCTCATGCGGTCGGCGAAGGCGGAGAGGACCATCACCAGCACCAGGGACAGCAGGATGATCGGCATGACGAACTCGCCGAAGGACCAGCGCGCGTCCACCCAGTCGCGCACGAAGCGCCTCACCCGCCCCTTGTCGCGGGCCGGCAGGTGCTGCTCGTCGCCCGTGATGAGGGCCTCCTGCTCGGCGCGGAAGCGGGCGTTGCGCGCTTGGCTCGCCCGGCGTTTCGCCTCTTTGCGGTCGGCGGGCACCAGGGGCCGGTTGTTGCGGGCCTGGGCCTGTTTGCGCGTCGGGGTCGGGCGGCCCTTCTTCCCGGAGGCCGTGGGGACTGCGGGCTCCTCGGCGGGCGCGTGGGCGTCGTCGGCATGCTTCTTTCGGCTAAACACCCCCTCAGGCTAGCCGATGCGGGGGCATTTGGCCGCTTCCATGGGCTAACCTGGGCGCTATGAATGACACACACGCCTCCGGGACCACCGCCGCCACCGACGCGCTGTGCGCACGCCTCGACGAGGCGTTCCCCGCTCTGCTCGACGAGCTCAAGGCCCTCGTCGCGATCCCCTCCATCTCCTCCGACCCCGACCACCGCGCGGACGTGGACGCCAGCGCCGAGCACCTGCGCCAGCGCTTCGAGGCCCTGGGCATGAGCGCCCGCGTGCTCAGCGAGGACGCGCCCGACGGCACCGCCGGGATGCCCGCGGTCGTGGCCCGCGGCCCCCGCGTCGAGGGGGCGCCCACGGTCCTGCTCTACGCCCACCACGACGTGCAGCCCACGGGCGACGTGTCCCGCTGGTCCCTCAGCCCCTTCGAGGCGGAGGTGCGCGGGGACCGCATCTACGGGCGGGGCTCCTCCGACGACGGCGCCGGAGTGGTCGTCCACCTGGGCTGCATGGCGCTGCTGGGCGAGCGCCCGCCGGTCAACGTCGTCGTCTACGTCGAGGGAGAGGAGGAGATCGGATCCCCGTCCTTCACCGCCTTCCTGGACGCCCACCGCGACGAGTTGGCGGCCGACGTCATCGTGGTGGCCGACTCCAGCAACTGGAAGGCAGGGGAGCCGGCCGTCACCTCGACCCTGCGCGGCAACGCCATCGCCACGGTCGATGTCACGGTGGCCGACCACGCCGTCCACTCCGGGGCCTTCGGTGGCCCGCTCCTGGACTCCGTCGTCGTCTCCTCCATGCTCATCTCCTCCCTCTTCGACGCCGACGGCTCGGTCGCCGTCGAAGGGCTGGGAGGGTGCGACGACGCCGATGTCGTGTGGGACGAGGCGGACTTCCGGGCCGCCGCGGGCGTCGTCGACGGCGTTCGCCTGGCGGGCACCGGCGACCTGGCGGCCCGGGTGTGGACGAAGCCGTCGATCACCGTCATCGGCTTCGACGCGCGCAGTGTGCGCGACGCCTCGAACACGATCTCCCCGCACACCCGCTTCCGCCTGTCGCTGCGCACGGTGCCGGGCGCCGACCCCGACGAGGCGCTCGACAAGCTGGCCGCCCACCTGCGCGCCCACGCCCCCTTCGGCGCCCGTGTGGAGGTGCAGAAGAACGACGGCGGCAACGGCTTCCAGGCGGACACGGACTCCCCGGTGTCCTCCCTGCTCCACGAGTGCCTCACCGAGGCGTGGGGGACGCCGAGCGTCAACATCGGCGTGGGCGGCTCCATCCCCTTCATCGCGGACTTCCAGCGGATCTTCCCCGGCGCCCAGGTGGTCGTCACCGGCGTGGAGGACCCCCTCACCAACGCCCACTCCGAGGACGAGTCCCAGTCGATCCCCGACTTGAAGAACGCGATCCTGGCCGAGGCCCTGCTGCTCACCCGCCTGCCGCGCCTGTGAGCGGCCCCCGCGTCGTCGTCGCGGGCCGCTGGCTCGGGGAGGGGGCCGCCGCGGCCCCGGGGACGCCGGAGAACGGGCCTTCCCCGCAGCGGCCGGGCGCGGATCCTGCCCTGAGGGCACCGGGGAACGGAGCCCCCGACCCGGGCAGCGGTGATCCCCCTGTGACCCTGAGGGCACCCGGGAACGGAGCACCCGACCCGGGCAGCCGGGATTCCCCTGCGACCCTGAGGGCGCTGGGGGCTGTCGCCTCGGGCATCACGGGCGCCAGACCCGGCGCGCACTGCTCCCTGGTCCCCCTGGGCCCGGGCCCCGTGTTCGACGAGGCCGCCGCGGGCTCCGGCGCTTTCACCGCGGTCCGCGTCCCCACGGGGGCCCCATCGCCCGCGCCCGCCGGCGAAGCGGTGCGGGCCGCCCTGGCGGGCGGCGGGACGGTCGTCGTCGAAGGCGGGCACAACGCCGCAGTCGACTGCGGATTCGGCTTCCTCACGGCGCTGACCGGCATCAACGTGCGCGAGGGGGACGACCTGGCGCGCTCCCTGCCCGCCGCCCTCGACCGCGCCGAGCGGATCGTCGCCGACTCCGGCGCGGACCTGGTGGCCGCCGCCTCGACGATGCGCCCCCTGGTGGGCCTCGACTCCGTGCTGGCCGTCGCCCCCGGCC
>ERZ773063.630-NODE-630-length-22638-cov-5.234734_pt1 | contig 22638 bp, 17 predicted proteins | sample MGYA00580625_ERZ773063 | MGnify/ENA primary metagenome ERZ773063 (study PRJEB29015, sample SAMEA2738022) | human oral metagenome | biome: human oral; feature: human-associated habitat; material: dental | place: China | collected 2042 ... | reverse complement strand
GCCGAGCCGTAGAAGAGCCCCGTCCCGATCGCGCCGCCGAGGGCGATCATCTGGATGTGGCGGTTCTTCAGGCCCCGGCGCAGTCCCCCGTGGCCCGCGCCCTCCCCAGAACCGTCCGCGCCACTCCCGCGGGAGCCACCCGCATCACCCGTGCCGCTCCCACCGGGGCCGCCGACACCGCTCCCGCCGCGGCCACTCGCAGCCCGGCCACCCGCAGCTTGCCCTTCGGCCGCCGCGCGGGCGCCTCCCCTCGCCATGGTTCCCTCCGATTCTTCGCCCGGCCGGCTCGCCGGCCACCGACGCCGCGAACGCGGCACCGCTCCATGGTAACGGCTGACCTCCGGCATGGTATCCCTCCCCGGTGCAGTTCGCCGCAGACGAGTGGAACGAAGCCGCGTCTTCGCATGCAGGTGCGTACAGTTGGTGCCATGCATTCCGACGAATCACCCCGGGCGTCCACGCAGGACGAGACATCCCAGGACGACGCGCTCCAGCGCGGCCTGAGCGCCAGACACCTGACAATGATCTCCATCGGCGGAGCCATCGGCACCGGCCTGTTCGTGGCCTCCGGCAAGACAATCCACGACAGCGGGCCCGGCGGCGCCCTCGTCGCCTACGGGCTCATCGGGGTCATGGTCTTCCTGCTCATGCAGTCGCTGGGCGAGATGGCGGCCTACATACCCGTCGCGGGCTCCTTCGGCGAGTACGGCGCGCGCTTCATCAGCCCCAGCTTCGGCTTCGCCACGGGGTGGAACTTCTGGTACAACTGGGCGATCACGGTCGCCGCCGAGCTCGTCGCGGCGTCCCTCGTCATGAAGTACTGGTTCCCCGACGTCCCCGGGTGGGTGTGGTCGGCCGTCTTCCTCTCGATCCTCGTCGCGCTCAACGCCCTGTCCGCGCGCGCCTACGGGGAGGGGGAGTTCTGGTTCGCCCTCGTCAAGGTCGTCGTGGTCGTCGTCTTCCTCGTCCTGGGCGTCCTCATCATCGCCGGCATCCTCGGCGACACCCACCCCGGATTCGACAACTGGACGAAGGGCGAGGCCCCCTTCGTCAACGGATTCGCGGGTGTCCTGGCGATCTTCATGGTGGCGGGCTTCAGCTTCCAGGGCACGGAGATGGTCGGCGTGGCCGCCGGGGAGGCGGCCAATCCCGAGAAGCAGGTCCCCAAGGCCATCCGCACGATCTTCTGGCGGATCCTGCTCTTCTACATCGGCGCGATCTTCGTGATCGGCACCCTCATCTACTACAAGAACAGCAGTCTGCTCGGCGAGGATGTCACCGACGTGGCGATCTCCCCCTTCACCCTCGTTTTCAAACAGGCGGGGGTTGCGGCCGCCGCCGCGGTCATGAACGCCGTCATCCTCACATCGGTCCTGTCCGCGGGCAACTCGGGGCTGTACGCATCGACCCGCATGCTCTACGCCCTGGCGCATCGCGGCAGCGCCCCGGCTCTCTTCAAGCGGACGAACTCGCACGGGGTCCCCATCCCCGCCCTCGTCATGACGACCCTCGTCGGGGCGGCGTGCTTCATCTCCTCCCTCATCGGGGACGGGAAGGCCTACGAGTGGCTGGTCAACGCCTCGGGCCTGGCCGGGTTCATCACGTGGATGGGCATCGCCTGGTCCCACTACCGCTTCCGGAAGGCATTCCTCGCCCAGGGGCACAGCCTCTCGGAGCTGCCCTACCGCGCCCGCTTCTACCCGGCCGGGCCTCTCCTGGCGCTGGCCATGTGCGCGATCGTCATCGTCGGCCAGAACTACGAGGCCCTCATCGGCAACCGAAACTTACTCGCGCTGCTGTCGAGCTATATCGGGCTGCCCTTCTTCCTCAGCCTGTGGGGCATCCACAAGCTCGTCACGCGCCAGCCCAAGATCGACCCCCGCCAAGCCGACCTCTCCCGCGCGAGGAACTGAGGGCCGGGCGCACGCCGCCCTTTGCCTCGGCCCGCCAGCGCGCCTGAAGGCGATCGCCCTCAAGCGACCGTGGGGGTGTGCGCCCAATTGGCCAAGTACCACAGCGCGCCGGCCAGAAGCGCATAGGTGGCCACGTCGAAGAGCCTGGAGCGCACCCGCGGGACGACGCCTCCCGGGAGGACGGCCCTCCCGCAGCCGAAGGCGACCATGCTCGCGGACACGATCCGGCACGCGACTTCCGCGGACCACACGTAGCCGGAGGCCGCGACGCATCCCGTCCACAGGCCGAGGAAGATGTAGACGCCGGTGTGGGGCACTCGCTCGGGTTTCATGGACCACTACTGTACTCGCGGGGCCGGGAGCGACACTCGCGGGGCCGGGAGCGGCCCTACGGCGCCGGCGGAGGCTGACGAGGACGGCCAGGCGGCTAGCATGGACGGCATGGAGCATGTCGGCATCGTCGGAACGGGCCTGGCCGGTGTGCGCGCAGCCGCCGAGCTGCGCGCCGCGGGGTTCACCGGAAAGCTCACCGCCTGGGACGCGGAGGATCGCGAGCCCTACGATCGGCCTCCGCTCACGAAATCCCTCTTCGGCGAGCGGGTGCGGCCGCTGGCGTCGCAGGGCCTGGGCGACCTGGCCGGGTTGGGCGTCCGGGTCGTGCCCGAGGCCGCTGCGTCCGTCGAGCTTTCGCCGTCGCGGGCTCTGCGCGTCTCCGGCGTGGCCGTCGACGCGGCGATCCTCGCCACGGGCGCCGCCCCGCACAGGAAGATGCCGGGGGCCCACGTCGTCTACACGTCCGACGACGCCGCCCGTCTCGCCGCCGCCATACCGCACTCCGCGTCCGTGCGGATCGCCGGGGCGGGATGGATCGGAACCGAGATCGCCTCGGCCGTCGCCTCCGCGGGCCTCCCCGGGCCCCGGGTCGAGCTGTGGGAGTCCAGCGGCCACATCCTCGGCCGCAGCTTCCACGGCGCGGTGGACGACCTGTGGCTCGGATGGCTCGAGGAGAGCGGCGTCGACGTCCGGCTCGGCCAGCCCCTCCCCGAGGGGCAGGACGCGGACGCGATCCTCGTCCAGGCGACAGGATCGGCGCCCGCACTCGCCTTCCTCGCCGTCGAAGCCGACCGCACCGCACGCGGGGCTCTCGCCACGGACTCGCTCACCCGGGTCCTCTCGGGAGGCTCTCCCGTCCCGGGCCTGTACGCGGTCGGCGACTGCGCCGACGCCCTGCTCGGCGAGACGACACTGGAAGGCGGGCACTGGACGAAGGCCCTGAACGACGGAAAGGCGACCGCGGCGGCGATCCTGGGCGTCCCGCCTCCCGCGTACATCCCGCCCGTCGAGGTCTTCTCCACGCAGTTCGGCCACGAGATCGGCCTGGTCGGCACGGTGCCCGCAGACGCGGCGCCCGCACGCGAGGAGCCGCCGCGCGGAGGCTCGGTGATGCGCTGGGAGCGCGAGGGCCGACTGCTCGCGCTCCTGTCCGTGGACGCCCCCCGCGAGCTGTCCCGCGCCAGGAAGGCGCTGCGCGTCCGGCGCGACTGAAGCGCATGCGGATGGGGCGCGGGTCCCCGCCCCATCCGTTCAGCGGTCCCGATCGCCGGCCGTCCCGGCGCCAGCGGACCGCACGCTGTCAGAGCACGCCGTCCAAGAGCCTCGTCGGGTTGCCGAAGCGATGGTTCGTGGCCGACACCGCCTGCTCGCGCAGGAACGGCAGGAGTTCGACTTCGCCGCAGCCGGTGACCGGCTCGGCGTAGACCGCCACGTCCACGCTGCCGCCCACGGCCTCGGCCAGGGCCCGCGCATCGCCTTGGATGAGGCGCACCCGCAGGCCGTCGACGGTGGTCGCGTGGAGCTTCGCGTAGCGGTGGAACTCCTCATCGGATTCGACGACCACGCCGGCCCCGCGTGACTCGAGGTATTCGCGCATCTGCTTGGAGACCTCCACGCGCGAGGAGACCCTCGGCGCCGTGCCGGCCGCGAGGGCCCCGGCTGCCACGGCCAGCAGGTCGCCGACCGCGCCGTCGCCCAAGCGGATGACGGCTTCGGGCACCGGCCTGTAGCGCAGGACGTTGACCTCCACTTCCAGGCCGCTCGGGTCGGAGGGCTGGAAGTGGCCCGCCAGGGCGCGGTCCATGCCCTCTATCACCGAGAGGAAGCGGCTCTGGTCCACCACGCTCATCGTCTCGGCGATCGCCCGCGCGCCGCGCAGGGTCTCGTCGGCGATGTGGACGCGGCCGAGGTCCTTGGGCGCGTCCTCGACATGTCCCATGCCGATGAGGTAGTTGGGGCCTCCCGCCTTCGTGCCGGCGCCCACGCACGAACGCTTCCATCCGCCGAAGGACTGACGGCGGACGATCGCGCCCGTGATCGCGCGGTTGACGTAGACGTTGCCCGCCTGGACCCTCTCCAGCCAGACGCGGATCTCCTCCCCGTCCAGGGAGTGCAGACCGGCGGTCAGGCCGTAGTCGACGGCGTTCTGCCAGTCGATCGCCTCGTCCAGCGTCTCGGCGCGCATGACGCCGAGGATGGGGCCGAAGTACTCCGTCAGGTGGTATTCGGACAGCGGCTTGACGCCGGCGCGCACGCCCGGGGTCCACAACCTCTCCCCCAGTCGGCGAGGCTTGACCGCCCAGGCCTCGCCTTCGCCGAGCTCGGTCAGCCCCCTGAGAAGCTTGCCGTGCGGCGGTTCGATCACCGGGCCCATCTGCGTGGACAGGTCCTCCGGGTCGCCGACCTTCAGCGATCGCACGGCGTCGACGAGCTGACGCTGGAAGCGCTTGGAGAATCCGAGCGAGCCGACGAGGATGACGAGCGAGGAGGCCGAGCACTTCTGCCCCGCGTGCCCGAACGCCGAGTACACGACGTCCTTGACGGCCAGGTCGATATCCGCGTTCGGCGTGACGACGATGGCGTTCTTCCCGGACGTCTCGGCGAACAGGCGCAGGTCGGGCCGCCAAGAGCGGAACATCCGCGCGGTCTCCGTCGAGCCGGTGAGGATGACCTGGTCGGCTCGTTCGACGATGACCCGCCCCAGGGAGGACGCGTCCATGCACACCAGGCGGAGCACATCGCGGGGCACCCCGGCCTTCCACATGAGGTCCGCCAGGTAGGCGCCGGTGCGCCGCGTGAGCTTGGCGGGCTTGAAGACCACGCCCGACCCCGTGGCGAGGGCCGCGAGGACGCCGCCCGCCGGGATGGCGATCGGGAAGTTCCACGGCGGGGTGACGAAGGTCGTGGACACGGGCCTGTAGACCGCGCCGCGCAGCTCGTCGAGCCTTTCCGCCAGTTCCGCGTAGTAGAGCGCGAAGTCGATGGCCTCGGAGACCTCGACGTCGCCCTGGTCGAGCGTCTTGCCGGCCTCGCAGCCGGCGACCTCCATGAGTTCGGCGCGGTGGTCCTCCAACGCCTGGGCGACGGCCCGGAGGACCGCGGCCCGCTGCCGGCCCGAACGGGCCGCCCACGAGGGCGCGGCGGCGGCCACGGAATCGACGAGGTCCCCCGCCTCCTTCTCCGTGGCGACCATGTGCGCCTCGACGAGGTCGACCCCCAGTGTGGAGGAGGGGATGCGGGAGGCGATCCCCTCGGCCCAGACGATGTTGGCGTGGAGCGAGTAGTCGGTGTCCGGCACGTTGGCGAAGCGTTCGGGGACCCGCGTTCCGGCGCTGCGGTCCTGTGTGCGGCGCGGCCCCACGGCCAGGGAGCCGACCAGCCCGACGGCCCGTCTGAAGCGCGCCTCCTCCAGGGCGAAGACGGCCTCCTTGCCCAAGTCGAAGACGTTGGACATGAAGTTCTCGGGCGTGGCGTTCTCCTCGAGCCTGCGCACGAGGTAGGCGACCGCGACGTCGTACTCCTCGGGGCGGACGACCGGGACGTAGTACAGGACCGAGCCGACGGTGTCCCTGACGGCGCGCGACTGCGGGGTCGCCATGCCCGCCAGCATCTCGATGTCCACGCCCTCGGTGACGCCCCGGTCCCGGGCCGTCTCCAGGCCGTAGGCGAGAGTGAAGAGGTTCATGCCGGCTATGCCGATGTGGACGGCGTCGACGCGTTCGGGCGTGAGCGCGGCGTCGAGCACAGCCAGATAGTTGGCGTCGGTCTCGGCTTTGCCGGGCTGCACCGTGAGCTCCCAGCCGTGGATGACCGCGTCCACCCGTTCCATGGAGAGGTTCGCGCCCTTGACCACGCGCACCTTGATCGGCGCCCCTCCCCGGGCCCGCCGGGCCTTCGCCCACTCGGTCAGGTCGTCGAGGCGGCCGAGCGCGTCGGGAAGGTAGGCCTGGAGGACGATCCCGGCGCCGTAGCCCAGGAATTCCTTCATGTCGAGGATCCGCTTGAAGACGTCGATCGTCAGGTCGAGGTCGCGGTACTCTTCCATGTCGAGGTTGATGAAGGTCCCCTCGGCCTGCGCGAGCCGGTAGACGGGCAGGAGTTTGGCGACGGCGTCCTCGACGGCCGCGGTGTGCCCGAAGGGCGCGTGCGGGCCGATCACAGAGGAGACCTTGAGCGAGACGTAATCGACGTCGTCGCGGGAGATGAGCTCCTCGGTCGCCTCCATGCGCCTGGCGGCCTCTGCGTCGCCGAGCACGGCCTCGCCCAGGAGGTTGAGGTTGAGACGCGATCCGTCGGCGCGGAGCTTGGCGATGGCCGGGCCGAGGCGGTCGGGCGTCACGTCGAGGATGAGGTCGCCGACGAGGGCCGCGAAGACCCTCTCGGCGGCCGGCGTGGCGAGCCCGGGGGCCATGGGCGCGATTCTCCCCCCGATCTTCGCCGGCAGGCCCAGATACCAGGGGAGGAACGAGGCGTCGCGTTCGGCCAGGCTTTTGAGGTTGTGCGCCGAGATGGCAGGGTCTTCGGGGCGGATCACGCCGTCCACGAACGACACCGTGTAATCGAGGCCTCCCGCATGGTCCAGCACCTGGGACAACAGCTTCGCCGAGGATGCCGTGGGATAGGCTCTGGCCGCCTCGCTCCATTCTTTGGCTTGGGCTACGGCGCGCTCTACACGGGATTTATCCAACTCCATCATTAGATCCTTTCTGAATCGCATCTGCTCGACTGTACAGATGATACGGGTCACTTCGACGATCAGTGTGCGAAATGGCGTGTTCCCGTCAGGTACATAGTGACACTCGAAGCCCTCGCCGAGGAAATCACCTCTTCGTCGCGGATGGAGCCGCCGGGTTGGACGACGGCGCGCACGCCCGCCCGCGCCAGGACCTCGAAGCCGTCGGCGAAGGGGAAGTAAGCGTCGGACGCGGCGACGGCTCCCGCGGCTCGGTCTCCCGCGCGGGTCACGGCCAGACGGCACGAATCCACCCGGTTGACCTGTCCCATTCCGATGCCGACGCTCGCGCCGTCCCGCGCCAGCAGGATCGCATTCGACTTCACGGCGCGCACGGCCCTCCAGGCGAATTCGAGGTCGCGGAGGGCGGGGCCGTCGGCGGGGTCGCCGGACACGAGCGTCCAGGAGGCCGGGTCGTCCCCCGGCGCGTCGATGAGGTCCCGGTCTTGGAGGAGGATCCCGCCGCTGATCGGGCGCACGTCACGCGTCGGATCGAGCTCGCCGACCCGCAGAATCCTCAGGTTCTTCTTGCGCGAGAGGATGTCGAGCGCCTCGGGCGCGAAGCCGGGGGCGGCGATCGCCTCCGTGAAAACGCCGGCGACGGCCTCGGCCATGTCCGCGCTCACCTCGCGGTTGGCGGCTATGACTCCTCCGTAGGCGGAGACCGGGTCGCAGGCGTGGGCTCTGCGATAGGCGTCGGCGACGTCCTCGCCGACGGCCAGGCCGCACGGGTTGGCGTGCTTGACGACGGCTACGGCGGGGCCGGCGTGGTCGTAGGCCGCGCGCAGGGCCGCGTCGACGTCCTGGTAGTTGTTGTAGCTCATCTCCTTGCCGCCGAGCTGTTCGGCCTGGGCCAGCCCTCCGGTGCCGTCCGTGTAGACGGCGGCGGCCTGATGCGGATTCTCCCCGTAGCGCAGGGTCGATCGCCGGGTGAAGACGCCGCCGGCGCACTCTCCTTCGGAGATCCACTCGGCCACGGCGGCGTCGTAGGCGGCGGTGTGGGCGAAGGCGGCGGCCGCCAGCGCGCGACGGGCGGCCAGGGTGAAGCCGCCGTCGGCGACGGCCCGCGCGACCTCGCCGTACCGGGCCGGGGCGGTCACGACGGCGACCGCGGGGTGGTTCTTGGCCGCGGCCCGCACCATGGCCGGGCCGCCGATGTCGATCTTCTCGACGCACTCCTCGAAGCCCGCGCCCGAGGCGACGGCCTGGCGGAACGGGTAGAGGTTGACGACGACCAGGTCGAAGGCCGCGATCCCGAGGTCCGCGAGCTGGCGGACGTGGGACGCCTTACGCCGGTCGGCGAGGATCCCGGCGTGGACGGCCGGATGCAAGGTCTTGACTCTGCCGTCCAGGCATTCGGGGAAGCCGGTCAGAGCGGAGACCTCGGTGACCGGGATCCCGGCCTCGGAGATGGCCGAGGCCGTCGTGCCGGTCGATACGATGCGGCATCCGGCTTCGTCGAGTGCTCTCGCCAACTCTTCGACGCCCGTCTTGTCGGAGACGGATACGATGGCGCGGCGCAGGGGTATACGCATGGTGACTCCTTGAAATCTCCGGAGCGACACCCAGGCGTGCGGCGTCCGCTCTGTGGAGCCGCTCCCCGATGGTCTGTTCCATCCGACACCAGTCGCGGCCCGTCCAGTGTACAACGGCGGCCGCCTCGCGGCGGGTCCGGGTCCTCTCCGTCGCCTCCATGCCGGCCCGCATCGGCGCCGATCCGTCCCGCGGCGGGTCCGGGTCCACTGCGCAGGCGCCCGAGAAGGCCGTCAGGACGCCGGCCTACGAGACCTGCGTCCACCGCCGCGCAAGCCGCGTCGGAGAAGGCCGCCGGACTTCGCCGGAGGGGTCTCCGTCCGACCGCAGATCCACGCGCCCCGGGGACGGAGCTGAGCTTGAGGACGGGTGTGATAATGCGCCAGGATCCCCGTCCGGGGACGGAGGGAGCCGCAGTCGTAGGGAGGGGAGCCTCAGTCGTACAGGCAAATGCTAGTCGTACAGGCCGAGGAGGTTGAAGAACTCGCCTATCTCCGAATACGAGGAGACGCTGCCCGTCCCCCAGTTGAAGACGAGCAGAGCGGTTACCAGGCCGAACAGCCAAGACAGGACGACGAGGCCCACGCGGCCGAGCACTCCCAGGACGGCCCTGCGCCCCTCGAAGACGAGCCGCGGCCCGAGCTTCACGCTCGCGACGGTGGCTCCGACCGTGGCGGCCAGGCTCAGGAGGAAGGTCCCCACGCCGGTGATCTCGAACATCACGGTTTCTCATTCCACTTGAGGGCCGCGGGAAGCTGTCCTCGCCACACACTCCAATTGTGCCCTCCCTCCGATCCGAGGAATGTCGTCAGCATGACGTTCTTCGAACCCACGGAGCGCAGGGACTTGATGAAGTGCGACGACTTCCGATCGTTCGCAGTGCCGGTCGCGTAGTATTTCTGAGGCCACTCCCTCTGCTCGGCCATCAGGCGGGACACCGTGAACTTGCGCCTGACGACTCTGTTGGCGGCGAGGAGATGGCCGGTTTCGGGGGCGTCGTACCCGGAGAAGGCGATGATCCGGGAGAAGAGGTGGGGGTTGGTCAAGCCCAGGACCGGCGCGCAGTAGCCGCCGAAGGACGCCCCCGCGATGGTCCACCCCTCTCGCGTGGAAGCGGTGTTCGGGAAGTTGTGCCGGACCATTCCCACGACGTCCTGCGTCACCCATGTGCCGATGCGCGGAGCGCCCTTGATGTCCACGCAGTCGCCGTACGCTCGGCGGATCTTCAGAGAGGGGATGGCGAAGATCGTGTCGGGGTGGGCCTTGGAGATAGCCGCCAAGTCGAGCTGAAGCGGCACTCTCTTCGGATTGCCGGGGTACCCGTGGAGGATGAGGACGACCTTGTACACCTTGCCGTTGTTGGGCGAGTACCCGGGCGGAACCCATACCCACACCGACTCGTGGACCTTGGAGATCGGCCCCCGGAAGTCGGTCTTCAGCGCGCCGTTGGAATCCCGGTTGAACGAGGTCTTCCACGCGGGATCGTCCTCGTGGCCCGGGAGGACGGGGTCGCGCGCTTCCCGCTTGGGCGGCTTGTGGAGGACGGGGTGGACGGGGCCGGAGTCGATCGAGGGGTCGAGCAAGTCGAGCACGTCGCCCCATGTCTCGACGTACCCGAGGTGCCTGTTGATCTGCAGGCCCATCGTGCTCACGCCGCAGACGATGGCCGTGACTATGGCCAGAACGGAATAGGCGACCCGCCGGCGGGTGGTGGCCCGGCCGACGGACCACACAGCCCATGCCAGAGCGGCGATGGCGGCCACCGCGAAGATGACGAGCGTATGGAGTCTGTCAGGTCCGAGCATACCGTTCTCCTATTCCCGCACGCCGGCCGTCGATCCACCATCCTTCTCGTGCCATAGCACCGACGATCTCGACGAGCTGGATGCGTTCGACGTCCTTGATGCGCTCGCTGAGCGCCTCCTCGGTGTCCGCGTCCAGCACGGGGCACGTCACCTGTCCGAGGATCGGCCCTGTGTCCATCCCCGAATCGACGATGAAAACGGTGGCGCCAGTCACTTTGACCCCATAGGCTAGGGCGTCGGCCGGGCCGTGGACTCCGGGGAAGGAGGGGAGCAGAGCGTTGTGGGTGTTGACGACCCTCCAGGGGAAGGCGTCGAGGAAGGCGGGGGAGACGAGCTTGAGGAAGCCGGCCAGCACGACGATGTCGGGGCTGTGGGCGGCCACGTCGTCGCGCAGGGCCTCGTTCCACGCCTCTCGCGTGGGCGAGCCGGACAGTTGGCGGACGAAAGTCGGCAGGCCCGCCCGCCGCGCCGCCTCGACGCCGCCGGTGTCCGACCTGTCGGCGCCTACGGCGACGACGCGAGCGCCGTAGGAGGGGTCTCCCGTCGCTTCGAGGAGTGCCGCCATGTTGGTCCCCGCGCCCGACACCAGCACGACGATGCGGGCGGGACGGCGATCGGGCCGTATGGCGAAAGAGGTCACCTGTTGATCCTACCCCTTGACGGGGCCTTCACGAGACGGGGAGAGGTCTTCACCACCCCTTTGATCGTCTGCCTCACCCTCGCCGGTCTCACCGGTTCCGGGCGCCGTGGCTTGGCGGGCCCCGCCCGAGCCGCCGTCCGCCGGACGCGCCCTTCTCACCAGCGCCAGCCCGTGCCGAGCCAATGCCCCCAGGGCGAAGGGGAGCCCGATCTCCAGTGCGACGGCGGCGGCGAAGGCCACAGGCCGAGGGCCGGTCTCGCTCATCCTCCCGGGGCCGATCGAACCGTGGGAGACGATCCCGGCGGCCAGCGCGCCCACGAAGAGGAGGCCCGTGACCGTGACCGCCAGCACTGCCGCCCTCCCGGCCTCGCACCCTCTCGAACGTCGCACGCCCAGGCCGAAGGAGAGGACGAGGAGGACGATCACGAGCCACGCCGCCCTCGTCCCGGTGGGGGGAAGGGCTCCGAAGACGGGGATCGCGGGAAGCGGCTGGGTGTGGGATCCGAAAGCAGAGAAGTCCGTCCCCTGCCCGACGGCGAAGCCCGACCCGCTCGCGTACGCCAACGCCCAGACGAGGAAGGTCGGCAGGTAGAGGAGCTGGACCAGGGTCAGTGTGACGACTCCCGCCGCGCCCGCCATGTAGTAGCCGTAGATGGTGGCGATGCGGGAGCGGCCGAGCACGAGGGCAGCGGCGAGGAGGAGCGCCGCCGCGGCCAGCAAGACGAGGAGGATCGATGCGAGCGCCGATCGGGCGGAGCGGAGAGCGTCCCAGACTCTGCCTTCGGCAGGTCGCTCGGACCGCATGCCCGCCGCGGCGGCCAGGCCCACGAGGAGGGCGGCCGTAGCGGCGCAGAGGAGCCAGGCGGTCCCCGGATGCATGGACAGCCCCAGGATCGCGGTGGTGACGAAGGCGGAGCCTGCGGCGACGCCGACGTCGTTCCAGGTCCCGACTCCAACCGACCGGAGCATCCGGTAGGCGAGCCATGCGATGGCGACCGTCAGCGCCAGGGGGATCAGGGAGATCCGGGCGTCAGGCAGATCCAGCGGGGCGCCGAGCGCCAGCGCCCACAGCGAGGCCCCCAGCCGGGCCGAGTCGCGCCACGACGTGTCCCCCAGGGCGGGAGACGACGCGGTCACCGTATACGCCAGCATCGTCAGCACGACGGCGCCCACCCACGTGGAGACGAGGGCCCGCACCGGGGCGAGGGCGACGGGCACGGCCCGGTGACGCTGTTCGGATCTCACCCGACCAATCGTGGCAAGCCTCGCCCCGCGGCGTGAGACGACGCCCCGGCGTGTCACTCACATTCGGGGGATCGCGCGGAGACGGGACCCCGTGTGACCAAGTTCCAGTTCTCATTCCCCATTCCGCTTCGCACACCGCCGGTTGTAAAGCTAGTATTCAGTAGTGGAGCACTCTCTAGTCTTCTCGTTCCTCCATTCCACATATCGCTCCTGCCGGGTAGTCTTCCAGGGGCGAATCCGACCATGCTTCCCCATGTGCACATGGGGAAACAGGGAATCTGTCACGCTCCCCTTCGGGGAGATTCCCGGGTGTGGCGGCGGTTGTCAACTGCCGCCACACCTTACGTGACGTCTCCCCCCGGTCGGGCGGTGGCCGGTGCACGCCTTTGAGTGGCATTCCACTCCGCCAGGCCGCGACCGTGGGCGATGGTGAGGCTGGACGGACTCGCCCCGCCGTGCGGGCCAGGCTCAGGCAGCGCGGTCAGATCCGGATCCGCCGAGGCCGGAGGACCGCGTCGACGGCCTCGCTCCTCCCGTGTCCTCGCGCGGCACGCCGCGCGCCCGGGAGAGCCGCATTGCGACTCGGCGCCGTCTCACGCCGCAGGCGCCGCCACATTGGATCGGCGGCGCAATCGCCGGAGCAGGGCGCCGCAGAAGGATCACACGGCTACGCGGACGCCCGCTTCGGGGTGCTTGTCGATCCAGGCCTTGACGAAGGGGCAGGTGGCCCACACGGCGTACTCGTCCTTGACGTCGTCCATGGCGAAGGCGATGATGGCGCTCGCCAGGCCGCGACCGGCGAACGCGGGGTCGACTTCGGTGTGCGGGAAGACGGCGACGTCGCCGCGGATGCTGAAGTTGGCGAAGCCGGCCAGGTTCTCCCCCACCCACGCCTCGTACCGCGACTCGGCCTCGTTCTTGACGATTCTCGTATCGGTCATGCCGCGATTGTAATTCCGATCGGGATCCCGTCGGCCTGTGCGGCGTTCACGCGCAGCGATACGCCCGCCGCGAAGCCCGGCCGCCGTCCAGCCTCGGAGGCGTCGCATCCGGGCGGGGCGGTCGCATCCGGGCGGGGCGAAGGCCTCGCCCGTCCGCCTCCGAACCGCCACGGCCCAGGCGCATCGATGCCATCCTGACCGGCCTGTGCCGCCGACAGCCCAGTCGGAGTGTATCGACGACGTCGCCGGACGGCTCGGCGCCGCCCGTCACACCCCTTCCCATTCATCGCTCTCTGCCGATATAATCGATTTATGGCGAATAAGATTGCCGTGGCCGAAGCCGCCGCGGAACGAAGCTTTGCGGACGCCTACGCGATCCTCTTCCACGCGCTCTCCGATCCGACCCGTCTGACCATCCTGCGGCACCTGGTCGGAGGCGAGCACCGGGTGCGCGACTTGGTCGACCACCTCGGCCTGGCCCAGTCCACCGTGAGCGCCCATCTGAGGTGCCTGCGCGACTGCGGGCTCGTCGTCTCCCGTCCCGAGGGGCGGTCGTCCTGGTTCTCCCTGTCCTCCCCCGAGGACCTCACCAAGCTCCTAACGGTGGCGCTGCCGCTGCTGCCCGTCTCCGAGGGCGCCGACCTCCGCACGCACCTGTTCGCCCACGCTTCCCAGGGCGGCGCGTGACATGCCGCCCCACGACCATTCGCACGCCGCGCCGGCCGGCCCGCCCGGCGCCCCCGACGTGCGGGGCAAGATCGCGATCGCCTTCGCCGTGACCCTGACGATCCTCCTGGCCCAGGCGATCGGCACGGCGCTCACCGGCAGCCTCGCGCTGCTGACCGACACCGTGCACATGGTCGTCGACTCGTCGGGGCTCCTCGTCGCCCTCGTCGCGGCGACGCTCGTGCGGCGGCCGTCGTCGCCGAAGCACACGTGGGGATACCGGCGCGTCGAGGTGCTGGCCGCCCTCGCGCAGGCGACGGTCCTGGCGGGCACGGGCGTCTACGTGGTCGTCGAGGCGATAGGCCGGTTCCGCAAGCCACCCGAAATGCCGTCGACGATACTCGTGGCCTTCGGCGTCGTAGGGCTGGTCGGCAACGTAGTCTCAATACTGGTCCTGGCCTCGGACCGCCGGTCGAACCTCAACATGCGGGCGGCCTTCCTCGAGGTGGCCAATGACGCCCTGGGCTCGATGAGCGTCATCGTCGCGGCGATCGTCATCGCCACGACGGGTTGGCAGCGCGCCGACGCCGTGGCGGGCCTGTTCATCGCCGCGCTCATCCTGCCCCGTGCGTTCAAGCTCATCAGGGAGGCCGGGGCGATCCTCATGGAGACGACGCCCCGCGGCTTGGATCTCGACGAGGTCCGCGAGCACATGACGAGGTTGGACCACGTGCTCGCCGTCCACGATCTGCACGCCTCGACGGTCGCCACCGGCCTGCCCGTCATCTCGGCGCACGTCGTCGTGGACGACGGATGCTTCCAGGACGGACACGCCATCGACATACTCGACGACCTGAGGACGTGCGTGGCGGAGCACTTCGACGTGGCGATCCACCACTCCACGTTCCAGTTGGAGACCCGCTCGGCCCGGCAGCGCGAGACCGACACCCACGGGTGAGGGCAGACCCGACCCGCAGGGCGCAAGCCCGCAAGCCGCCCGTTCGCGACGGGGCCGACCCGCCGACCCGGAGCCGCGAATGCCCCGGGCGGGCGCGTCGGGGAGCTCCTGGCACCCGAGACGCCAACGAGGGCGTCCCCCAGATTGCCCCAGGCGGGCGTCCCTCGCCGACGAGCTCGGCGGGATCATCCCCGCAAGGCGTCCCTCACACGCCCAGGACGTCCCTGGCGATGGCGGCCGTCTGGCTGGGCGTCCCGCCCACGCGCACGCCCACGGCCTCCAGAGCCTCCTTCTTGGCGGCGGCGGTTCCCGCCGAGCCCGACACGATGGCGCCGGCGTGCCCCATCGTCTTGCCCTCTGGGGCGGTGAAACCCGCGACGTAGGCCACGACCGGTTTGGACACGTGTTCGGCGATGTAGGCGGCGGCGCGCTCCTCGGCGTCGCCCCCGATCTCGCCGATCATGACGATGAGGTCGGTGGCCGGGTCCTCTTCGAAGGCCGCGATCGCATCGATGTGGGTGGTGCCGATCACCGGATCGCCGCCGATGCCGATGCACGTCGTGAATCCGATGTCCGCGAGCTCGTACATGAGCTGGTAGGTGAGCGTGCCCGACTTGGAGACGAGGCCGAGCCTGCCGGGCCCGGTGATGTCGGGCGGGGTGATGCCGACGTTCGACTGGCCGGGAGAGATGATGCCGGGGCAGTTCGGGCCGATGAGCCTGACCCCCCGTTCGGCGGCGTAGGCGAGGAATTCGACCGTGTCGGCGACCGGGACGCCTTCGGTGATGATCACGACGAGGTCGAGGCCGGCGTCCACCGCTTCGAGGACCGCGCCCTTCGTGTGGGCGGGCGGGACGAAGACGACCGAGACGTTCGCGCCGGTGGCGTCCTTCGCCTCGGCGACTGTGCCGAAGACGGGAACGGAGACGGTTCCGGCGGCCCGGCCCTCGGCGCCGGGGCCGATGGGGAGGACGTCGAACTCCACGGACGTGCCCGCCTTGCGCGGGTTGACGCCGCCGACGACGTTCGTACCGGCGCCGAGCATGCGGCGCGTGTGCTTGCGCCCCTCGGATCCGGTCATCCCCTGGACGATGACCTTCGAGTTCCCATCGAGGAAGATAGACATAGCTGCTCCTTAACTTCGCGTCCGGCTTAACCCGCTCGGCCTGCAGCGGCGGCGAGCCGAGCGGCCTCGGCCGCTGCGCCGTCCATCGTGTCGACGAGGGTGACGAGGGGATGGTTCGCCTCGGCGAGGATCGCGCGCCCTTCGGCGACGGCGTTGCCGTCGAGGCGCACGACGATCGGCTTGGCCGCCGCCTCGCCGAGGGTCTCGAGGGCGGCGACGATCCCCCTGGCGACTTCGTCGCAGGCCGTGATCCCGCCGAAGACGTTGACGAACACGGAGCGGACCTCGGGGTCGCCCAGGATGACGTCGAGGCCGTCGGACATGACGTCGGCCGAGGCTCCTCCGCCGATGTCCAGGAAGTTGGCGGGCCCCACGCCGAGCTCCTCTCCGGCGGAGGCGACGACGTCGAGGGTGGACATGACCAGGCCCGCGCCGTTTCCGATGACTCCAACCTGGCCGGAGAGCTTGACGTAGTTCAGGCCCAGCTCCTTGGCCCGCGCCTCCAGCGGGTCCTCGGCCGCCTTGTCGAGGAGGGCCTCGTGGGCCGGGTGGCGGAAACGCGAATTGTCGTCGAGTGTGACCTTGCCGTCGAGGGCGAGGACCTCGCCCCGCTCGGTCAGCACGAGCGGGTTGACTTCGACGAGCGTCGCGTCCTCCCCGGTGTAGACGTCCCACAGTCTGAGGAGGACGGGGGCGACCTTTCCGCCCGTCTCGGGGTCGAAGCCCGCGGCTCGCACGATTTCGCGCGCCTTCGCTTCGTCGAGGCCCGCGAGCGGGTCGATCGGAACCCTCGCGAGCGCCTGGGGCCGTTCCCTGGCGAGCTGTTCGATCTCCATGCCGCCCTCCACCGAGCACATGGCCAGGCAGCGGCGTTCGGCGCGGTCGAGGAGGACCGAGAAGTAGAATTCGCGCGCGACGTCGACCCCCGATGCGACGAGGACGCGGCGCACCGTGTGCCCCTTGATGTTCATGCCGAGGATCGCCTCGGCGGCGGCGTGCGCCTCGGCCGGCGTGCGGGCGAGTCTGACTCCTCCGGCCTTTCCGCGCCCACCCGTCTTGACCTGGGCCTTGACGACGGTGAGCCCTCCGCCGAGCCGGCGCGCGGCGGCCTCGGCTTCGGCGGGAGTCGAGGCGACGACGCCCGGCGGAACCGATACGCCGTGCGCTTCGAACAGGTCGCGGGCTTGGTATTCGTAAAGGTCCACGTAGTCGTCCTTCCGGCTCCTCGTTTCCAGACGCCCTCAAGTTTAGACGAGACCGCCGACGCCTTCGAGCGTACGATGAGGCGCATGAGTTCGCTTTTCTCCCCTCTGTCATTACGCAACGCGACGGCCCGCAATCGCCTGTGGCTGCCCCCGATGTGCATGTACTCGGTGTACGCCGAGGACGGGCGGGCCACCGACTGGCACGTGCAGCACTACGCGGCGCGCTCCTCCGGCGGATTCGGGACGATCGTCGTCGAGGCGACGGCGGTCAGCCCCGAGGGGCGGCTGTCGCCGCGGGACCTCGGCCTGTGGGACGGCGGGCAGGTCGCCGGCTTCGCGCGCATCGTCGAGGCCATCCACGCGGGCGGCGCCCTGGCGGGCGTCCAGCTCGGCCACGGGGGGCGCAAGTCCGAGGTGAACCCCGCTTCCGAAGGCCCCGATTCCCGGCGGGGAGGGAAGCCGGAGTGGGACCTTCTGGCTCCCAGCGCCGTCGCCTTCCCCGGCATGCCCACGCCGGAGGCGCTCGACGAGGCGGGCATCGACCGGCTCGTCGACGCCTTCGCGGCCGCCGCCTCGCGTGCGGTCGAGGCGGGCGTCGACGTGGTCGAGCTCCATGGGGCCCACGGGTACCTCATCCACGAGTTCCTCTCCCCCCTGTCGAACACCCGCACGGACTCCTACGGCGGCAGCGAGGAGAACCGCCGGCGCTTCCTGCTGCGCATCGTCGACGGCGTGAGGCGGGCCGTGGGCGACCGCGTCCTGTGCGTGCGGCTCTCGGCGACGGACTGGCTGGACGGGGGCCTCACGTCCGAGGCGACGTGCCGGCTCTCCTCCGTCCTGGTCGAGCACGGCGTCGACGTCCTGCACATTTCGTCGGGGGCGCTCCTTCCCGCCGACATCCCGCTCGGCCCCGGCTACCAGCTGCCCTTCGCCGCCGACGTCAAGCGCGCCGTGGCGGGAAGCGAGGCGAAGGTCGTGGGCGTGGGCATGGTCACCTCCGCGGAGCAGGCCGAACAGGCGCTCGTCACCGGGCAATGCGACGCCGTCGCGGTCGGCCGCCTCGCCCTGACCGATCCCTACGCCCCTCTGCGTTGGGCCGCGCGGCTCGACGTCGACGACTCCCCGATGCCCGTCCAGTACCGGCGCGGCGTCTGGGGGTGAGCGGGCTTCAGGGCTTCAGATCCTCTCCAGCGGCGCGAAGCGCAGGGCGAGCCGTTTGGTCTGCCCGTTGGCGAAGCGCACCTTGGCCACGGCGGACCGCCCCTGGCCTTCGAAGGCGAGGATCCTGCCCGTGCCGAAGCTCTTGTGGCGGACGTCGTCCCCGATGGAGAAGCCTGCGTGGTCGATGAGTCCTGAGTCGGCGCCCGCCGCCTGCGCCCCGCCGTCTCGCTCCTCAACTCGCTCCGGGGCCTGGGGCCCGGGCGCGTCGACTCCGAGCCTGCCGGGGACGAAGCCTCTGCCGGACCCCACCACGGGGGCGTCGTCGAAGGCGGAGTCGTAGGAGAAGCCGTCCGGGCGCCTGCCGCGGCCCGCCCCCGGACGGCTCCATCCCGAGGAGCGCAGGACGTCGTGGCTCGACTCCTGCCTGCGCCAGTCGATCAGTTCCGCCGGTATCTCCTCGATGAACCGCGACGGTGGGAGCTCCTGCGGCGCCCCCCAGGCCGATCGGGCAGCCGCCCGCGTGATGTACAGGCGTTCGCGGGCCCTCGTCAGCGCGACGTAGGCCAGGCGCCGTTCCTCGGCGAGTTCCCGGGAGTCATCCAGGGACCGCTTGTGCGGGAAGGTGCCGTCCTCCAGTCCGGTGAGGAAGACGACCGGGAATTCGAGCCCTTTGGCGGTGTGGACGGTCATGAGGGTGACCTTGCCGCCGTCCTCGTCGGCGAGCTGGTCGCTGTCCGAGACGAGCGAGATCCGGTCAAGCCAGTCCGCAAGCGTCGCGTCGGGATCGGCGTCCGAGAATTCCAGCGCCACCGAATGCAGTTCCGCGAGGTTCTCCAGGCGGGATTCGTCCTGCGGGTCCGCGGATTCCCTGCGCGCAGGCTGCCTGAGCATCTCCAGGTATCCGGCGGCTTCGAGGATCTCGTCGAGCACGTCGGCGGGGGCCTGGCCGGCCTCCGCCATGGCCCGGGCGCGTTCGATCGTCTCGACGAAGCCGGTCATCGTCTTGCGGGCCCGCGCCGTCAGGCCGGGAACCGGCCCCCGTCCGGCGGCTGCGGCGCCGGACTCTACCGCCCCGTCCTGCCGCTCTTCCCCGCCGTCCTCGCCGCGCTCGCCCTCCGCGACGTCGGCCAGCGCCCGGCCGAAGGATATCCCCCACCGTTCGGCGTGCCGGGCCACGGCCTCCTCGGCCTTCTTCCCCAGCCCGCGCTTGGGCGTGTTGAGGATGCGCCGGATCGAGACGGTGTCGTCGGGGTTGACGACGGCGTGCAGGTAGGCGAGGGCGTCCTTGATCTCGCGCCGTTCGTAGAAGCGGGTGCCGCCGATGACCCTGTAGGGGATCCCCGCGCGGACGAACATGTCCTCGACGGCCCGGGACTGGGCGTTGGTCCGGTAGAAGACGGCCACGTCCCCGTATCGGCACCCGTGGCTCTCCCTCAGGGAGTCGATCTCCTCGACGACGAAGGCCGCCTCGTCCGCCTCCGCGTCGGCGACGTAGCCGACGATCCTCTCGCCGTCCCCCCGGTCCGTCCACAGCCGCTTGGCCCGTCGGCCCGGGTTGTGGGAGATGACGTGGTTGGCGGCGGAGAGGATCGACTGGGTCGAGCGGTAGTTCTGCTCGAGGAGGATCGACGTCGCCTCGGGGAAATCCTCCTCGAAATCCTCGATGTTGCGGATGGTCGCCCCGCGGAAGGCGTAGATCGACTGGTCGGCGTCCCCCACGACCGTCAGGCCGGAGCGGACGGCGTCCTTCCGCGTGCCGGTGAGCAGGCGGATGAGCGCGTACTGCGCGTGGTTGGTGTCCTGGTATTCGTCGACGAGGACGTGCTGGAAGCGCCGCCGGTAGTGCTCGGCGAGACCGGGGTTGTCCCTCAGAAGGGCGACCGTCTCCATGATGAGGTCGTCGAAGTCCATGGCGTTGGCCTCGCGCAGCCGCCGCTGGTAGACCGCGTACGCCTGGGCCGCGACTCGCTCCTCCGGCTCATGGGCCGCCTCTGCCGCGGCTGCGGGCGTGACGAGCTCGTTTTTCATGTCGGACACGCGCCGGGAGATCCGCTTGGGCGGATGGGCGCGGGAGTCGATCTGCTCCTCGCGGCACACCATGGCCATGAGGCGCTGGGCGTCGGCGGCGTCGTAGATGGTGAAAGTCGAGCGCATGCCGAGCGCCGCGTGCTCGGAGCGCAGGATGCGCACGCAGGCCGAGTGGAAGGTCGAAATCCACATGGCGCGGGAAACCCGTCCGAGCATCGCCTCCAGGCGCTCGCGCATCTCCCTGGCGGCCTTGTTGGTGAAGGTGATGGCCAGGATCTGCCCGGCGTCGGCGCGCCCGGACGCGATGAGGTAGGCGATGCGGCTCGTCAGGACCCTGGTCTTGCCCGAACCGGCCCCGGCTACGACGAGCAGCGGGCCGCCTTCGTGGACGACCGCCTCGTGCTGCTGGGGGTTGAGGCCGCGGAGGATCCTCTCGATCCGGGAGTCGCCGGGGTCGCGCATCGGCGGCTTGGCTCCCGTGCGTGCGCGATCCCGGCCGGCGCCCTCCGACCCCCGGCCCCCGGCGTCCCTCGTGGCGCTCTCCCGGATTCTAGCGCGAAGCCGCTCCATCGTCGCCTGATAGGCGGGATTCGTCTCATCGGAAGGGAGGTTCTCGGTACGCATAGGCCTCCAGCCTACGCCAGGGGCCGACGCTCGCGTAGGCGCCCGCACCGGCCGGCCGATGGGCCACGATCCGACCGCCGTCCCCATTCGAGCGAGTCCACGCGGTCGCCCGGTCGAGGCGCAGGTTGACCCGCCGTCGGCTCGGACGTACGCTTCTATCAAACATTCGTTCGAAAGGATCTCCATGGCGGCTTGTGATGCAACGGCCCTGCTCGTCGTCGATGCGCAAAACGACATCATGGCCGGGACCGCCCTGCGCGAGAAGACGATCGCCAACATCGCCGACTGCGTCGGCAGGGCGCGGGCGGCGGGCATCCCCGTGGTGTGGGTGCAGCATACCGACGAAGGCATGCCCGAGGCGAGCGGCGGATGGCAGATCGTCGAGGGGCTCTCCCCCGCGCCCGGCGAACCGATCGTCCAGAAGGCGTACGGCGATTCCTTCGCGGAGACCGAGCTTCAAAGCCTCTTCGAGCGCGCGGGCGTCACGCATTTCTTCCTGTGCGGCGCCATGACGGACGCCTGCATCCGCTCGACTCTCTTCGGAGGGCTCTACCGCGGATACGGGGTGACGCTCGTAGCCGACGCCCACACCACCGCGGATCGGGACGGCGCGCCGTTCACTGCGCTGCAGGCCATCGGCCTGGTCAACATGATGGCCGAGTACTCCACGCTGCCGGGCGTGCGTTCGCAGACCACGACGGCCGCCGAGTTCCCCGGCTGAGGCGCGGCTGGACGCCGCCGGCTACAGGCGCATTCCGAGTCCTCCGCCTTCTCGCGGGAGCCGTCTGCGGATGACGGCGGCGACGAGAGCTGCCGTCACCTGTTGGAAGAGCGTGGAGACGATGACGGGGAAGACGGTCGCCGCGGGGAAGTAACTCACCGCGATGACCGCTCCGGCGTTGATGTTGCGCATCCCGGACCCGTAGATCATGGCGACGACGTCTCCCCGATCCCTCCGCATGGCGCGTCCCGCCGCCCATCCCAACAGGTAGCCTGCGGCCGATACGAGGAACATGACGGCGGTGACCACGGCGAGCAGCGGATTCAGGGTTCGCACGAGCGGGGCGATGCGCGTCGCGGAGGCGAGGATGACGAGGAGGATCCCGAGCTTGACGACGATCTCCAGCCACGGCCCGGCCCGCCGCCCGCAGCGTCCGCCGCTCGCCTCGTTGACGAGCACGGCGAGCACTCCCGGGATGAGTATCATGACGGCCATGTCCCACGCGAGGCTGGACGTGCTGATCGCGACGTTCGAGCCGATGAAGACGCGGACGCCGAGCGGGATGAAGACGGGTGACAGGACGGTGTCCGCGAAGACCGCGACGAGGCCGAGCGGCGTACTGCCCCCGCAGATGGAGATCCAGGCGAATCCCGCGCTGGCCGTCGGCGCGAGGAATTCGAGGATCACACCCTCGGCGATGTCGGGATGCGCCGCGAACCCCACCCGGGCGACGGCCCACGCGAGCACCGGCATGACCGTGTGGAGGATCGCGAGAATGGCCAGGAGGGGCGCGGGCCTGCGGAGCACGTCGCGGATGCTGGTCAGGCGGAGCGCCGCCGACCCCGCGAAGACGACCACGAAGAAGACGGCGGGAACGGCCGGGACGAGGCGTCCGACGATTCCCGGCAGGAGGATGCCTAGCGCCATGGCGCTGGGAACGACGAAGGGCATCGCGCGGGAGATCGCGCGATTGGCCTGGCTCACGGTCACCGGCCGCCGCCCCCCCC
>ERZ773063.625-NODE-625-length-22715-cov-6.091703_pt1 | contig 22715 bp, 19 predicted proteins | sample MGYA00580625_ERZ773063 | MGnify/ENA primary metagenome ERZ773063 (study PRJEB29015, sample SAMEA2738022) | human oral metagenome | biome: human oral; feature: human-associated habitat; material: dental | place: China | collected 2042 ... | reverse complement strand
GTATGTGTTATACATGGCGTCTGGAAGAATCGGCACGGTATGCGGCAGAACACGGATTTGACAGTTTTACATCGACCCTTTTTTATAGCATCTACCAGCAGCATGATCTGATGCGTTCTGTTGCAGAGCGTTTTGCCAAAGAATACGGGATTTCATTTTACTATGAGGATTTCCGTATCGGCTGGCAGGAGGGGATTGATCTCAGCAAAGATCTGGAACTCTACCGTCAGGCCTACTGTGGCTGCGTATTCAGCGAAGAAGAACGATACAGTCGTGTGCTTCGGAAACTTCAACGCAAGGAAAACAAAAAAAAGAAACGTCTTCGTCTGATGGCATGATGAGCAGGAGGGGAGCTTATGATGAAACCTTATCTTCGCCTGTGTATATTCTTTCTGTGTGCTGTATTTGTCGTAATGCCATCACAGACATCTGCTTCGTGGCAGCCGGAAATCTCTGTAGGGATTAGTCAGGGCGTATCTGAGGTTCGCCTTTCGACAACAAACGGAAAGATGTCTGTCTATGAGAATCCGGAACAAAAGCCGATTCTTGAAGTACCGCAGGGAGGAATACTTGACGTTCGCATGATGCGGGGGCAGCTTTTTGTGAATGGACGGGAGATCAGGGGAGATCACTTGGTAATTCAGCCGGAGACTTCCGGATTTATCAAGGTGAATAATACTCCGTATCGTGGCTATATCGCCCTCTTAAAACGAACGGGACTTACTGTTGTCAATCAGGTCCTTGTCGAGGACTATCTTTACGGTGTCGTTCCAAAAGAGATGCCGCCGAGTTGGAATACGGAGGCTTTACAGGCGCAGAGCGTTGCGGCGCGTACCTTTGCCTTGAAAAATCGCAAGCGTCATAGCACAGAGGGGTTCGATCTTTGCAACACCTCGCATTGTCAGGTCTATGAGGGGATGTCCGCAGAGATGCTGACGACAACGGAGGCGGTCAACAGAACACGCGGGGAAGTCCTTTTCCATAAGGGCGCAATTATTGATGCACTCTTTCATACGGATTCGGGTGGTATGACGGAGGCCAGCGAAAACGTATGGGGCAGTTCCGTTCCATATCTACGGTCTGTGACGGAACTTCAAACGCAGACGCATCCATGGAATCGTACTGTTTCTATGAGCGAATTTGAAGAAAAACTGGAAAAGAACGGCAGGGCGTTCGGATCACTGAAAGAAATTCGTCTATCGCCATTGACGGTAGGAAAGGGGGGCTATGATCGCAGCCCCTCCGGGCGCGTTCGTTCGGCAGAGTTCATCGGTACAAAGGGGAGAGTTACGCTTTCGGGCAACGACCTGCGCTCCATGTTTTCTCTGCCAAGTACGTTGTTCGATGTGCGTTCCGGCAGAGCTGATGTCATATTCAGCGGATATGGTTCCGGTCATGGGTTAGGGCTCTCCCAGTGGGGCGCAAAGGAACTTGCGGACAAGGGGAAGAGCTATAAGGACATTCTCTATCACTACTATACAGGTGTTACCATTGAGAAGCTATACTAGACTAGGTGTACTACGACATGAATATTTCTGATTTTGACTATGATCTTCCAGAAGAGCGCATTGCGCAGACTCCGATCGAGCCGCGGGATACGGCTCGTCTTATGGTTTTGAATCCAAAAGACGGTACGATTGAGCATCGACATTTTTATGAACTTGGAGCATACCTGCAACAGGGAGATGTTCTGATCTTTAATGATACGCGTGTCATTCCTGCACGTCTCATCGGCGCACGCAGTCAAACAGGCGGGAAGGTCGAAGTTCTTCTTCTGCGTCAGATCGATAAAGATCAGTGGGAAGCATTGGTACGACCAGGAAAGAAGGTACGTATAGGCTCCGTTATTCGGTTCGGTGACGAACTCTCCTGCGAAATCCTAGCCCATACGGATTTTGGTGGGCGCATTGTACGTTTTCTCTATGATGGTGTGTTTGAGGAAATTCTGGATCGTCTGGGGACGATGCCTCTTCCACCATACATTCATGAAAAACTCGAAGATCGAGAGCGTTACCAGACCATATACAGCCGTGTGAATGGATCGGCTGCCGCTCCGACGGCGGGGCTTCACTTTACAGAATCACTCATGCAGAATCTGCGGAATATGGGCGTTCAATTTGGTTTTGTTACGCTTCATGTTGGACTTGGTACCTTCCGACCGGTTCACGTGGACGCGATCGAAGATCATGTGATGCACCGCGAATTCTACTCTGTTCCACCGGAAACGGCAGCGCTGATTCAAACGGCAAAGAAAGAAGGCAGACGTGTTATTGCTGTCGGTACAACATCCATTCGCACTCTGGAGGCATCGGCTGCACAGACAGAAAATGTTGAGGCGGGAGCGGGGTGGACGGACATTTTTATCTATCCAGGATACCAATTCAACGTTGTGGATACTGTGATTACAAACTTTCATCTGCCGAAATCCACATTGATTATGCTCATCAGTGCCTTTGCAGGGCGTGATTTTACCCTTGAAGCGTATCGTATAGCGGTAAAAGAAGAGTATCGCTTCTTTTCCTTTGGAGATGCCATGTTGATTCAGTCGAAAGGATGAAAAAACAACGCGATATATCATCGCGTTGTTTCTTATCTACGGGAGTTCCTGGAAAACGTCACGGTGCTCGTTGATGATTTCCGCCATCATCCGCTTTCCGTCAATATCGGGGTGCAATCCGTCCGTGGAGAGGCGTGGATCAAGAATGCTCTTCTGCATATCATAAAAATATGGTTCGATGTCGATGTAAAAATCCTGTGATCGAATCCACATATTGACGGCGGTTAATTTCCACTTCCATGAGAGATCTGTCTCTGAATGGAAAGCAAGCGAAATGCGTTCCGGATTGAGCGGCAAAAGCGTCAGGAAGATCGGGCGGATGCCGTGAGCACGACATTTTTTTTCAAGCTCATCCAAATCGTTGATAATATCCTGCGCTGTCACGCCAATTGCCCGCAGACTGTTTGAACCGGTCAAGATCAGAAGATTAACGGGGTGAAGAGGGAGTACATCCTGCTCAAAGCGTTCCAATGTTGTATGGGATGTATCACCACTGCGTCCAAGATTGAAGCATTCGAACGGGAGATATGTCGTATAGCTGTATTCAAGGAAGGCAGGAGAGCTTGAAATTGCACCACCTCCGTGGGTTATGCTGTCTCCAAGTGCAGCTGCATAGATACGTTTTTCGCTTTTGGAATCAACCGTGAATGAAGCTGAATCTGACCATGTACCAATGGTATTATCTTGCGCATCCAACCCCCGTACACGCCAGTAATATACGCCGGCATAAGGACGTGCGTATTCATCATAGATGGAATTGGTATCGGCTATTTTCTCTGCCCATATGCGTTTTGAATCCGGTGCTGTTCCATGGGGTTCTGCGGGCGGTTCTGTGAGCAATTCGACTTCATAATGTGTTACCCCGTTTAATGGAATCCACTGATAGACCGGGTAAAGCGGCTGATGAAAATTCAGTATTTGATCGTACGTGTTCGGAATCGGACGGTTGGGAAACTCCATAGATTTATTCAGGTACAGCGGTTCTGCAACGGAAAATTCCCCAATCGGTTCATGTTTTAGACCAAGAGCACGCACGCGCCAATACAGCTTCTCATAGGTTAGATAGGCACGCAGATCTGCCTGCCACCCATTCGTGAAAATATTTTGCGTGCTCATCAAGTGATTCGTTGGAGAATGTTCCGTACCACCTTCTTTTGACGGCGGTGCAGACAGAATCTCGACTTCGTAGAGTACAGCATTGGGTATGCTGTGCCATACGAGAAATGGCATAAGGCTTGCGGGATGATCCGCTGTATAATGATAGATTGGAATTGGGGCTTTCGTCGTGAAATATGGTGTCGAGATCGGCGTTGAAGGTGCGGTCACAGCGCCAAACATACCATAGGCTGTAGTACGATAATAAAACGGAATCGAAGCGGATGAAATTTGGCAGGAGGGCGAAGTGGAAAACTCGGTCTTTATATGTTCATAGATTGTCTCCTCAGTGATTGTTCCCGTTGTCTTGATGTATGTGTCGATCCGATAATAGCAGGGATAGGGAAGACGTTCCCACATAAGTGTCGATTTTCCGTTCGATTCCTCAACCGTGGCAGTTATGTCGATCTGTCTCAGACTCAGAAGATCCATGCGCTCAACGCTAAAAATACATCCAAGAACTGTAAGAAAAATAATGCCCGTAAAGAAAAAATAATGCTTCATGTATTCACCTAAAATATGTCGTTGATTATCACACTAGAAAGTTGAGGAGGAATTCCTATGGAAAAAAAGGGTCTTATCATCGTCCACACCGGAGATGGAAAGGGAAAGACAACAGCGGCACTCGGGATGGCGATGCGTGCATGGGGGAATCACCTGCGCGTACTCATTCTCCAGTTCATCAAGGGGAGCTGGAAGTATGGAGAGCTCGAAGCCATCAAGGCACTCGCATCCGTCCACAATCATATTGAGATTCGACAGGGCGGACTCGGTTTCTCGCAGAGAGATCGAGGAGCAGAAGAAGAGCATCGGCGTGCCGCTGCGGAGCTTCTTCAGATGGCAGTGGACGAACTCCGAAACAATGCATGGGATATGGTCATCCTTGATGAATTCAACTATGCTTACTCCTTTGGATTTATTGCTCCAAAGGATCTGGACAGCCTACTTTCTGCACGATCGGAGAACACCCATCTGGTCTTTACGGGACGGAATGCCTCCCATGAACTTATTGACCATGCGGATCTCGTTACGGAGATGCGTCTTATTAAGCATCCGTTTCAGAAGGGAATCAAAGCCCAGAGGGGAGTTGAGTTTTAATCCGATTATAGCATATTCCGCTTATGTATGCTATGTTGGAAAACATACTTTAGGTCATTATAAAATGAAATCGGACACATAATAGAAGAGGCTAGGACTGATGAGATAAAACCTTAAGGGCACACGAATGCGGGAATAGGAAAAGCCGTACACATTCATGTGTACATTTGCCCTGTTTATTAGAAAATGATGTGTGTACATGAAAAGGAGCTATTGCATGTGAAAACCTCCACATGCAACAGCTCCTTTTTACAGGATAAACTACATTTTACTCTTTGACATAGGCAGTGATCGGCTTATAGTGTTTCTGGAAGAACTCCTCCGCGACCTGCGGGAAGAGAGCATAGGAGAGAACATCCTCATCCGATGGATTGATATAGCCCTTATTCTTGAGCTCTTCTTTGAACTCTGCAAACGTTGTTGCCTTTGCATCCTCGATGGAGCAATCATCAATGATGTCCTCGGGAGCAATACCAAGCGTATCCGTCAGGAACTTACGATCAATTTCAACCGGTGTCCTGCCGAACTTGCCGCGTGCAAGATCCTTGAACTCAGTCGGCACCATCTTGTAGCGTTCACCGGTCATGACATTGAAGGTTGCCATCGTACCGACAATCTGCGAGGACGGCGTAACGAGCGGGGGATAGCCGACATCCTTGCGAACACGCGGCATTTCATCCAGAAGATCCTGATACTTGTCCTCCATACCCGCTTCCTTGAGCTGATTTGCAAGGTTCGAGAGCATACCGCCGGGAATCTGGAAGTCCAGGACATTCGGATTCACATCGAAATACCCCTTAAGGTTAAAGGTCTTAATGAGATCCTGCTTAACCCCAAGGAAGTACTTAGAAATCGGAGTCATCGCCTGACGGTCAAGCCCCGTATCACGATCCTCACCCTCAAGCATTGCCACCATCGTCTCCGTACACGGCTGCGAAGTATCGCTGGAGAATGGGGCAAGTGCGGTATCAATGATATCAACACCGGCTTCGACCGCCTTCAGGTAGGTTGCATGACCAAATCCGGAGGTACAGTGCGTATGAAGGTCAATGGGAATCTTCACCGCAGCCTTGAGTTTCTTGACAAGATCCTCTGCGACATACGGCTTCAGAAGTCCTGACATATCTTTGATGCAGACGGAATGGCAGCCCATTTTTTCAAGCTCGACTGCAAGCTCAACAAAGCTTTCATTCGTGTGAACAGGGCTGATCGTATAGACCAGACAGCCCTGAACATGTGGTTTTTCAGGGCACTTGAGTGCCGCATCAATCGCGACTTTGAGGTTACGAATATCGTTGAGTGCATCAAAAATACGAAATACACCAATGCCATGCTCGGATGCCTTCTGAACGAATTTCTCCACAACATCGTTGGAGTAATGGTTATAACCAAGCAGGTTCTGACCACGGAGAAGCATCTGAATCGGTGTTTTGAGATTCTTCTTCAAAATATCCAAACGCTCCCACGGATCCTCATCAAGGAAGCGCAGACAGCTATCAAACGTAGCACCGCCCCAAGCTTCAAGAGAATTATAGCCAATGGCATCAAGTGCCGCAAGCTGCGGAAGCATATCCGAAATTCTCATGCGGGTTGCCAGCAGTGACTGGTGACCATCGCGGAGGACAGTCTCAGTGATTTTGACCGGATTCTTTGCCATAAAAGAACACTCTCCTTGATTAAATAGTATAATCAAAAATTATATAACCCAACATCTAAATTATAGATTCAAATTGAGTTATTGTCAATGACAAGTTATAAAATTCACATATTTTTATACATCTTTTTCAAGCAGATTTTCACGCTCCCATCAACTATCCATAATTACCATTATGGATAGTTGATGGGAGAAATCACTGTGTAAATTACATATCCGGCCGCATTCCTGTCTTTCCCGCAAATTTATGATAACTGCCGCCACGATGGCGTCGCTTCAGCTCTTCGAGCAGATCCTCCGGTGTCATATTGTGATACGCGAGCAATACCAAACAGTGATACCAGAGATCTCCCATTTCATAGAGCACATCTTCACGAATGTTGTTTTTGGACGCAATGATCGTTTCTGCCGTTTCTTCGCCAAGCTTTTTCAAAATCTTGTCTTGACCTTTGTCGAAGAGATAGTTTGTGTAAGAACCTTCGACAGGATGAAGCCGCCGGCTCTGAATGACCTCATAGAGATCGGACAAAATCTCTGCAAGCGGCATTTTCTCTTTTGCATCGACTGGAACTATGCTGTTTGTATCCACAGAATAGAGTTTTCTTCCGTTAAAACACGAATACGTACCCGTATGACAGGCTACACCAGTCTGTTTGACGCGAAGCAGGATCGTATCACCGTCGCAGTCATAGGAAATATCATGAACGCGCTGAACGTTCCCCGATGTTTCCCCTTTTTTCCACAGCTTCTTGCGGCTGCGGCTGTAGTACCACGCAAATCCGGTTTCAATCGTTTTTTCAATGGATTCACGATTCATATACGCGAGCATGAGGACTTGATTATTTTCTTCCTGAACAATGACAGGAACAAGCCCATGTTCATCAAAATTCACCATTGAAATATCAACACTCATCAGAATCGAACCTCCAGTCCACGCGACTTCAAGTACATCTTCACTTCATTTATGGAAAGTTCTCCATAGTGGAACAACGACGCGGCCAATACGGCATCCGCTTTTCCTTCGGCAAGCACATCATAGAAATGCTCCAATCTACCGGCGCCTCCGGAAGCAATAACGGGCACGTTGACATTTTCCGACACAGCACGCGTGAGTGCAATATCATAACCATTTTTTGTGCCGTCAGCATCCATACTGGTCAACAGGATTTCTCCCGCCCCGAGTGTGACAACATCCTTTGCCCAAGAAACGCAGTCCATCCCCGTTGGCGTTCTTCCACCATTGACATAGACCTCCCATGTGTCCACGCCGTTACGGCGTGCATCAATTGCAACTACAATGCATTGACTCCCGAAATGCATTGCTCCATCGCGTATGACTTCTGGATGTTTTACTGCAGCTGTATTGACAGTGATTTTATCAGCCCCTGCGTTCAGCATACGGTGCATATCCTCTAAAGTGCGGATTCCACCGCCAACCGTAAGTGGAATAAAAACTTTTGACGCGCAGTCCGATACGACATCGAGCATCGTGCTGCGTTCTTCATGCGACGCAGTAATATCCAAAAACACAAGCTCGTCCGCACGTTCTTTATCATAACGCTCAGCTAATTCCGTCGGGCTTCCTGCATCTCTTAAGCCGACAAAATTCGTCCCTTTGACAACGCGTCCATCCTTGACATCAAGGCATGGGATAATACGTTTTGCAAATGTTTTTTTCAAGACGGAATCCCCCTTTTTTAAAAGCTGAATTCATCTTAGCGGGCAGCAGCAATCGCCTCCGATAAGGAAAGCGTTCCTTCGTAAATCGATTTTCCGGCAATTACGCCAACAATCCCGTCTGTCTCTCTCTCTTTCAAAGCGTGAATATCTTCCAATGACTTAACCCCACCGGAGGCGACGATATCCACACCGGACGATGTCGCAAGATTCGCGGTTGCCTCGATATTAACGCCTGAGAGTGTTCCATCCCGTGCTATATCGGTGTATATGATCGTTTTCAACCCATAAGACGCAAGCTCTTTCGCCAGTTCGACAGCAGAAATCCCGCTCGATATGCCCCATCCATCCACGGCGGCAATGCCATCCTTCGCATCAATGCCAACCACAATGCGATCGCCATAACGCCGACAAGCCTCTTTTACAAGGTCGCGGTTCTGTACTGCAGCAGATCCAAGAATCACGCGTGTCACGCCCAGAGCTAAGGTGTTTTCTATCATTTCAAGTGTGCGAATACCACCGCCAAGCTCAACGGGAATTTGAACATTGCTGAGAATCTTCTTGATAACCTCTGTGTTTTTCGGCATTCCGGCAAGTGCTCCGTCGAGATCAACTACATGCAGGTATTCCGCCCCTTCCTGCGTCCAACGAAGGGCGACATCTTCGGGTGCGCTGCTGTAGATTGTTTCCTGTGAAAAATCACCTTTCAGGAGACGGACACATTTTCCGTCGCGTAAATCAATGGCAGGGAAAATAATCATCTGCTTCCCTCCTGTCCGTGACGAATAAAGTTCTGAATCACTTTTAAGCCAATATCCCCCGACTTTTCGGGATGAAATTGTGTTGCCATGATATTTCCAGCAGATATGGATGCCGTAATTTCCTCTCCATAGAAGCAGGTTGATGAAACAATATCCTTATTCTCCGGTACTGCATGATAGCTGTGCACAAAATATACATAGGAAGCCTGTGGTATTCCCTTAAATAAACCTCGATCCCTATGTGCTTCCAAAATATCAAGTGCATTCCAGCCCATATGCGGGATTTTTTCATTTGGCGCCGAAATCTTTCGCACACAACCATCCAGAAAACCAAGCCCATCTATCCCCGCGGATTCCTCGCTGCCCGAAAAAAGAATTTGAAGCCCTATGCAGATACCAAGCAAGGGGATCTCACGATCAACGCATTCGCGCATGGCAGGAATCAAGCCGGATGCCTGGAGCTGTTTCATGCAGTCTCCAAAGGCACCCACGCCTGGCAATACGATTTTATCCGAGGCGAGAATATCTTCACTTCTGGAGCTGACACGAACCTCTTCCCCCAATGCGATAAATGCTTTTTCAACACTGAATAAATTTCCAACACCATAATTTATTATTGTAATCATAATGAACTCCTCACAGAAGTCCCTTGGTCGAAGGGATCGCATCCCCCAGTCGCGCATCCTTCTCTGCAGCGATTCGAAGCGCGTGTGCAACTGCCTTAAATATCGCCTCCACTTTGTGATGTGAGTTCGTTCCATAGAGGATCTTCACATGAAGCGTGAGCCCCGCATGAAAAGCAAATGCACGCAGAAACTCCTCTGTAAGCTCCGTATCATAACCGCCGATCATCGGCGTCATCGGTGTATCTCCGGGGTCGTAGACGAGAAAGGGGCGCCCGCTGATATCCAAAGCCGCCAATACGAGTGTCTCATCCATGGGCAGATAGAATGATCCATACCTCGTAATACCGCGCTTTTCTCCAAGTGCGGCATAGAACGCCTGCCCCATCGTAATGCCGATATCCTCAACAGAGTGGTGCCCATCGACTTCAATATCGCCATCACATTTTACAGTCAAGTCAAATCGTCCATGAGACGCAAACAGTGTCAGCATATGATCGAAAAAGCCGATGCCCGTATCAATCTCGGAGACTCCTGTGCCATCGATCCCGACGGAAACAGTTACGTCCGTTTCCCCTGTCTTTCGATGTATTTCCGCATTGCGCGTGCTCATGGATTTTCCTCCACAAAAAACTTCATAACACAATATACCTCGTCATTTTCATCCGCTCGACCAATGGAAATGCGCAGCATATTCTCCAGCTGCAGAGCTTTTCCAAAACTCCGTACCCCAATGCCGCATTTGATGAACTCTTTATTAAGCGCCTCTGCATGAGGATAATGAAGCAGAATGAAATTCGCATGAGATGGATAGACTGTCACAGAATCGAGCAAACTATACTTTTCCTGCATACGCTCACGCTCCGCACAGATCATCTGAATTTGCGGCTCAAATTCTGAGCGCATTTGAAATACTGTATCCGCTGTGACAAGTGACGGAACATTGATATGGTACGGCATATAGGTCTTTGCAACCATATTGATGATATTTTTGTGTGCCAACATATAGCCGACACGGGACGAGGCAAGTGCATACGCCTTCGAAAAAGTACGTGCAATCATCATATGAGGATATTTTTTTAGAAGCGGAATGGATGTATTTCCATAAAACTCAACGTATGCCTCATCAATTAGAAAAGCACATGATATACTTTCTGCGATATGCTCAAGCTCTGCCATAGTCAATACCTGCCCTGTCGGATTGTTCGGGTTGCAGATGACCGCGAGAGAAGCGTTGCTCTGATTGACTGCATGAATGAATCTCTCTACGTCCAGTGTATAGTTGTCGTCCAACGGAACAGATACACCAACGGCATCTGCCACAGCAGCATAGATTCCGTACATGGAAAACGATGGCGTTGGATAAACAATTTTATGCGTATCATCGCCACCAAAGGCATAAAACACCTTCTCTATGATCTCACTCGAACCATTTCCAATGATTACATTCTCTTGACGATAGCCGTATGCCTCTCCGATCTGCTCGCAAAGCAGATCGTACTCCTCATTGGGATAGCGTGAAAATGCTATGCGTGACAGGCGTGTTATAACTCGTTCCTCTACCAATGGAGGAAGTCCGACATTCGATTCGTTGGCATTCACCTTGATGCGCCAATCCTGCTCGCTTGTGTCATAATGCGGCATCAATGTCAATCCATCACGATAGTTCAGCATTCTCTCTCCTCCTCATACGAATTGCACGCGCATGAGCCTCAAGACCTTCTGTTTCGGCAAGACGAATGATGTCATCGCTGACACTTTCGAGTGCTTCCTGTGTGTAGGATATGATGCTTGTACGTTTCATAAAAGTCTCTACATTCAAAACAGAATAGAACCGTGCCGTCCCTCCCGTTGGCAGCACATGATTTGGCCCCGCAAAATAGTCCCCGAGCGGTTCCGGCGAATACGCTCCGACAAAGATCGCACCGGCACATCGAATCTGAGGCAGCATATGGAAAGGATCTTTGACAAGAAGTTCCATATGTTCCGGTCCCGATACATTCGCAAGAATGACTGCCTGTTCCATATTCTCCGTCACGATAATACGCCCATTGTCCTCAATCGAAGCACGCGCAATATCCTTGCGCGGAAGACGTTCCAGCTGACACAACACCTCATTCATGGATCGCTCCGCCAATATTCGGTCATCTGTAATGAGAATACTCGATGCAAGTGGGTCATGCTCTGCTTGACTGAGCAGATCTGCGGCTATGTAGGAAGGAGACGCACTGTCATCTGCCAAAATCAGAATTTCACTTGGTCCCGCGAGCATATCAATATCGACGTGACCATATACTTCTTTTTTGGCAAGTGTCACGAAGATATTGCCGGGACCAGTAATTTTATCGACACGTGGAACGTTCTCTGTCCCATATGCCATCGCTGCAATGGCCTGTGCTCCCCCCATTTTGAAGATCTTACGGATACCAAGGAAACGTGCCGCAACGAGAACATACGGATTGATCACACCGTCCTTAGTCGGGACAGACATAATGATCTCTCCTACTCCTGCAACAAGGGCGGGAATCGCATTCATAAGTACCGATGAAGGATATGCTGCTGTCCCCCCAGGAACATAGATGCCAACGCGTGAGAGCGGAAGAATCTCCTGTCCAAGAATTGAACCATGTGCGCGGTAGGTCATCCACGAGCGTGGTTTTTGCTCCTCGTGGTAGGAAAAGATATTATCTGCCGCTTTTTTCAGCGATACAACAACCTTCGGGTCGGCACTGTGTTCCGCCACCTGAAATTCTTCCTCAGACACCATCAAATTATCCGATGCCAAATCAACGCAATCCAGTAATTTCGTATAGTGGAAGAGTGCCTGATCGCCCTTATGACGTACTTCCTGAACGATACGGTGAACCAGCTCTGTCGCAGAAAGATCTGCGCCGAAAAGTTCTTTATTGCGTGCGCGAATACGGTCATTCAGTACAACCTCATCAAAGGCCTTCTTCTGAAGCAGTCGCCTCGCTTGTTTCATGCCAACATCTGCAACAGATACGATATTCACCCTATTTCCCCACCTTCTAAAACTTGTTTCAGATCATTTACAATGCGATAAATACGATCAAATTTCAGTTTGAAGCTTACGCGATTGGCAATGAGGCGGGCACTAATATCCATAATGTGCGCGATCTCTTCCAAGTCGTTCTCGACAAGCGTAGTTCCTGTTTCCACAATATCGACAATACTCTCAGAAAGTCCCACAATCGGACCCAATTCAATCGATCCATTCAACTTGATATACTCCATCTGCATTCCCTGCTGTGCAAAAAAATGCTCTGCAATGTGCGGATATTTGGTTGCCACACGCGTATGTGTATAGTCCAACAGGCGACTGCGCCGTTCTTCTCGTGGAACAGCCATCATCAGACGGCATTTCCCAAAGCCAAGGTCGAGCAGTTCATAGACATCCTGCCCGGATTCCACCAGAATATCCTTCCCGATGATACCGATATCCGCTGCACCATATTCCACATATGTGGGCACATCCGAAGTTTTCGTAATAATAAATTGAACCTTGAGTTCGTCATTTGAAATCACGAGTTTACGGGATTTCTCACTGAGATGGTCTGCTGCGATTCCAATTTTCTCAAACAGATGCGCGGACAGAGAGAACAGTTTGCCTTTCGGTAAGGCAATTGTTAAATAATCTGCAGCATATTTTTCCATGGAATCCCCTCTTATCCTTTAACCAATTAAAGAACTAATATGATCGTATACTACCACGTTGGAGATAATAGGTCAACCAATCAAAAAGGATTTTTTACTCTTATCGCGAATAGTCTTTATTATTGAAAATCCGTACGAGCAAAAAGGAGTCGTAGATGACACTTCAAATATTATCATTTGCGAGATTAAGCAATAAACAAATAGATCTCATTCATCAAAGCTATCCGCATTGTCAGTGCAGATGTATACGCCCCACAGAAGCCGGTGACGTCCTTTCCGAAGTGGATATTCTGTTGGGCTATGATGCACAAATGGACATGGAGAAGTATCTTTCCAAAATGTCGCGCCTCCAATGGATTCATACGTATAGTGCCGGCGTTGAAAAACTGCTGTCAAACACGATGTTTTCGCAGTCCGATATACTGCTAACCAACTCACGCGGTATCCATGGCATCCCCATGGCGGAACACGTTCTCGGAACAATGCTTGCGTCCAGCAGATGTCTGATCGAGGCATGGGAGAATCAAAAGGCACATACATGGAAGCGGCTGACGGAGCCGGACGAACTGTTTGGAAAGACAGCTGCTATCATCGGGTTGGGCAGCATCGGCAGAGAAATTGCAAAACATCTCAAAAATATGGGAATGCGTATTGTTGCTGTAAAGCAAAAGACTTCTACCGAGCCGTTTGTAGATCAGTTATTCACTATAGATCATCTGCCGGAGGTACTGTCCTGCGCGGACTATGTCATCGTTACGCTCCCCTTGACACCGCAAACAAAAAAATTATTTAATCTCAAAACATTTGATATGATGAAAGAAAACGCATTCTTCATCAATGTATCCAGAGGAGATGTCATCGAGGAAGCCGACTTGGTGGAGGCTCTAACGACACAGCGCATACGAGGTGCATCCCTTGATGTCTTTACAACCGAGCCGCTTCCCGAAGATTCCCCATTGTGGAATGTGCCGAATTTGTTCATCACACCGCACTACTCGGCGATATCCCCCATGTATCTGGATCGATCGCTCAAAATCTTTCGCAACAATTTGCAGATCTTTCCACAGCGCATTGGGATGCTCAATGTTGTAGATAAAGAGCGCGGGTATTGATCTGCAGGTCAGTTTTGCGCATCTGCCAGCTTTAATATGGACAGCACCGGAGAATCCTCCGGTGCTGCTTTTTTTTGATGTTGCCGAACAATCTCCGCTTCACGAATATCTCCGATCCTACGCAGTGCCACCGCTCCGATATAGGGATGCGCAATATGGACATAGAGTGCCATTCCTATGCGTCCAAATACATTACAGGAATCCTTTCGGCGAAGAAAATAAGAGGTTGCAAAAGGAAAAAAACGATCCGCAAGAACAGCAAGAACTTTTCCCCAGATGTCTGCCGTTCCTTTGACGCGACCAATATCGTGGAGCAATGCACACCGTATCAGCAAGATATACGTATCCAAGTCCAAACATCCTTGCCGTGCATAGATTTCTTTTGCCGTGAGTGCAACACGAAAAGCATGATACTGATCCGATTGGTGCATTGCATAGAACAGTCTTTGCTCTGCCTCATTTAAATAGCATCGAATGAACGTATGCCCTTCTGCGTCCAATCGACCAAACAAGGCTCGTAGGAACTGCCTTAGACGCTGTTTCATTCAAAATACTCAAGCTGTGCATATCCGAATTCTGCGCGCGAAGATTCTGCCTCCTCAGGGGTTTGCGTACGCAGCCCAAGCTCCACCGTCTTACCTGCATGACGCAGCTCGGATGCCCGCTGAATCGCGCGTCCGATGGATGATGCAGTATATCCAATATAAATATCCTTGGATAGAGGCGGTAGGTGAACTCCCTGCCGTTCAAGCGTCAGGAGAATTCTCTCAATCCCGAGCGCAAAACCTGTTGCCGGCATAGGGTATCCATATTCGGTCAAAAGGTGATCGTAGCGACCGCCCCCGCACAACGGAAATCCCAATTTGATTGAATACCCCTCAAAGACCATCCCGGTATAGTAATTAAAATCCCGAATGATACCGAGATCAAAGCGAACATAATCCGCATAACCGTATGATTGAATCAACGTATAAATCGCAGCCAGATTATCAACAGCAGATCGGCTCTGCGGATTGAGTGGCAGATCGTAAAGGTGTTTCAGGAGATCTTCCCTTCCATTCAGAAGGGGAAGACTTTTTAATGTCTCTTTGTCCTTGCTTGGAAGTGACAAAGTATCAATCAGCCGATTTAAGCATACAATGTCATGGCGTTCGATCGCGGACTTAATCTCTCGGCATTGATCCTCCCCAATTTCATAATAGGCCATCATTCCATCAAGGAAAGCAATCTGTCCCATGTGGATCTGAAAATCATTGATTCCACACGTCAGGATGGATTCGATCGCCAGCGATATGATCTCAGCATCTGAGGCGGGTGTGTTACTCCCCATCAGCTCGACTCCCGCCTGATGGAATTCACATTGACGCCCCATCTGCGTTTGCTCCACGCGAAAAACATTGCCCAAATAGGATAGTTTCAGAGGAACAGGCGCATCCTTCAAGCGGCTGCTGACCAGTCTTGCAATCGGTGTTGTCATTTCGTTACGCAGAGCAAGTGGCTTATTCTGATTCCCCAACAGCAGGAAGAGAGCGTTCGCTTCCGATATGCGAGGTGCCAATGTTTCCAGATGCTCAATGGTCGGAGTAATGACCTCATCATATCCCCACGACCGAAACAAATCGGACAGCTTATTTTCCATATGACGCATTTCTGCTGTATCTTTTGGGAGCAGATCTCGTGTTCCATATGGTGTTTCCAAAATCAGCTTTTCAGATTTCATCAGAGGTTCTCCTCATCAACCAGCGGCGCAGAAATCCCCTTTTCAAGCACGAGTGTATATCCGTCCGCACCATAATTCAGGCATCGTTTGACACGGCTGATGGTTGCCGTACTGGCTCCGGTTTGTGCAACAATATCGTCGTAGGTATTCCCCTCGTGCAGCATACGGGCAACGTCAAGCCGTTGTGCCATCGCACGGAGCTCCCCAATCGTACAAACATCCTCAAAGAATTGGTAACATTCTTCCATGTTATCCAATGAAAGGATTGCGCGGCACAGCTGATCGGTCAGATCATCTCTCAATTTCTCATTTACCATTACAGATCCCTCTCATGAACGCTGTTGCTTCGTTCACAGTATAGCACAGAATAACCCGTACGAAAAGTTGGACAGCAATACTCGCATCAATCAAGAAGAAAAATGCAATACAATATTCTCTCCGTCGCTTGCCGTTTTATCCAAAGGAACGGATATACGAACCATCTCCTCATTTCCATTCTCCGGATCTGCGTCAACGATCTCTTCTACCGTTCCCTGCACAGGAATACCATTGAGTTCATATCGAACAATTTGCCCTAGATAAACCCGATCTTTTCCCTCACTCGGTATTGCTGCCTCAATCCAACAGTTCTCCAAAATGTTCACGGAGAGAATATCATCCCCCTTCTCGATACGGTCTCCTTCTTTTACAAAAATCTGTGATACCGTGCCCTCCCGTGTGGCAAAGAGATCTGTGGTACTTGTATTGTCACGCACTTTTGCCAGCGCTTCCTCCGCTCTTTTCAGCTGCTCCTCTGCCGCCTGTATGGCCGCCGGATTCGGTGCTCCCGGATTTTGTTCGCTGCCTACGGTCAAAGCAGTTTTTTCCTGCTCGTATGCCGCAACAGCTTCATTCCTTTTCGCTGCACTGACTGCTCCCATCTCATACAATTCATTCATGCGATCCATACGTACGCGAGCAGCATCCAAACTTTCCGTTTGTATCGGTATCTTTTGTGATACCGCTGCTGCTCCATATCGAATTTGTTCTACATTCGTTTGTGCGAGTTCCACATTCTTTTGCAAACGAGCGTATTCCTCATCCGATAATACATTCTGTACCGTGACAAGGAGTATCCCTTGCGCTATATATGCGCCTTCTTCTGTATGCAGTTCCCGGATAATCAGTGGATTGGCCGCCTGTAATGAACTTTGTTCGCAGACGAGATGTGCATTGGATACCGTTAACTCATCCGATCGATCGATACTGTGAAGCAAGAAAAAAGAAGTGCAAAAAACAATGATCAGAAAAAAAATAATAGCTCGATATATTTTCTTTCTCAGGGACTTTGTGACATCAATTTCCATAAGTTATCCCTCTAAAAAATTATGGCTGTCAACAATGTGACAGCCATAATACATTCTGTTAGACAGAAGCCTGCTGACGTATGACAGCCACTGCCTCTTCAAATGCCTGCGGAAGTTGCTCCGCATTTTTACCGCCGGCTTGTGCCATATCAGGACGACCGCCGCCTCCGCCGCCGACTGCTTTTGCAGCTTGCTTGATGATATTACCTGCATGAGCCCCCAGCTTCACTGCCGTCTTGTCTGCCTTGACCACCAGACTGACCTTATCATTAATGACAGCTCCGAGAATCACAATTCCGGAATCCAGCTTCTCGCAGGTAAGATCTGCAATATTGCGAAGTTCATCCATGGAATCCACATTGGCTTTTCCGACAACCACATGGAATTTTCCAATCTCCTGAACACCCATAAGAAGCTTCTGCACATCTGCCTTATCGCGGAATTCGGCAAAACTCCGCAGCTGTTCCTGCATAGACTTTCTCTCTCTTATGAACTTATCAACCTGTGCAACAAGCTCCTCGGATCTCGTCTTTAGTTTATGCGAGAGTTCCTGCACAGTCCGTGCCATTTCTGTCGCATAAGCACATGCAGCACGACCGGTAATCGCCTCGATGCGGCGCACACCCGCCGCAACGCCCGATTCACTGATAATCTTGAACAGACCAATTTGCCCGGTATTGGTCACATGGGATCCACCGCAGAGCTCGGTACTGAAGTCCGGAACGCAAACAACGCGTACCATATTACCGTATTTCTCACCGAAGAGTGCCATAGCGCCAAGTGCCTTCGCCTCATCAATCGGCATCATGGAGATATGGAGGTCAACCGAACGCAGTATCTCCTCATTGACAAGCTCCTCGACATCACGAAGCTGCTGCTCGCTCACAGGTTCAAAGTTCGTGAAGTCAAAGCGAAGTCGCTCGGATGTAACAAGCGAACCTGCCTGTTGAACATGATCGCCGACAACACGCCGAAGCGCCGCCTGTAAGAGATGGGTCGCCGTATGGTTTCGCGCAGATGAGAGTTTTTTCTCTGTATCAAGGCAAATTTCTACGGAGTCCCCGCGTTGGATCTGTCCTTCCTCAACATAAGCAAGGTGATAGACCGTTCCATCGGGCAGTCGCTTTGTATTGGTGACGGCGAGACAGCCAAGTTCACTGCGCAGGACACCCTCATCCCCAACCTGTCCGCCGCCTTCTGCATGAAAAGGGGTTGTACTCAGAATAATTCCGGCACTCTCTCCATCACGCAGCGAATCAACAAGTTTCCCATCGTGCCAGATTGCAACAACAGTCGCTTTCGTCGCCGCTGCATCCTCCATCAGCCTTCCGGTATCGATCCCCGAAAGATCCGGAACAGAAACTGCCTGATTTTCTCCGCGTGCACTTCTTGCACGGGTACGCTGCTTCTCCATCTCCTGCTGAAAGCCTTCGCCATCCAAGGTGATTCCATTCTCGTGGAGAATCTCTTCGGTAAGCTCACGCGGGAAGCCATAGGTATCATAGAGTTTGAACCCGATTTCGCCGTGGAGAACGGTTTCATTGGCAGATTTCAAGCGTGTAATCTCATCATTCAGAAGCTCGATTCCCTGTGCCAACGTGGTCGCAAAGCGATCTTCTTCCACACGAATCACACGCTTGATATAGTCCTGTTTTGTCAAGAGATCACTGAAATCTTTCGCATCGCGGAAAATTTCAACGACGGCATCCACCGTATTATCAAGGAAAGGCTTTGTGATCCCGAGCATACGTCCATGTCGAATTGCACGGCGGAGTGTGCGCCGCAGAACGTATCCGCGCCCCTCATTCGATGGCAGAATGCCGTCCATAATCATGATAGCAACAGAACGCGCATGGTCTGCAACGACCTTGAGTGAAATATCTTTTTTCGGATCTTCGCCATAAGCTACACCCGAAATTTTAGACGTGTATTCGATGATCGGATAGAGGAGATCTGTTTCAAAGTTTGTTTTCTTGTTTTGTACAACAGAGGCAAGTCGCTCCAAGCCGCAGCCCGTATCAATGTTCTTGTGCGCAAGAACATTGTACTCACCCTCTTCCGTACGATCGTACTGGGTAAAGACAAGATTCCATATCTCAAGAAAGCGGTCGCAATCGCAGCCTATGCCGCATGTTGGTTCACCGCAGCCGCGTTCCTCGCCGAGATCAATGTAGATCTCGGAGTCCGGACCGCAGGGACCGGGTCCGATCTCCCAGAAGTTATCTTTCAACGCAACAATATGATCCGGAAGCACATCGGTCTGTTCCAACCAGATAGCACGAGCTTCATCATCCTCCGGATAGATGGAAACCCAGAGCTTATCTTTGGGAAGTTCGACAACCTCTGTCAGGAATTCCCACGCCCACGGAATCGCTTCCTTCTTGAAGTAATCGCCGAAAGAGAAGTTTCCAAGCATCTCAAAAAAGGTCTGATGACGTGCCGTACGTCCGACATTCTCGATATCTCCTGTACGAACAGAACGTTGACAGGTGGTAATACGAGTACGTGGAGGTTTCACCTTACCGGTAAAAAAAGGCTTCAGAGGTGCCATACCGGCACCAATCAAAAGAAGCGTAGGATCGTTTTCCGGCACAAGGGAGTAACTCGGCAAACGAAGGTGTCCCTTTTTTTCTGCGAAAAACTGCAAATATGCTTCTCGCAGTTCGTTCCCGGTCATATACTTCAATGTAATCGCCCTCCTAAAACCATGTTCGCAAAGAAGTTGAGTGTGCGTAAGTATAGCATAAAATCAAGGAAAAATATAGAAATCCCGTCATCTCAAAACGGTATACATTCGCTCACATATTTCAGCATTACATGATACTTTTTACTAATTCTTTTGCCTGTTCTGATGTCATAAGGATTTCCCGCGGTTTATTACCGCCGACACTTGGTCCGATGATACGCAGTTCCTCCATTGTATCGACCAGCCGTGCCGCTCGGGTGTACCCCACGCCCAGTCTGCGTTGAATATTGGATGAGGACGCCTGACCTGTGGACATGACAAGTTCAATGGCATCGGGGAGAAGTTGATCCTGCTTGATCTGCACCCCATCGTCCTCTGCGCTATCCTCACCTGCTGCTTCACTCTCCATATAGTCAATGAGTTCCTCATTCTCACTGATCTCTTGTTCCTGTGCACGAATAAAGTCCAGCAGCATCTCAACTTCTTCATCGCTGATGAATGCGCCCTGCACACGAATCGGCTTGGGAGCTCCCTGGGGAGAGAAAAGCATATCACCTTTTCCGAGAAGGGTCTCTGCCCCACCGCGATCCAAGATCGTACGCGAATCCACCTGTGACGAAACAGCAAAAGAGATACGGGACGGCAGATTTGCCTTGATGATCCCCGTGATGACATTCACCGAGGGCCGCTGTGTTGCAAGGATCATGTGAATGCCTGCGGCACGTGCCTTTTGGAGGATGCGGCAGATGGCATCCTCCACATCTTTCGGCGATACCATCATGAGATCTGCAAGCTCATCGATAACGATGACAATGAGCGGAATCTTTTCCTCCGGATATCGACGGTTGAAGGATTTGATATCGCGAACACCGTGATTCGCAAAAATAGAATAGCGTTTTTCCATCTCCTGCACCGCCCAGTTCAGCACGGAAGACGCTTTTTTCGGATCGGTCACAACGGGAACCATGAGATGCGGAATCCCGTTGTAGTTTGAGAGTTCCACCATCTTCGGATCGATCAGGATGAGTTTTACTTCATCCGGTGTTGCTTTGAACAGGATACTTGAGATCAAGGTATTGATACACACAGATTTACCGGAGCCCGTTGCACCTGCAACCAGGAGATGAGGCATTTTCCCGATATCTGCAAAAATTGCCTGTCCGCTGATGTCCATTCCAAGTCCAACCGTGAGTTTGGATGACGCCTCTTGAAACTGCGGGTTCTCCAACACCTCGCGAAGCTGAACACTTTCCAACGTACGATTTGGAATCTCAATACCGATTGCCGCCTTGCCGGGAACAGGCTCTATGCGCACCGAGGAAGTCGCAAGCTGCAGAGCGATGTCTTCCGCAAGATTCGTGATCTTGCTCACCTTCACCCCGGGCGCAGGTTCCAGATCATAGCGCGTTACTGCAGGTCCATGACAGAAACTGACCACCTTTGCATTCACATGGAAACTTTCAAGCGTCTGCTGCAAGACATGGGCGTTTTCCTTGATCTCCTGGGCTAAAGTCTCATTCTCTTTCTTGATGTGCTTGGAAAGAATATGCGTGACTTTGGGAAGCTCATAGGGACGCTCTCCTGTTGTTTCATCGGCGACAGTGGAAGTTGGCGGCGCAGGAGGAGGAGAAACGAGCGAAACAGCAGGTTCTTCCACTGAAAGGCAGTCGGGGACATCCGCATGTTCCTCGACCGCATCGTCCTCCTCTTCCTCCACAGGTATACACGCATCCATTATGATGGAAGACTGCTCCACAGGCATAAGAGGCTCATCATCCTGTACTTCAATTTCCTGTTCATAATCAAATGGAATCGGTGCGGGAGCTTCCGGCTCTTCCTCTATCGAAGGAGATTCTGTTGTCGAAGCAAGCACATCATACATCTGCACAGGCTCTGCTTCCTGCACCTCATTTTCTTCGCAGGGAATGGGTTCTGCGTCCGGTTCAGGAGAAGTCGTTTCCACAATCTCCTCGACCTGTGCGGTATCAGTCTTTTTATGTTCCTCTGCAAACATGGGATCATTTACCTGATTATAAGGCACAGCAGACAGTGTATCATGAGCAATCGCTGATGTTTTCGTTTCGATTTTCTCTGCCACAGCGCTCACCTTTTCGCGCGTTGTTTGGAGAACAACACCTGCTGCATTTGCGCCCTTTTTTGCCTGTTCTTTTGTTTTCATATAGCCGGAGGCAAGCGACCATGTCGTAGCCAAAAGAACAGATCCAACAACGATGGTGCTCAATAAAATGATCGCACCATCCACACCAAAACAGCTGCGCAGCAGGAAGAGAAGACCGCCGCCGATCAATCCCCCACCGTCCGCGAGATTTTGCGGTAGTATTTCCTCGTCAACAGGAATGACAAAATGATGCCATACAGCAAGGAGTGAAACGAACAAGCCGATGACACCAAAGAATTTTTTTGTATAGAGAAGGCCACGATGGTGTATGATGTATTGCAGACTTATGAGGGCGATAATCAAAAGCGCGAAAGGTGCGCCCCAACCAAAGAGATAGCGAAAGAAATCCGCGAAAAAGAAGCCTACAAAGCCAACATTCAGTCCAAGAATTCCGACCCCTGAAATCAGAGCAAACGTAAGAAGGATAAGACCAATGAGTTCATACTTCCGTCCTGATCCGTTCGGCGCCGTA
>ERZ773063.619-NODE-619-length-22834-cov-11.599192_pt1 | contig 22834 bp, 21 predicted proteins | sample MGYA00580625_ERZ773063 | MGnify/ENA primary metagenome ERZ773063 (study PRJEB29015, sample SAMEA2738022) | human oral metagenome | biome: human oral; feature: human-associated habitat; material: dental | place: China | collected 2042 ... | reverse complement strand
GTTTATCGTTATATGCAGGAAAGTTTAGATGAATAATACCCGTAGAACGTTTTTAGTTCAAAACACGCTCTACGGGGAGGAATAACCCATATGCGCCTGCTAGAATATGAAGCCAAAAACCTACTATCAGCGTCTGGAGTGCCGATACCGCGCGGCAAAATTTTCATCGCTAATAAATTGCAAAATATCGCTGCGCCGATCGTTCTGAAATCGCAGGTTCCCATAGGCGGGCGCGGCAAACTTGGCGGCGTACAAATAGTCCGTCAGCAGTCAGACATAGAATCTGTTGCCAGAAAAATGTTTACACTCAAGATAAAGGGGTTTTTACCATCAAAATTGCTAGCCGAAGAAATCCTTGATATCAGCCGTGAATTTTACTTTTCTTTAAATATTAATCGCCAAACCGCCGCTATTGAGCTGCTTGCCCATACTGGTGGAGGCGTCGAAATTGAGAGCCAAGATACTGCAGCCTTTTTTCGGCGTGATATCACCAATGAAAATTTCGACGCTTTAGCTGACGAGCTCGCTGATTATCTCGATATTGCTGACAAAGCATTCTCGCTGCAAGATATTATTGAAAATGCTTATCGTTGTTTTATTGACAATGATTGCTTGTTACTAGAGATTAACCCGCTAATACTCACCTCTGACGGTAGGTTAATCGCTGGCGACGCTAAAATTACCGTTGACGACGCAGCTGCTTTTCGTCACTTGGATTGGCAATTCGAAGACAACTCTACTGAACACAATTTCGTCATACTTAATTGCGAAGGCGAGATTGCTACAATCGCTAATGGCGCTGGACTCGCCATGGCAACGGTCGATGCGGTGGCGGCAAGCGGTCTGGAGCCAGCTAATTTCCTCGATATCGGCGGTACAGCGACCTCCGGTAAAATCCTCGACTGCTTCCGTCAAATCACTACTCTCGATAATATCAAGGTGATTATCATCAATATCTTCGGCGGCATTGTCCGCTGCGATGAGGTGGCCCGAGCCATTATCGATGCCCAGCGGCAAATTCCTGACCTACCAAAACTCGCCATTCGCCTATCTGGTAACCGCGAATCTGAAGCCCGCCAGCTGCTAGCGCAATATAATCTGCCACTATTCGACAGTTTAGAAGCAATCCTGGAGGATATTTCATGACACCGCAGCTTTTCACTGGCAAAAATGTCATAATTCAGGGAATCACTGGCAAAAACGGCCGGTTTCATGCGCGAAACATGCTTGATTACAAGACATCTGTCGTTGCTGGTACCTCGCCTAATCAAGCTATTTCCGAAGTTCACGGCGTACCTGTTTTTCGAACAGTTGACGATATCAAAAAAAGTTTTGCTATTGATATTTCCGTAATTTTTGTGCCAGCGCCGCACGCCAAAGCCGCTATTTTAGAGGCTATTCAGGCGCAAATCCCGCTCATCATCTGTATCACCGAAGGCGTACCAGTACATGATATGCTCGAGATTAAGCAAAAACTACACCGTAGCCGTTCGGTTTTGATCGGTCCGAATTGCCCCGGCGTGTTACTGCCAGACAGGCAGCTGCTTGGTATTATTCCAACATCATTAGCTGCAGCTGGCGACACAGCAATCGTCAGCCGCAGCGGCACACTTACTTACGAAGCTATGTCGCTACTGACGCAGGCTGGTTTCGGGCAGCGATACATCATCGGTATCGGCGGCGATATGATTAGCGGCAGCAGTTTTGTCGATTGTTTACAGTTATTTCAAAACGACCCTAGCGTTAAACGTATAGTAATGATCGGCGAAATCGGCGGCATTAGCGAAATTACGGCAGCTGATTACATTAAGCAATCTATCAACAAGCCAGTTTACGCCTATATAGCTGGACATAGTGCTCCTAGCGGTGTCCAGATGGGACACGCTGGCGCTATCCTCGGTACTAACACGCTTGAGTCAGCGGCTGCTAAAACGGCTTATTTACAGCAAGCTGGCGCTATCACCGCCAACTCAATTAGCCAGCTTATTCAAAAAATAAAGTGATATAATTAGCCTATGAAGACAATTACCGTTCTAATACCAGCCTACAACGAAGAAGCGGTGTTGCCGCAGTTATTCGCACGCTTAAAAGATTTACAAAAAACGATCAAGAAATACCGACTAGAAATACTATTCATTAACGACGGCAGCAGCGATGACACCTTGACTATGATTCAAAGAGAAGCCAAAAAAAATTCTTCAATTGCTTATGTTAATCTATCGCGCAATTTCGGCAAAGAAGCTGGCATGCTAGCTGGCTTCGATTATGCCAAAGGCGATGCAGTAGTAATTATCGACGCTGATTTACAAGACCCGCCCGAGCTAATTCCGCAAATGATTGAACTCTGGGAGCAAGGGTACGATGATGTTTACGCGCGGCGCCGCAGCCGCCAGGGTGAGACTTGGCTCAAGAAAAAAACCAGCGAGTGGTACTACCGCATTTTGCAAAAGTCGACGCGGATTCCAATTCAGCGCGATACTGGCGACTTTCGCTTGCTTGATCGGCGCTGCATTGAGGCCCTTAGGCTGCTGCGCGAATCACAGCGCAACACCAAAGCCCTTTTTAGCTGGATTGGTTTCAACAAAAAAGAGTTGCTCTACGATCGCGACCCGCGCGCTGCCGGCGATACCAAATGGAACTACAGTAGACTGGTTAATCTCGCTATTGACGGTATCACCAGTTTCACCACGGCGCCGCTGCGAATGTCGTCGATTTTGGGAATGATTATATCATGCGGTGCATTTTTGTATATTCTTTATCTGTTAATCAGGCCGCTATTCGGCGTACCTACTGGCGCTGGCTATTCATCACTAATGGCAGTAATTTTGTTTCTAGGCGGCGTGCAAATGATCTTTCTCGGCATCATCGGCGAGTATATCGGCCGGATTTTCAACGAGACAAAACAACGCCCGCTCTACCTCATCGAGGAGTACCACCAAGCGCATGATAAAAAACAATAAAATCATTCGCTTCGGTATCGTCGGTACAATCAATACTGCGCTTGATTTTGGATTGCTCTTCTTATTCACGCATCTTGGGCTACCAAAAATCGCCAGCAATACCCTGTCGACCGGGATGGCCTTTATTTTTAGTTTTTTCGCCAACAAAAAATATACCTTTCGTTCAAGCAGCGGTAATGTTAAACGCGAGATAGTGCTATTCACTATCGTGACACTGTTCGGGCTATGGGTATTGCAAAACGGCGTTATCTGGTTAATCTCACCGTTATGCGCCGCTTTGCTGCATAGCGAATCGCTTGCGCTTCTCGCTGCAAAACTCGCCGGTACAATCGTATCGCTTACCTGGAATTATCTCACGTATGATATATTAGTATTTCGAAAGGATATCACGTAATGCATATTGCAATTGACGCGCGCGTTATTAACTCCGGCACAGGCACATACATCGTTAAACTGCTGGAGTATTTGCAGCAAATTGACAACGAGAATTCTTATAGCATACTCGTACGCGCCAAGGACAAGCACTACTGGCAGCCAGCAAGACCAAACTTCACCGTGCGCGTAGCGGAGTTCGATAACTATTCATTCGCCGAGCAGATCGGCTTCAAGCGTTATCTTGATACGCTCAAACCGGATTTAGTGCACTTTTGCATGCCGCAACAACCGATTTTATACCGCGGCAAGCACGTTACAACTGTGCATGATATGACGTTATTCAAAACCTACAATTCCGACAAAAATTGGCTGCTATACCACGCTAAGCAACTCGTCGGGCGCTTCGTGTTTAAGCGTGTAGCACATACGAGTAGCCATATTATCGCAATATCCGAGACAACTAAGCGCGAATTCCAAGCGTTTACTAACGTTCCCGACGATAACATCACGGTGATTTACGAGTCGGGCGAAATTCATAAGGGGGCGCTTAAACCGTATCGCGAGTTGCCATTTCATAACTTTATTATGTATATCGGGCAACAACCAGACTATAAAAATTTACGACGTTTAGCTGCCGCACATCAGCAATTACTAAAAAAATACCCCGATCTAGGACTGGTGTTTGTTGGGCGCATGAACCGTGACACGAAGATTAATAAGGCATTTTATGAAAAACAAAGCTATCACAATATTCATTTCACAGGATTCTTGCCCGACGAACAACGCGACTGGCTACTCACGAAGACTGCTGCGTATGTCTTTCCGTCGCTCATGGAAGGGTTTGGCTTGCCGCCACTTGAAGCGATGGCATACGGTACGCCAGTCGTTAGCAGCAATGCGTCATGTATGCCCGAGATTTTAGGCGATGCTGCCGAGTATTTTGACCCACTTGATACCGACGATATGGCCGCTGCGATTGAGCGTGTCATTACTAATCCAAAAAGACGCCGCGCGCTCATTAAAAAAGGCACAGCGCAAGTCGCCAAGTATTCCTGGCGGCGTATGGCGGAAGAAACGCATGCGGTGTATATGAAAGTGCTACAGCCGTAGTTCTTTGAATGCTTTATGCACCAAATCAAGCATTATGCCGTAAGTCGCAACATCGGTGCCACGCTCATCAGTATAGAGATAGATTACGTTGTCTACCACTTCAATCGTCACCGCGAACGGCAGCGCCGCGAGCTGCTCCATATACGTTGGGTTAAGCAGCTCAAAACTTGTCGCCTGCTCAGTATTTGACGCGTACACTTCATACTGCTGGTTAAATTGAATCCACTCGGTTTCGATACGTTCTAGTCCACGCGTGTTAATACTTGAACTCCGTTTGCGGTGAACGACGATATTGCCATACGTTTTCGGCACATTCACCTGTGCAATTACCCGCGGCCGCGCACCATTAAATGCAGCGTATGTATACAATTGCACTAACAGCGACTCTTTATATAGCCCCACAGCGTGGTTGTTAATATCTGAGACGCCAAACTTCGCCTGTCCAAACAATTGTCCGCGCTCCGGTATAAATAACCAACCCATATCAACGCTATAACAGTAATTATTCTGCGCCGCGAATGCCGCCAGCTCATTATTATAGGCAGCCATATCCGCTGTTGCCTGACCAATATCAGCAAGCAGCCACGTTGAGCTGCTGCGCGCAAACGTCCAATATTCCGTGAATGAATTGCTGTCCGTGAAAATCGCCGTGTTCGCCGCCGTGTTGATAAGCGTATCTTTAGCGCGCGCCGTAATACCTATTGTCACTCGGTCATTTGCATCATTTTGGTCATCGTGAACCTGCACAACAACTGCTTCATCAATCACGATATCTTCCACTGTGTTCGTACGTTGCATTAATTGTAACGTATAAATAAAGAGTGATGCGTGGTAGTGATAATCTTCAGTCATGTATTGTTTCATTGACTCGGTATCTTGACGCGACCAATCGTATTGATAGCGCATAAATGTCTGTTTAGCAAAATCAACAAGCTGCGTCTCGTCCCACATTGGATCGTTTGCCGCTGCTCGCTTGAGCCGCTGTTTAACGTCCGCCGACTGCTTCAGCACTTCGCTAAACCAATTAAATAAGCCAGCTGGCGCACCAATAATTGCCCCTAATGCAACAATCGAGCCAAAGAAGCCGCTGCCAAACATCGCGAAACACGCAATCGCCCATATAATAGACAGTGGCCACGTAATCACATGAGCGAGCAACGATGCAGCGCCAGACTCTGATGGTAATTTGCGGCGTAAAAATGCGCCAAGTCCGTGCGTCGGCACGTAACCGACTAGCGCAAGAAAGACAATCCCATCTCCGCCGCCTCCTGAAGAGCCACCACCACCAGACCCGCCGCCGCCTGCACGCGCAAAAAGCTCAAGGGCTACAAATATAGTCTGAACCATTGAGCTTTTCCTCTGCTTTTACTAAAACTTTACGTTGACCGGCTGCTCAACTGCAGCACGTTCACTCTCACTGACATCAAAGAACTCTTTATCGGCATGAAATCCGAGCATACCGGCAAAGATATTTGTTGGGAACACTTTGCGTTTAGTGTTAAATTGCGTAACGACCGCATTGTAAAACCGGCGTGATGCCGCAATTTTATCTTCCGTGTCTGTAATCTGATTTTGCAGATCCGTGAAGTTCTGCGACGCTTTCAACTCTGGGTAGTTTTCCGAGACCGCAAACAGGCTCTTAAGGGCACTTGTTAGCTCGCCGTCTGCTTTAGCAGCATCATGCGGCGTCGTTGCGTTCATAATTGACGCGCGTGCTTCGGTAACTTTTTCAAATACGCCTTTTTCGTGTGCAGCGTAACCTTTAACAGTTTCTACTAAGTTTGGAATCATATCGGCGCGCCGCTTCAATTGCACCGTGATGCCGCTCCACGCTTCTTCAACTTTAATATTAAGCTTAACGAGTCCGTTATACATCGCGATCAATGCGCCGGCAATCGCTACGACCGCCACGATAACAATGAGCAAAACTACTAACAATACACCTGTCATACCTATTATCCTTTCTTACGCTAGGTTACATATGTAGTATATCATGAACCAGCTTGCGCAATCACGATGTAACGGTTACGCCCTTCGCCTTCAGAATAGGTGCGAATGTCATTATATTCAGTAGCAACGCGATGCACGATTCGGCGGTCGGCGGCATTGATGTGCGCGATGTGCGAGTCGCCGCTGCGGCGCACTTCTTCAATCCAGCCGCGCGCTTTTTCGGCAATTTTTTCTTCGCGCTGTTTTTTGTAATTTGCGACATCGACGATAACGTGCGTAAGTGCTGCGCCTTTATTATGTAGTGCTGTCATCACGATATACTGAAGGCTGCGTAGCGTTTCGGCATTACGTCCGATTAAAATACTGTTCAAATCGCTGCTTTCAACAGCGAGCGTAATCATATCATCCTCAACGCGTGCTTCAACGGCAATATTTTCGCCGAAAAACGACACGATATCTTCGACGAGCTTGCGTGCAAATTCAACTGATTCTTCTCGATCCATAGCTTCTCCTATCCTTTCGCTTTTATCCGCGTAACATGACCCTCGCGCGCCTGTTTTGCGCGTTCGGCGCCTGTTTTTTTGCGCTGATTTTTCGCTCCTTTCGCCGAGCTTTTTTTGGTTTTAATTGCTTCGTCGGCAATTTCATCAAGTTCGCCAACATCTTTTTTCAAGAGGTAGTGCTGCTGTGCTACTGCCGATAAGTTTGAAATCGTATAATAGAGAGCGAGCGCGCCCGGCAGCCCCACCATAATCATAAACATCATAATTGGCATAAATTTCATCATGCCGCGCGTCATTACACTACTCATTTCGCTCGGATCAGTTTGTTTGCCAGCTGCCGCCTCCGCCATAAGATCGCGGAATTTCCTACCTTTATTATCCGTCGGCATGGTTTGCTTCGACATAACATACTGCGTCAGCGCCGAAACCACCGCTAGAACGAGGAGTACCACATCAACGCCGCCGTTGCTAAACGTTGTTTTCGTCAAATCAATAAATCCAAGCATCGTGTGATTAAAGTTCTCGGGGTGCTCAATCACCGCCTTAATTGCATCAATGTGCTTAAACGGCTCGTAAATATGTTGTGCCACCTGATCGCGATGCAAGGTAATAACGCGAATCACTTGGAACAATGCGATGAAAATCGGCAGCTGGATAATTAAAATGAGGATAGAGCGCAGCGGTTTAATACCGTAGCGCTTGTACAATTCCATCTGCTGCAACGCTTCAATTTGCTTATTGCCCTTAGCGTTTTTCTTAATTTTCGCTAGTTCCGGCTGCAATTTACGCATCGCTTTTGTTTGGTGCAACTGATTTTTTACAAGCGGATACATTAACAGGCGGACGATAATCGTAAAAATAATGAGCGCAACGCCGAAATCACCGCCAGGCACGGCGCTGTAAATGAGCATCAGCGCATTAAAAATCGGATTTACTACGATCGTTTCAAACAAAACATCTCTCCTCGTCGTATTATCTAGTGTAAGTATACCATTTTTTCGCCGCTTTACCTATTTCGCTCCATATATTGAGGACACGCCTGGCAAAGCAGCTGCACGACAAGTGAATCAAGCTCGGCAGCAGGCATCGTTAACACTTCGGCGTTTGTAACAATCACCGCTAGATCACCAGCGTTTGATAAATTTGGTAATTCCCGGCGGATACATTCGTATATGCGGCGGCGGATTCGGTTGCGCCGAACAGCCGATTTATATATTTTCTTACTTACTACCACCGCAAACCGCGGATATTTTCGGCGCGGATTAGCAATATATTTCACCGTTAAACAACGCGAACGAATGGCTCGCCCGTTGCGGTAGAGGTAGCCGAGGCTGCCGTGCCCGTGAAATCGATAGATTGCTGCAAGCATACTAAAGTTATTATAGCAATAACAACGCCGCTTCTTTGCTGGCGGCGTTATTATCCTCTTTAGAGCGCGATCCGAGCGCGACCTTTCGCCTGGCGGCGCTTGAGTACGGCGCGTCCAGCTTTAGTCGCCCGGCGTGCACGATAACCGTGCGTTTTCGCGCGGTGGCGAGTGTGTGGTTGATATGTTCGCTTTGGCATATTACCGGTATTATAGCAAAAGTTATCGCTCAGTTCAATATAGGCTTGATTTGTTGTCGAGAATATCGCACAACTATTGATTCTTATCCACATTTTTCGTATAGTTATCCACAACTTTACAGAGGTAATTGTAAAATGTGGATAAATCTTACCTCTGTACGTACCCGCCTATTCATGCGTCTATTTTTGTATGCATAACCAGTTGTGGAAAACTATTTTTTTCGCTATGATGAAGTACATATGTGGAGTGACAGCAGAGAGGGTAGATTACTGGTTGTATGAGAGATTCATTATGGCAAAGCGTACTCGGCGAGATAGAGCTGTCGGTGCCACACGCAAGCTTTGAAACATGGTTTAAAGACACCGAATTGCTTGAGTACAACGATAAGGTTGTTACTATAGGCGTTATTAATGTCTTTTGTAAAACACAACTTGAGAAAAGGTTCGACAAACAGATCCGCGAAGTGCTTGCACATAATAATTTAACTGCATCAACAATCCAATACAAAGTAAAGAAGGAAAAAAAGAAAATACTGAGCCGTGAAACGACACACGACACCGCGAAAAATAATCGTTTACGTGAACTCGTTGCTACGCCTTCGTCAACACGCGGCAAAACCTCACACGCTCATGAAACGCTGAATCCGCGCTACACCTTTGAGTCGTTTGTTGTTGGCTCATGCAACGACCTCGCCTACACCGCCTGCCAAGCAGCAGCCGTCTCCCCCGGCACAAAGTACAACCCACTCTTTATTTACGGCGGCGTCGGTTTAGGTAAAACACACTTAATTCAAGCGGTCGGTAACGAAATCATCAAGAATGACCCGAACATGAAAGTTGCTTACATCAGCACCGAGACCTTCATGAAAGAGTTCTTAGAGGCGGTTCGATTCAAGAAAGCCGGCTTTTCCGATAAATACCGCAAGATGGATGTCTTAATTGTCGACGATATTCAGTTTATCGCCGGCAGAGAAAAAACACAGGAGGAGTTTTTTCATACATTTAATACACTTCATCAGGCAAATAGACAAATTATCATCAGCAGCGACAAGCCGCCGCGTAGCATTCCGACACTTACCGAGCGTCTACGCAGTCGATTTGAATGGGGTATGGCAATTGATATTCAGATGCCTGATTTTGAAACGCGCTGCGTTATCATTGAGACAAAGGCGGCGTTATCCGGTATTCAACTAGAACGCGGAACAATTGAATATCTAGCGCAAAATATTAAAACGAATGTACGAGAACTTGAAGGCGCGCTCAACCAACTGCTCGCCTATGCCGAGATGCGCGGCGTACCGCCCGACACAGCTACTGCCGAAGGGCTACTCGGTAATGTCCGCCAAAGCCGTCCGCAGCATCTTACCGCCCGGCAAATTATCGACAAAACAGCACGCCACTTCCAAATTGACAGCAAAGAAATGTGTTCAAGCAAGCGCGATAAGCACATCGTCGTACCGCGGCAAATTGCGATGTACCTACTGCGCAGCGAGTTGCATATGAGTTTTCCGCGCATCGCCCAAGAGCTCGGGCGCAAAGATCATACCACTGCAATTCATTCGGTCGACAAAATTGAGCGGGCAATTAAGCTTGATTTCTTGATTCGCGAACAAGTCGTTGAAATTCGGGAGAAATTGTATGCGTAATACGTGTGGAAAACGAGTGAATTTACAGCGAATACCTGCGAGTAAAACATGTGTTCACGCTTCCCCTGTTCTGCTTCGCGTGAGTACAACTATAGTCGCTGCGTGGATAAGTACCCCGATAATCCACTGGGTTCTTCGCATTATCCGCACCGAGTTTCCCCTACATACTACGTCCGAACGACCTCTAGAAATGAGCACTTTTTCCACTATTTCCACAGGGTCTACTATATATCACCATCAATTAATAACAATAAAAGGATAATATTATGGAACTTTCAGTCACACAAGAAAATTTCGCGCGCGCATTGTCGATTGTTGGCCGCGTTGCAAGTAATCGAACCGGCTTACCGATTCTCGGCAATATTTTGTTGCGCACTGATGGCACGCGGCTATTAGTGGCAGCAACGAACCTTGAAATTGCAGCGACGTGCTATGTTGGCGCAAAAATCGTAAAGCAAGGCGATATTACCTTGCCTGCCCGGCTCGTTAGCGATTACGTTGGCAGCTTGCCAAAAGGTACGATTGAACTGTCGAGTAAAGGAACGTCAATGACGATCGCATCTGGCAATTATTCGTCAATCATGACAGGCGTTGATGCAACGGAGTTTCCCGAGCTGCCATCAATTGATGAAAAGCAGGCCGTTACGTATACTATTGCCGAAGCTGATTTCAAGCAGGCGATTAGTCAAACAATCATTACGACAAGCAATGATACGTCGCGGCCAGTGCTAACTGGCGTATATTGGCACACTGATGGCGGACAGTTATATTTGGCGGGTACAGACGGGTATCGTTTAGCGCAGCGCCGCTTATTTGAAACAACAAGTGAGATTGCGGCAATCGTGCCAACAACGAGCTTACAGGAAGTATTACGTACGATTTCAGATGCAACTGAGTCGGTTGAAGTGCTGTTTGACGATACGCAGGTGCGATTTCGTGTCGGCGAAGCAGAAATTACGAGTCGGCTGATTGAAGGCAGTTACCCGAATTACCAGCAGCTTATTCCAAAAATATCTGACGTAACGGCAACGCTTGCGAGCGGCGAATTTTCGCGCATTGTAAAGGTTGCTAGCCTATTCGCACGCGATTCCGGCGGGAGCGTTACGGTGACAATTGACAGTGAAAAGCAGCAGCTTAGTATTCATTCGATTGCGAGCGAACTTGGCGAAAATACAAGCACAGCGAGCGCCGAGGTGGCAGGCGATGGCAATATTACGCTAAATTCGCGCTACATCGCTGACGCACTCAACGTGATTGATGGTGATACTGTCCAGTTTCGATTTAGCGGTAAGTTGTCGCCATGCGTACTAACTGCCGCCGAAGAAGCGCCGAATTACACCCATATCATTATGCCGCTCAAGAGCTAGTATGCGCATTACCCGACTGACAGTCCAAAATATCCGCGTACACGACACGAAGACGCTTGATTTCGTAACGAACCCGACGCTGATAACGGGTGCAAATGGCAGCGGCAAAACGTCGCTTATTGAAGCAATCTATATTGCACTGCGCGGCAAATTATTCCGCGGCAGCGACCTGGCGGTATGCCGCTACGGGACGGATTTTTACCGCATCGTGCTTGAAACTGATATATTTACCTATCGCGTCCAGTACGGTATGGTCGGCACTCGTAAGACTCGTCAGTTTATCATTGATGATAAAAAATACGCGCGCTTGCCCTATAAACTAAAGTACCCAATTGTATTATTTGAGCCGGAAGACCTACGGATTATTAACGGTTCGCCGCAGCGCCGCCGCCAGCTTGTCGACACACTGATTCAGCAATACGACCCGCACTATAGCAGCCAGCTTAGCCGGTATGAGCGCGCCTTGCAGCAACGAAACAAGCTATTGAAAGATCCTAGCGTGGCACGTGATGTGCTATTTCCGTGGAATGTGCTGTTGAGCGATTATGGTGCGGCAATTATTGCGAAGCGCCAAGCGGTTGCGGCAATATTTCACGAGCGCATCACTGCACTATACCGGCAAATTGCACATAATGACGATTCAGTGTCGATTGCATATTCGCATAACGATACAGTAACGTCGCAACAACTTCTGCGTCAGTATGAGGAAAAATTTGATTACGACCACGTAGCGGGCGCTACAAGCGTTGGTCCGCACCGACATGATATTCATATCATCTTCAATCGCGTACCGGCAGCACAGGCGGCGTCGCGCGGTGAATGCCGGACAATTGTACTAGCGATGAAGTTTATTGAAGCGGAATATATTGAGCAGCAATCTGGCGTGCCGCCAATTATACTCCTTGATGATGTGTTTGGTGAGCTTGACGAACAGCGCCAGCATGCGCTACTCGCTGAGTTTAAGACAAATCAGGTGGTAATGACAAGCACAGTTGATATTCATTAAAAGCGTTCATCTGTCTCTAACCCATCAAGGTCGCGATTTCGGTTGATAGTGTAGTTTGGCATGAGCGGCGTCTGTGTGCGGATATCAATCGTGTCGGCACGTTCAAGCACGGCTTGCGGTGCTTGCGGGCACTCGTATTTGCTAATAGAAATCTGAATTGCGCAGGCGACCTGCCAACGGTTATTCTTTTTTTGTAATATGACTTTTTGTGTATCGCGGTTTAAGTCGGTCGCTAAACCCTTAAATACAAGCGCAGCAATTGCCCAATCGCCCTTCTCGGTGACTGTTTCACTAGCAATGTTATATATAGTGTCAATATTGTGATTGTGTGTATGAATAGCATTGTCGATGTTACTTTTTTCGCGCTTTGATAGCTCGGCGAGTCGTTTCTCTGACAGCTCGTGATCAAGCGTACGCGTTACTTTGTCTTTTAATAAAACTCCTTGCATGTTTGTGCTGACGCCATCGCCTGACGCAATTAGATAGTAATTTCCTTTTGATAAATGATAGGTTTTGCCAGATTCAATTTTTTTTTCGACGACTGTTTTGGTTGGTGCGATTGTTTTTTCGCTTGATGATTCGGCTCCTTGGTATAACACAACACTTTTATATATTGAGGCGTCGTAGGTAATTGTCAAATATTGATGTGTTGCGAAATATGCCCAAATACCCATCAATACAACGACGATGCCAAAGCCGCCGCTGATCATAATCAATTGTTTGCGCGTGAATGGCAAGTTTTCCATTATTTTTTCTCCTTCAGCGGATTTTGAAAATCTTTGTATTCAATGCGGTAATCGCTTAATTTATATCCCATGCTTGTGATTCGCCGCGTGGCAGCATAACGGTATTGCGGTGATTCCGTTGTAATAACAACAACTTGTTCACCATTATCTTTTTTATAGTGTCCGATTGAATAATAGGGGTCTTTAAGCGGCAAAACGCCAATGAGCGGATATTTGTCAGTGACTGATTTATTATATTCAAGCGATTTCTTACCAGCGAATGCTTCAAGCTTGTCATACTGGTCTCGGTGTCTTTTCACCCAGTCTACTGCTTCTTTGGTTTGCGGTGAAAGTTCGGCAATAACCGTATTATTTTTTGATATATCTTGTGTTTTTTTGTATGAGTTAAAGCCTTTCTTCTCTACTGATATATCGTATATGCCAGGTTCAACATAGACGGTACCGTGACTACCTTTCGTTACTTTTTTAGTGGCGGTATTTGTGAATGTGGCGGTCGCGTCGGTTGGCGCGGTGACAAGCGTAATGGCTGTTTTGTTGGCGTGCTCAAATGAGAGGTGTATATTGTAGCCGATACTGCATGTAACGGCAAATACCACAAGCACTATAGTTATACGGATTATATGCTGTTTGCTCATTGCTATCATTCTCCCTTCGTCACTTTTTTTAGACCCGAACTCCCCGAACTTGACCCTCCTTTTTTGCGATACCATGTTGGTGAATTGTAACCGAACCCTTCGCCGGCGACGGCTGGCGCTTTCTCTCCAAGCGATGCTGAGGCATATTTACTTCCGAATCCACTTATATCGCCGACGTATATCCAGGTATGTCCTGGTGAAAAAGCAACATCACCAGGCTGTAATTTATCATCAGTAAATGTACCGCCGTCTGGTTCGTATGTGCCGTTTGCTGTACCTAAGCGCTGCCAGTTCTCCTCTGCCCATGCCTTTTGCACTCCAGTGTAGCTAGCTCCCTCGGATATTTTAGCATTATGATTGTATGTCGTGTCAAAACCACTGTCGTATATAAGTGTCGTCGTAAATCCGCCGCAATCAACACCGTGATAACTGCCGACATAGCGACCTTCCGACTCTGCTTTCCCGATAGCTGTTACGTAATCTGATTTTCTATCTGTGCCATGTCCGCCCTCAGGCCACGCATATTTTAGAGTTAGTTCTTGCAGTTTTCCGGCATCGCCACTCGCTCCTGAGCAGGCGGCAGTTGTACCCTTAGCACTTGAACTTTTCGATGATGCAAGCGATGCGTCATCTTTGTATTTATCGTAGAGGGCACGAGCGTTTTTCTTACGTGTTTCAAGTGCTTGTCCTCCACTATTCTCGTATGCATCCTCATAAGCAACCGCGGCATCTTCGGGTGTTGAGGTTGCCTGAATCGCCTTAAGTGCATTACCATATCCCCCTGTATTGCCCGACCATTCATTATTCAGCGTAAGGTCCCAGGCTAAAAACCGAAGCTGTACCGTAAAATCACTTGCTTCGCCATTTACTGCTTTTGCAAATTCAGTTAATTTGGCGTAGCGGTTTTCATTATCCCACTGAGCAATACCAGTATGGGTTCCATTGGAAGCCTTTGGATCAAGCGCCTCCGTTGACTCAGCCTGAAGGTTGCCAACTATACCAGCAGCCTGTGCAAGTGTTAATTTTTGCCCGCTTCCCACGCTCATCAAGTAGCCAAGCGCAGTTTCGGCATTGTCGCCGCGTATTGCCACTGTCGAACCGCCGGTTGACGGATTAGAGCAGCAAGTTGATGTCCCCGTTCCGGACGACGATGCTGTTTCAAGACCAGACGTTGATATCGTCCCGCCAGCAGATTCTGCCATTTCGTTTAAGAAACCTTGCATATTTTTTATATACGCAGCAGTATCATTTCCATCTTCTGGGGGAGCATATCGGTGGGCATAAGCAGACATCCCCTTGTCAATTTGTTCAGAGAATACATCACGATCGTAAGTATACCAATCTCCACCGCTCCCCTCTGCTTTATTTTCGGGCGCTTCACTATCAAGGCTTGCTTTGAAAGATGTCCATTTATACCAATATCGATCTCCCTCCCAGACGCGAGGTTGGCTTGACGTTGCTGAGCGCCCAAATAAATTGTGTCCTTCATGAATCTTTACCTGAGCGCCCGCCACGGTCGTGAAACCCATGTTAGATTCAACGAATGCGTGAGCATACGCTAAAAAAGGGCTCATATTTGCTTTTTTAGCGCTTCGAACAGCGACTGCGCCTGTGCCATGAAGTGGAATGTCAGCATCAGCGGTACCTTCTGGGGCGCGGTCTTTTACAAATTTTTCAATTGCAGCGGCCATTTTCGACGCATCCAGCTTTGGGTAGGTCATGCCGTTTGGCTCCCCTTCTCCAGGAGAAATTGCTGATAAGTCTGGGTCACCCTCGCTATCCTCGTCGCACGTATTTTTATCATAAATAATAACGTCATTTAGCGATGGATTTAATTTCATCATCTTTGCGTGCGTTATGGACGGTGTTGCTAATATCTGTAAAACTGCAAATATGATGACAAACACTAAGTAAATCTGTTTTTTTACTACCATGTTTTTGCCTTATTCGGTGTAGACCTCAGTGCAAGATGAAGGTGATTACAAGTGTCGCTATGCGGGTCATATCCTGCAGCAATCAGAGTGTTATTCATAGATTCTCTTCCACAAGTACTTTGACCTATACCAGCCCCCTGAGGCAATAGTTTACCATCAACGATTTCTTGTAGTAGCGTTAGCGCGTTTGCATCTGCGCCCGATGTGGAGGTGCCATCTATTGTATAGACATCGACAGCCTCACCCTTACAGTGAAGGCTATATTCGCAATTTATACTTCGCCCGAGTGATGATATACCTATTTTATGATTTTTTCCGAGAGCTGCGATCACCTGTAGTAGTCGGGGGTCAAGCGCAACAGGCGATGCGGTTTTACCATCTGCAGTATCCTGCACTTGCTGATGCGGATCGTTACCATCTACGTCAGCGAAGGTAATGTTTTGATTGTCGATAATTTGCTTTGCTAATTCCTGAGCATTTCCGCTTGGCAGCGAGGTGCTTGCAGATGACGACGAACTACTTTCTGACCCGCCCGTATCGGAAGGACTCACTTGATTTATAAATGCTATAGCATCGCTGAATAATTCGGCGTTTTGATCTCTTTCTGAGCCTCCGACGGCACATTTATTAAAATTATAGGCATTTGTTCCTTCGTCATTCTGGAACTCGGGATCAACCTCTGTCCGTTCTGGATTATGGCACTGATCTGCATATTCTGCGAGTGCCGTTCCGGATTTAACTGAAAGCTTTGGCTCTCCTGTTTCTTCGTCGTCCCCTGAGTATTCAATCATAGGATTGCTTGATTCTGGTCCTATTTGCTCCATAATGGAAGCAAATGAGTGTGTCTTTTTGAAGATGACATTCGCACTACCCATAACCTGAGTTGATATTTTATTCTCTATAAAATATGGATTTTCAGAATTTTCTCCCATTTCTTCTTGCGTTATTGGCTCGCTGGCCGCGGTTGCTATATTAGACAAAAATCTGAAAGGCATCCCTAGAGTTGCAATTATTGACGATCCAAAGTTGGTCGTATTTGCTATACCGAGTGCTTTTTGCATACCAAAGAGCGCGGAGCCAAGTGTTGAATATGGGTTTTTTATATCAAATGGTGTGTTTCTTGCATCGTACTTCATGTCTGCAATATAGGCATCTCTATACTCTTTTAAAGTACTTTCGTAGGCTGTTGCGGCACTATATGTCGCCATTGTTCCACCCGAAGCTATTCCGTTTGTCATCTCCCAAGCCTGCATACCAGTTCCTAGTGCATCCATATATAGAATACCATTATTAAGCGCCCCTGCGATATTTGCGCCAGATAGCGCGTGCACAATAAACGGCATAGCAAACATGCCGGATAGTCCTGCGACTAAACCGATGGCGTTCCATGGCTTTTTGAGCAGTTCTTTTGATGTAGTTTTCAAGAGCTTCATTGAACTTCTACGTAAGTTCTTAAAAGCTAGCTTCTCCCCAACTCTTGCAGCCTGATCCTTTATGAACCCGCTGATTGCTTCCTTTGATAATTTTTTGATAACCTGCTCTTTGAATGCATCTTTCGCAAAATGAAAAGCTGCTTTTGCGGCTGCTTTTGCGCCACCAGTTGCCGCTGCGGATGATCCGAAGCTAAGGACGCTTAATGCAAGTTCACCGATCGTAAACCCTACTTGTACCCCTAAGTTTGTAGCCAGCGCGCAACCAGTTTTTAGCCAGGCTCGTCCAGTGCCCGCATTTCCTCCAAATACATCTCCTATTCCCGCATGAAAAGCGTGCATACCATTGTAGATAGTAGCAAGTAATGACCCGCCAATAGCCGTTATACTACTTGGTTCACCAGTCAGACTACCATTAAATAACATCTGTGAAAATGATGATCGATCAAAAGATAGCCCAGTAGACGGATCGACTTTTATAAGTTTATTAAGTAGATACATAGCATCGCCGCTCACATCTTCCCCCATTTTGGCTTGTTCAAATACGGAGCGTATATAAATTGCATACTTTACGATATTGTAGAGAGCGACGGTCCGCGCTATAATTGTCGCTGAATAGGCGACTTGATACACGGTACATGCTGCATCTGCAATATCAAGTGTGTCAATATAGCTAAATATCTTTTGACCAACATTTTTCGTAGCGGTCGAAATGTCGTCAACCGCACCGAGTCGAGAGGCGGCCGGGTTGCCATAATCAGTACTTCCAACAACAGACGAATTGAAGGGATCTTCTTTAGCTACGTCAATATTTTCTTTCATAGCACCGGACACATCTTCGGCATCTGCCTTTGCTTTATCGTATTCTGACGTTGTCGATTCTCCTTCTGCCGCCCCGGTTGACGTTGACTTAGCGTCATCGCCTGATACTCCTTCGGTTGATTGCTTGACTATATTTTTGTCTTTCTCTTCAGGGGTGTCACCTTTTACGGTATCGGGATTAGTTGAATATTTGAACAGCTTTTTAACTTTTTTTGTAGCAGCACTTTTTGCAGACTTAAAATATGACCCTTTCTGAAATATCACTTTCCTACGGAGTCCTGGGTTCTGCCGCAATTCTTGTTTGAAAGATGAAGGTGTAATCTCTTTACCATCTATAACGATTTTATCGTAAACAATTTTTCCACTTTTGAGTTTTTTCCCTTCTTCTGGAAACTCAACGCCATTCTTTTTGAGCTCTTCTATTTCAGTGTCTCTGAGGCCAGCAAAGGTATCGCCATCTGCGGCAACAGAACCTTTTTTAGAAAGATCAATACCGAAGAATTTAAACCCGTAATAATCCTGTAGGTATGCGCTAAGTGGCTGGAGAAGACTTTTCGCATCAAGATTGCCGAGGATTGCCATAGGCAAGCTTGACGTACCGATGAACGGAACCGCCCCACCGAGACCGAGGAGTGCCACCACCAACATCGCAGCACTTCGTTTTTTAATAAATGCGCCAAATGGCCTAATTTTAACCCTGCCTTTAATTACGTCAATTGGCCTGACCCTAACCCTGTATACATGTTTGCCGTCTTTATCTTTGGATGCCGGCGAGGTATTGTTTTTCCATCTCCCAGACGGAGTTCGTTCTCTATCTGCTACCGATCGTTTGTCATTTTTTGTGTTATTATTTTGATTGTTGTTATTTTCTTGATCGTTTAAATCATTTGCTGTATCGTTAGAGTCTTGATTGTCGTTGTTGTTTTGTTCACCCTCAGTGTCATTTGAGCTACTAGGTCCGTTGTGGTCTATGGCGTCATTAAACTCGTTATTGTAACGATCGTCAATAGGGTTTTGATCGTTATCGGATTCATCGGGTGATGCTGGTCTGCGTATTATTATCTGATTACGTGCCATAAAGCTATTATACTCATTTTATGTCTAAAAGTCTCGTGATCGTGATTCCCGTTCTTGTTCTTGTTGTTGTAGTAGCGCTTGCGGGTTCGTTGTAATTAGCCCCTGCTCAGTCTGACTCGCAACGATTTGAATGTGGACATGATTTTGCCCGGCAAAGAATAGTCCCTGTCCGACAGGGAAGTTGGCAAGGCGCTTGCGTTCCTCTTCGGTTAGCTTAAATACGTCGCCGAGTACATCAACGGCACTTGGTGATTGCTTTAACAGTAGCTGCATACTGGAGTTTGCCACGATCGCGCGCCCCATTTTGCTGCCCATGAAGTCTTCAACGTCCTGCGTAATTGTCGTTAGTCCTAAGTAATACTTACGAGCGCGCTTCGCCAGGCTGAACATAAAGTTTGCGGAATCGTCATATTTCATTAGCTGCCAGGCTTCGTCTACGATGAGCATGCGCTTTTTCTGTTGAGTGCGTACAGTATTCCATATATGACTCAAGACGATGTACATCGCTACCGGACGCAGTTCATCCTCTAGATCGCGAATATTAAACACGACCATATTGTTATTTATATCAATATTGCTCTGCTGACTAAAAATGCCAGCAAATGTTCCACTTGTGTACTTGCGCAGGCGCTGCGCAAGTTGTGGACCGGTTCCGCCCATGTGAAGTAGTGTATCATATAAATCAATCATCGTTGGTGGCGTTGCGGTATGTGTTAATGGATCACTAGTAATGCCAACGCGCGCGTACGTATCGATCAGTCCTTGATCAAGATCAGCCTCTTCGGACGGGCTTAAGCCGATGCCGGCGCTATTTGCTGATGCGCCGCCGAGCATCAAGCGTAACAGCCCGTGTAGGGTCACGAGATTCGCGCGTAAGGCGTCGTCGGCTTCGTCGCTGTCTATCACACGGGGTAAATCAAATGGATTGATACGCGTGTCGCTGCTGAGACTTAAGCGAATATAGCTGCCGCCGACAGCATCGCTTAGTTTTTGGTATTCGTTCTCCGGGTCGATGATAAGTACATCGGCGCCGACCATCATACTGCGTAAAGCCTCTAACTTGACCGTAAACGACTTACCGGCACCAGATTTAGCAAACACCACCATATTAGCATTTTCAAGCGTATAACGATCGAAAATCACGAGGCCATTATTATGCATATTTATGCCGTATAAAATACCATCTTCTTGCGTAAGGTCGGCGCTAGTGAACGGAAAACTCGTGCTAATAGCGCCTGTACTCATGTTGCGACGAATTTGCAGCTGATCGCTCATTTGCGGTACAGTACTGTTTAACCCTTGTTCTTGCTGGCTTGATGCGGTTTTTGTATACACGAGCATTTGGCCAAAGAATGTCTCAATTGTATGTTGGACAAAACTTAGTTCGTCTAAACTGTCAGCATAGATAGTTACATATAATCCATAACGGAAAAATCGTTCTGAACCAACTTGCAGTTCATCGCGCAGCTCTTCGGCATCAACAAGTGCCGCTTCTTTTGCCGGGTCGCGCGTGCGACCCTTTTCGGCATTAAGCGCCATATCAGCTTCAAGCTGTGTTACTTTTTTGCGCAAATTGTTCAGTACGATTGTCGTATCGACGGGGTAGATAAACATACTAATATCAATCACTTGGTCAATATTAATTAGTTCGGATAGCCAGCCAGTAAATAATTTTCGCGGATAACCGTATACATAAACAGTACGCCCATACTTGGTTCCTATGCGAAAATAGCTAGAATGAATCTCCAAGCTACTCGGTGCGATTAGATCGCGCAATGTCGTCATTCCCTTTAGAAATGCTTGTTCAACTTCAGACTGTTCTTGCGCTCGTTGTTGCGCGGCTATATCAATCGGATCTGTTTTTTTCTTCGCCATCATTAAAACTGAGCTCCCTGTACTGACTCCGACTTGTCTCCTTTGCGCACATAAAGTGATGCGACATTATTAAAATCACCAAGAGGCTCGCGTACAGCAGTATCAGGATTATATATATTGTAATAAAGTTCGCCGAGCTGTTTCGTGTTGAGGCGGGATGTTTGAACACCTACGCGTATTAACCCGCTGACAACAGAGTCGACGCGATTTTTTATCTCCTCTTTTGCCTTCTTGTATGTTTCTTTGTCGATTTTTGTGACAGGGTCTTTTTTCTTACCAAAAATTGAACTAAAAAATCCTTTACTTTGATCAAGTATCTCACTGATATCACCTGTTGGATAATACGGTATAACGACAAAAAAACTCTTATCCATAATATTTGCCTCCTGCGAGAGCATATCAATGAAATTGATATAATCTTCCATTAATACACCAAGCAGCATATTGTCTTCGTCACGACGCAAAAGTGTTAATTTATCGATATATGGTCCAATATCAACCTGCTGCGATCGTATGAATACTTGAATTGGAAAATACAATGCGTTCAAGAAATCTTGATAACTTAGCTCTACTCCATCGCGCTCTCGTGAGCTCATGAGGTCGAAATTGATTGACTTGCACGCCACAACTGCACGAAATGTTCCATCGTTCATGATGACCATACTGTCTCGCAGCTCCGATAAAAGCAAGCTATTCTGCGTTGAACTTTGTTTGACTGCTGGTTTTTTATTTTTATCGTCTAGCGACTGCTGCAACGGCGGATTTTGTTGCGAAGCTGTCTGATTTGCGGCGAGGGGGGGCTGTTGTGAGTTATACAACGAATCTGCAGCAGGACTAGCAGGCATTGGCTGCTGTGACGGATTAGCCTGATTGTTTGGCGGCATGCCCACTCCTCTCTATTGCTTAGTGTAGCGAGATAAATACCTCGCCGTCGATATCTTTCTTGTCTTGAATTCGCTTTGCTTCGTGCTGAATTGTTTGAACCGACAAATTGCTGTTGTTTGCAAGGCTAATTATATCATTTGATACTGGATTTGCGCTAGTGTTTTCAGCGTTAGCTAGTACTGACGCATTTGCGTTGTGTTGATCGGTAAGTGGTTGCAGGATTGATTGATGGATTGTCGGATATGGATTATAGTACGGCGCATTAGTATTATTTTGCTGAGGAACATCTATGCTTGAAGTGCTTGGAGGTGTTTCTGCTGCTTGCTGCATTTGTTGTACCATGCGCTCGCGTCGCGCGGCGTCAGCGTTTGAAATCATCGTATCAAAATTATGCGCAACATCACCATTATCGTCGAGCACATCTTCGGTTTGTTGTGCGACGTAGTACTGGTCGGGCATCATAGATGTGTCGGTAGTAGGTGTCTGTGGCTGCGCGGCGTGGCGAATTGACCACCCGCCCGTATCTGCGATATCCGCCAGATATGCAAATCGCTGTTCTGCTTCAATTTGCGACAGTTCCTTACTGCGTTTTACTTCTATTTCTTCGGGTGCTACGATCTCTATGAGCGAGCTAATACCGTCTGGGCTCCAGATGCGGTTGCGAGGTTTAAGATGAAATGATACGATGGCTGCTAAATATATCTCCATAGGCTGATCTTTACGTAGCGGTAGCGCTAAAGCACCGAAAAGTAGTATGACCGGCAGGGGTAATATTGCGAGTGGTACGAAAACTTGTGCCAGCCCCCATGCAATAGCTGAAGCGCCTGCGACGACGATAAGGTAAATAAACTGTCGAAAGCTAAATGGCCCGATTAGCTTATCATCTGCCTCAACATCCTGCGCAACCTTATACTCCGCCATCCGCTACCGTCCTCGTCCGGATCCTC
>ERZ773063.614-NODE-614-length-22958-cov-5.615596_pt1 | contig 22958 bp, 14 predicted proteins | sample MGYA00580625_ERZ773063 | MGnify/ENA primary metagenome ERZ773063 (study PRJEB29015, sample SAMEA2738022) | human oral metagenome | biome: human oral; feature: human-associated habitat; material: dental | place: China | collected 2042 ... | reverse complement strand
CTGGTACTTCTTCGGCGGGTTCTCCGCGTAGGCGATGGTGCCGTCGGCCCGGGCGGTGAACCATTCGGGGTGCTCGGTCAGCCACGGGTGGTCCGGCGAGCACTGGAGGGCGACGTCGAGGGCCACCTCCATGCCGTGCCTCTTCGCCTGCTTGACGAAGTAGTCGAAGTCCTTGAAGGTGCCGAGCTCGGGGTGGATGGCGTCGTGCCCTCCCTCGGACGACCCGATCGCGTAGGGGCTGCCCGGGTCGCCCGGCTTGGCGACGAGCGTGTTGTTGCGACCCTTGCGGTTAGTGGTCCCGATCGGGTGGACGGGAGTGAGGTAGACGACGTCGAAGCCCATGCCGGCGATGCGGTCCAGGCCCCTGGCGGCCGTGCGGAGCGTGCCGGACTTCCACGTCCCGTCGGCCGCCCGCCTGGCGCCTATCGACCGCGGGAAGATCTCGTACCACGAGCCGACGAGCGCGCGGATGCGGTCGACGTTCAACGGGTAGGCGTCCGTCTCGGTGACCAGGTCGCGCACGGGGGAGGCGGCCAGGGCCTCTCGGACCTCCTGCGACGTGGCGGCGGCGAAGCGCTCGTCGGCGGAGAGCTGGCCGTCGGCGACGGCGGCCTGGGCGCCCTTGAACGCGGCGCGCGCCTTCGACCTGGCGGGAGCCTGCTCCCACGCCCGCTTGAAGAAGGCCTCCGCCTCTAGGAAGACGAGCGGCACGTCCACGCCGGCGCCGATCTTGATCTCGGCCGAGTGACGCCACGTCTCGTAGGGGTCCGACCAGGCGCGCACCCTGAACCGCCAGCTGCCGGGGCGGGTCGGGGTGAGCCAGGCCTCGTAGCGTCCCAGGCCGGGCCTGACGAGCTCCATCGGAGCGCTCTGGACCACCGCCCCCTCGGGGTCGATCAGGTCCGCTTCGGCGGCGAAGGCGTCGTGGCCCTCGCGGAAGATCGTCGCCTGGACGGGGAAGGATTCGTGCTCGGTTCCCTTGGCGGGCAGGCGCCCGCATTCGACGCGCGGTGTGACGTCCATGATCGGGATCCGGCCGATCACGGCCGCGCCCGCCTGCCTGCCGGCCGCGGACTCCTCCGTTTCTGACGATGATGGCCCGACCTCCGCAGGCCGTCGCGCCTGTGAGGCGGGTGTGGAGGCGGCTGCCGCAGGCTTCTCAGTGGCCTTGGCAGCGGACTTCTTCGCGTTTGCTGCTGTGGCCGCGCGGGGCGCGGACTTCTTCGTCGGGTTGCTCACACCCCCAGCCTATTCGCTCTTTCCCTAGCGTGCACGGGTATCTCACGTAAGATGGGGAAGTCTAGAGAAGGGCTGCGATGTTCAAGTACGACGCATTCATCTCATACCGTCACGTCCACCCCGATATGGAGATCGCTCAGGACATTCAGCGCCTCATCGAAGCCTTCGTCGTCTCGAAGGCGGTGCCGGCGGTCCCCAAGCGCAGAGACTTCCTCGTCTTCCGCGACCGCGACGAACTGGCCTCGGGGGAGCTGGGCGAGGCCATCGAGAACGCCCTGGAGAACAGCGCGTTCCTCATCGTCGTGTGCTCCAGGCGCACGCCCCTCTCGCCGTGGTGCCGCCGGGAGGTCGAGTACTTCCGCGAGGTGCGCGACCCGTCGAATATCATCGCCGTCCTCCTCGAGGGCGAGCCCGAGGAGTCCTTCCCGCCCGAGCTCAGGGACGTCAGGAAGCTCGTCCGCACCCCGGGCGGCGCGGTCCAGGAGCGCCGCGACGAGTTCCTGGCCGCCGACGTGCGCCCGGACAGGGTGCGCGCCGAGGGCTTCCCGGGGTACGAGGAGGTCGAACGCGACCCGCGCGCCCTGCGCGCCCTGAGGAGGAAGTCCGCGGCGCTGCTCAAGCGCACGGAGATCAACCGGATCATGGCCACCATCCTGGGCGTCTCCTACGGGGACATCACGCAGCGCCAGCGGGAGCGCAAGATGCGCAGGGCGATGGCGCTGGTCTCCGTCGTCGCCCTCGTCCTGGGGGTGTTCGCCACGACGGTCACGGCGATGTGGGTGAAGTCGATGCGGTCGGAGGAGAAGGCCAACGAACGCAACGCCGCCATCACCATGAGCCTGGCGACCAAGGCGATCGCCGACGGCGACCGCCTCCTGGGGATCCTCTACTCGCGCGCCGCCATGTCCGCGGCCGACCGGTCCATGGGCAGCTACAGCAGGCTTCAGGGGGAGTACTACAGCAACCTCTCGGCGGCCACCCTCTACGAGGACTACACCCCGACCCTGGAGATCAAAACGGACTCGGGCGTGCCGTCCTTCGGCCAGAGCGCCTCGGGCGGCGAACTGGTCACCGCCGGCCGGGACGCCTCCCTGACCGTGTGGAACGCGCGCAACGGCACGCCCGTCCGCTCGATCCGCCTGCCGAGCAAGCCGACGAAGGTGGGAAGCGCCCGCGACGGCTCCTCCTTCTACGCCCTCACCGAGAACAACGACCTCCACCTCGTCTCCTCGGGCGGGGGTCGGATCAGGACGGTCCGCACGGGCGTGGCGGGGCAGGTCGCCAACCTCGTCGTGTGGAAGGACCACGCCATCTTGGACGTGGGCGACGGCGCCTCCGAGAAGGTCGTGGGCGTCGACCTGGCCGCCGGCCGCCGGCTCTTCGCCATGGACTTGAACAAGGAGGGCGTGGTCTCGGTGGACGTGCGCGACGACGGAGCGGAATTCGCCGTGGCCTACGCGGGGGGAGGCGCTTCCCGGCACGACGCGCGGACCGGCGCCCTCTCGGCCTGGATCGCCGGCCGGCCGGCCGGCGCGCCCTCTGGCGCCTCCGGGTCGCTGGCCCGAAGCGAACTCATCCACTACGCCCCGCGCGGGAATATGCTCGTCTACCTCTCCGGGAGCGCGCGCGTCTACTACAAGGCGGACACCTCCACCGGGAGCGTCCAGGCCGCCGGGGGCCTGGCCAAGCTGACGCCGACGGGGGCGGTCGCGACCATGCAGGTCCGCGAGGACGGAAACGCCGTGTACGCGCTCTGGGAGTCCTCGGGGGCCGTCTACCGGTTCGACTTCGCCTCACCGGACAAGATGCGGACCCTGCCGGCCGGCGGCAAGGACATCTCCAGGATCGCCATCACGCCGGACGGCGAGCGCCTGGTGGGCCTCGCCAAGGACAACTCGCTCTTCTTCTGGCAGGGCATGGACGACCCCCGGCTGGGCGCCCCGGCCTTCGCGCCCCTGCCGAATCCGGCCGGAGGGACGGACCCGCTGGGGGCGAGCGTCACGCAGGTGTCCTTCTCCGCCGACCGCAAGCGCGCCTTCCTCCTCGGCGCGGACGCGAGGATCACTGTCGTCCAGGTGGCGGGGACCGAGAAGACCGCCTCCGGCAGGGGCGCGCCCCAGGCGAAGTCGAACGACGGGAAGACCCTGTACTCCATCTCCTCCGGCACCGGCTACGTCGAAGGCCCCGGCATGCCGCACAACGACGCGAGGCAGAAATCCGGTATCAGGCGGTGGGCGGCGGTGAGCAACGACGGCCGGCGCGTGGCCGGGATCAAGAAGAACAGCTCCTCGGTGATCGTCATGGAGGGGAACGCGGTGTCCTACGAGTCGGACGTATCGGTCTCCTCCGCGAACGAGAGCGGCCCGCTCATTGCCTTCTGTCAAGGCGACGCCGTCGTCTTCGCCGCCTCGGACGGCTCCGTGGTGCGCTACGGCAAGAACGGCCGTCTCAATCGATACGGAGGCAGAGGCGGCGGGGACGTCGTGTCGATCCGCGTGAGCCCGGACGGGTCCCTCGTGGCCGTGTCCCGCCGGCACGGCGGCTACGCGGTCTACTCGGCGGCGTCCGGGAAGAGGCTGGCCGGCGGCAAGGGGGAGGCGCTCTCCCTCGGTGGGGCGTCGGGCAGGCTCTCGCACGTCCTGGCGATCGACGGCCACGACGTCGTCCGCTCCGATTCCCGCGGAAAGCCGACCAGAGCGCCCATCCCCGCCGCGCTGGCGGCCCAGGTGGGCACCAGCGCGGTCAAGGACGCCTCTCCGGACGGCAGCCTCCTGGCCCTCAGCGACGGGGCGAGCAACGTGACCGTCCTCGACGCCCGCTCGGGCACGGCCCTGCGCACCGTCTCGTCGAAGACCACCTCGCCGACGGCGCTGCTCCTGCACGACGGCCTGGCCTACCAGTCGACGGCTCTGACCGATCTGTCCAACGACGGGCACCGCCGAGTCAGGATCCGCACGCCCGGCGAGCTGGAGAAGCTCGCAGACGCGGCCCTGGACGGGCGCACGCTCTCGGCGGAGGAGAAAGCGAAGATCGGCCAATGAGGCCAATGAGGAGGACAGGCCAATGAGTCAGCCATCCGGACGGCGCAGCATCGCCCGCTCCCCCCTGTTCATCGCGCTCGCCGTCTCGGCGGTCCTGGCATCGGTGGTCGGCAACGTCCAGGCCATCTGGGGGACGCAGCCGACCCCGTGGGCCGACCTGTCGCTGTCCCTGTACGGAAGCGTCAAGCTCTTCCTCTTCGAGACGGCGCTCGAAGACCAGACGACCGGGCCCGCGCTCTACGAGATCGCCAGGTGGATCGCCCCGCTGACCACCGCGGGCAGCCTCCTGGCGGTCTTCGAGGCCATGGCCGTCAACGTCCGCATGCGCCTGCATCCGGTCAGGGGAGGGCACGTCGTCGTCCTGGGGTGCGGGGAGCGGTCAAGGGCCGTCATCCACCAGGTGCTCGGCTGGGAGGGGGCCTCGGCCGTCGTGTGCGTGGTCCCGGACACGACCCCGTACGACGAGATCCAGTCCTTGAAGCTCTCGGGCGTCCACGTCGTCGCCCTCGACTACGACAACGTCGAGACCGAATCCGACCTGCGGGCCGTCAGGCGCATCCGGCTGGACACGGCGCTGGGCGTCATCTGCCTGGAGACCGAGCCCGAGAGCTTCGGCCACGTCCGCTGGATCGCCGCCCACACGCCCAGGGACGTCAAGGTCACCGTCCACCTCAACTCGGAGAGCCGACGGCTCAGGGAGATCTTCGAGCAGGTCATCCGCAGATACCCCAACTTCGACATCCACTACTTCGACCTGTCGGAGCTGGCCTCCCACCTGCTGCTGAACTCGGGCGAATTCACCATCCTTCCCCCCGAACTCGAACAGTCCCGGCGCTTCGTCGCGGGCCAGGCGAGCTCGCTGAGAGGCGCCGGCGGACGCCCGCGGCCCGTCGCCGGCCCGCTCGGGTTCGAGGAGATCGCCGCGGCCCTGCCCGAGCCGCACGTCCTCCTCGTGGGCGTGGGCGAAGTCGGCTCCGAACTCCTGGGAATGCTGGCCAATCTGGGGGTGACCAGCCCGCTGGACCCTCTCCGCGTGACGGTCGTGGACAAGGCGGCCTCCTCCCAGGTCGAGCAGCTCTTCTCGCAGGTCGAAGACGTCGGGAAGGTTCTGCGCCTGGAGACGGTCGACGCATCCCCAGAGAGCCGCCTCGTGCGCGAACGCCTGCAGGAGATCGCCGCGGCGCATCCGTTCAGCGCGGCCGTCTACGCTCTGGGCAACCCGCGCGAGTCCCTCCTGAGCGCCGACTTCCACATGCCCGTCCTGGGGTCGATCCCCGTGGCGGTCTGGTGCCAGCACCGTGCCGACGTCGAGCCCATCCTCCAGGCCATGCCCGGCGGGCGCTCGCTGCGCCTGTTCGGCCTCGACACCGAAGTCCTCAACCCCGAGGCGATCCTCTCCGACCGCTACCTGGACCAGGCGCGGCACTTCAACTTCATCTACGCCCAGACCACCGCGGAGGTGCAGAGGACTGCGCCTCCCGCCAGCGCCGAGGCCTCTTGGCGGGACCTGAGCACGGTGAAGAGGGAATCGAGCTTCGCCTTGGCCATGCACAGGGAGACGAAGAGCGCCGTCCTCGACCGGATCGCGCGCGTCTTCACCGGGATCGACGGCCTGGAGCTGGCCAACCTCTGGGAGGCCCGCCTGAAGGGGCTCGACCCCGAGGCGCAGGTCAAGGTCATCGAATCCGACCCGCTCCTGAACTACATGACGGCCCTCGAGCACCGCCGATGGTCCACCTTCTACTACCTGCGCGGCTTCGTCTACGGACCCCGGAAGGACGAAGTGCAGCGGACGCACGACTGCCTGGTCGACTCCTGGCCCGAATTCCTCAACGGCCCCAAACGCGAGACCGCGATCTACGACGCCTTCGCCTCCCTCGTCATCGACGGGAAGCTGTTCGACGACGACGCGGACGAGGCCCCGCGGCCCGGAGACCGCGGGGCCCTGTGGCCGGCCCGGCCAGCTCAGTAGGTCATGTTCATGGCCTCGCGCACCTCGGCGAGGGTGGCCTCGGCGCGTTCGGTCGCACGCTCGATGCCCCGGCGGAGCACGCCGCGGACATAGCCGGGGTCGGCTTCCAGCTCAGCCCGCCGGGCTCGGATCGGCGCCAGCATGTCGTTGACGGACTCGGTGACGAGCTTCTTCAGCGCGCCGGCGCCGCCGTCCCCGATCTCCTCGGCGACCGCCGCCGGTTCGCGGCCCTGGGCCATCGCCGCCAGAAGCACGAGGTTGGAGACCTCGGGCCGGTTGGCCGGATCGAAGGCGATGCGACGGTCGGAGTCCGTGACCGCCTTCCTGATCAGCTTGGCGGTCTGATCGGCGCTCATCCGCAGCTCGATCGTGTTGCCCCGCGATTTGCTCATCTTCGCCCCGTCGAGCCCGAGGACGGTCTCGGCCTCGGAGAGGAGCCCCTGGGGGCGCGGGAAGACCGGCCCGTCCGCCCCGTCCGGATGGCCGTAGCGGGCTTCGAAGCGGTCGGCGACCACGCGCGTCTGCTCCAGATGCGGCAGCTGATCCTTGCCGACGGGCACGATGTTCGCCTTGCAGAAGAGGATGTCGGCGGCCTGATGGACCGGATAGGTCAACAGGAGCCCGGACATCGGCCGGTTGCCGGTCGCCTCGAATTCGGCTTTGACGGTCGGATTGCGCCGCAGCTCGGCGTCTGTGACGAGGGAGAGGAAGGGGAGCATGAGCTGATTGAGCGCCGGAACGGCCGAATGCGGGAAGATCGTCGTCTTCTCGGGGTCCAGGCCGACGGCGATGTAGTCCATCGCCAGCGAGAGGACCCGCTCGCGGATCGGCCCGACGCCGTCGCGGTCGGTGACGACCTGGTAGTCGGCGATGACGACCCATGTGTCCACGCCCGCCCGCTGGATCCGCACCCGATTGAGGAGCGAGCCGAAGTAGTGGCCGATGTGCAGGTGGCCGGTCGGACGGTCCCCCGTCAGGACGCGGAACTGCGTCGGGTCGGCGGCGATGCCCGCCTCGATCTTCGCGCTGACCGCGCGGGCCCGCGCCAGCGAGGCGTCGCTCGTCGAGTTCTCCAGAGCGTCTTCGATGCCCTTGCCCATGATGTCCTTTTCCGTAAGTGATGCTGTCCCTGGGATTCTACCGAAGCGGCCCGGCCGGGCGGTGGCGGCCGATCCGACGGGCGGCCGGGGATTCGCCGCTTCCGTTCCCGCCCCGCGGGCCCGAAGGCTCCGGCTCCCCCGCGACGCGGGGGGAGCGCAGGCAGACGCGACCGGACCGGGGTCGCGGATGTCCGGCGCGCCCGGCCCCCGCCGAGCGCGGGGCCTAGGTCAGGTACACGCGCATCGACAGGGGGTGCAGCGACGTCGTCGCCCCGGGGGCGTAGACCGGCGTCACCGAGCGCGGGCGCTCCCACGTCGAGTCCCAGGCGAGCTTGAAGGGGACGCCCCGCCCGGCGGGGAGCGTCACCTGGATGGGCCACGGCGAGCCGTTGAAGACGAGGAGCACGTCGGAGCCGGCCCCGCCGCCCGAGCGCAGCATCTGCAGGGTCCGATACGAAGGGTCGAACCACAGGTACTGGGGCATGGGGCCGCCCGAGACGTCGAACCAGTCCAGGTCGAGCAGCGAGTCGTTCGCCGGGGCGTACTCCGTGTAGAAGCGGACAGGGCGCAACACGGGGTTGTCGCGCCGCAGGCGCAGGAGGAAGGCCGCGGTGCTGCGCAGGTCGATCTGCCAGGGATCCAGTTCCCAGTTCACCCATGTGAGCGCGTTGTCTTGGCAGTAGGCGTTGTTGTTGCCCATCTGGGACCGGCCGAGTTCGTCCCCCGCGGTGAGCATGGGGGTGCCCGCCGCGAGGATGAGCGTGCCGAGCATGTTGCGCATCGACCGGCGGCGCGCCACGGCGATCTCCCTCGGCACGTTGAGGAATCCCTCCCAGCCGTGGTTCCAGGACATGTTGTCGTTGCTGCCGTCCCGGTTGTCCTCCAGATTGGCCTCGTTGTGCTTGTCGTTGAAGGAGACGAGGTCGCGGAGGGTGAAGCCGTCGTGAGCCGTGATGAAGTTGATCGACGCGTAGGTGCCGCGTCCACCGGGTATGCGCCCGTGGCCGAAGTGATCGGCCGACCCCGCCAGCCTCGTGGCCAGGTCGCGGAGATCGCCTCCGCCGCCTCCCGAGGTGATCGACCGGGGCTGGGCCAGCCAGAAGCTGCGCACGGTGTTGCGGAAATGGTCGTTCCAGTCGGCGGTCGGAGCCGGGAACCGCCCCGTGTTCCAGCCGTTCGGCCCCAGATCCCACGGCTCGTTGATGAGCTTGACGGTGCTCAGCAGCGGGTCGGTGACCATGGCCATGTAGAAGGGGTGGCTGGCGTCGAAGTGCTCGCCGTTGCGGCCGAGCGTGACGGCCAGGTCGAACCGGAATCCGTCGACGCCGATCTCGCTGACCCAGTAGCGCAGCGAGTCGAGGGTCATCCGGATGACGGGGGAGCGCCTGAAGTCGAGCGAGTTCCCGCAGCCCGTGGTGTCCATGAGGACCGCCGGGTTCTCCTGATACGTCATGTAGTAGGTCGTCTGGTCGAGTCCGCGCCAGGAGACCGTGGGGCCGTCGATGCCCCCCTCGCACGTGTGGTTGTACACGACGTCGAGGATGACCTCCAGCCCCGCCTCGTGCAGGGACTGAACCATGGCCTTCACCTCGTCGACCACGGCGAGCGGGCCGGCTTCCTGCGCCGCGCGCGTCGCATAGCTCGGCTCCGGCGCGAAGTACGACAGGGTGTTGTACCCCCAGTAGTTCGGCAGGCCCTTGTCCACCAGGAAGGGCTCGGACATCTTCGCGTGAATGGGCAGGAGCTCGACGGCGGTCACCCCCAGGGACGTCAGGTAGCCGGTCACCGCCGGGTGACCGAGCCCCGCGTACGTGCCGCGCAGCTCGGCGGGCACGTTGGGGTCGAGGGCCGTCTGCCCTTTGACGTGGGTCTCGTAGATGACCGTGGTGTCCCACGGGGTGCGGGGGTAGGTGTTGGGCGCCGGCGATGACTCGCTCACGACGCCGAGCGACATGAACGGCGCCGAATCGCGCGTATCCGGGCCGGAGTGCATGGGGGTGGTCCCGTCGCCCACCCATTCGACCTTCTGCGTGTACAGCGCCGGGTCCAGCACCGGCGTCTGCGTGATGGCCTTCGCGTAGGGGTCGAGCAGGAGCTTAGCCGGATTGTGGACGAGGCCCGATTCGGGCGCCCAGCGCCCGTCGACCCTGTACCCGTAACGCTGGCCGACTCGCACGCCGGGGACGTGGGCGGACCACATGCCTTGGCTCTCGGTGTTGAGCGAGTACTGCCGCTCCACCTGTCCCAGGGCGGTCTCGTCGAAGAGGCAGAGGCTGACGTCGGTGGCGTGCGGCGCCAGGACTGCGAAGTCGGCGCCGTCGTCAACGAGATGTGCGCCAAGGGCCACGGGCAGCCTGTGCGCCCGTGTCGTCGCTTCGGGCGTTCGCGCCGCGTAAGCCGTGAGTGTATCGTCGATCAACGTCACCAGACCATTATCGCAGATTCCGCACCGCGATATAGACGTTACCCGGAAGAGTTTGAGGGACCTTCGTCTCAGGACAGCTCCGGCGGACGCCTGTCGCACGGCCTCCGCGCGGCGGCTCCGGCCCCGCCCGTTCCGGCGGTCGGAGCCCGGACTGCATCGGAAGGCCGCGAAAGGATGCCGAGATGGACGCCATGCCGAACCTGGCCCGGGGGCGGGTCGACCGCGACGGAGCCGCCCGCACGCGCCCGCAGGCCGTCGAGGAGGCGCGGAGCGGCGGGGCCGCCCGATTCCTGCTCGTCCGCCAAGGCGACGTCGCCGTCGAATCGGACGAGGTGCTCGTCCTGACCGCCGGCGAGGTCGCGCGCCTCCATCGGCGCAACGCCGAGGACGCGATCTACCTCGGGCGGGTGAACGGGATCCCGTACTTCGCGTGCGACGTCCCCGCCGGGGCCGAGGAGGGGAGCGTGGAGTTCCGCTCCGTGCGGATGCACGCCCACGAGTGGGACGACGACGCCACTGCGCTCGCGGTCGAATCGGTGGCCATCCTCCAGTGGCGGCGCTCGGCCCGCTTCTGCCAGGAGTGCGGACGTCCCCTGCGTCCGGCGGCGAACGGATGGGAGAAGCTCTGCGACGGAGGGCACAGGGCCTTCCCCCGGATCGATCCGGCCGTCATCATGGCGATCCGCGACCCGCAGGACCGCCTCCTGCTGGCCAGGAACAGCCTCTGGCCCGAACGGCGCTACTCGGTTCTGGCCGGTTTCGTCGAGGCCGGGGAGACCCCCGAGTCCGCCGTGGCCAGGGAGGCCTACGAGGAGGCAGGCATCCGCGTCGAGGAGGTCCGCTACGTGGCTTCGCAGCCGTGGCCGTTCCCCCGCTCCCTCATGCTCGCCTACGAGGCGAGGACGCCGTGCGGGCAGGAGGACGTCCGGATCGACGAGAAGGAGATCCAGGACGCCCGCTTCCTCTCCCGCGGCGAGCTCAGGCGGGCCGTCGCCTCAGGGGAGATCGCGCTGCCCGGCCCGACGTCCATCGCCGCCATGCTCATCGAGCGCTGGCTGTCCGAGCCGCTGGCGTGAGTGCCGGGGCGCCGGCCGGTCCCCGGCAGCGCGCCGGCACGCTGGCTCCGACGCCGAACCGGCACGCGCCGGGAGCTGTCCGGGGCGTCAGGAGGCGTCGGCGAGCTTGGCCTTCACCTGCGCGAGGCTCGGATTGGTCAGCGCGGCCCCGTCGGCGAACTCGAGGGTGGGCACGGTGCGGTTGCCTCCGTTGAAGCCCTTCACGCGTTCGGCGGCTGCGGCGTCCTCCTCCACGTCGACCTCGTCGTAGTCGATCCCGGCCCGGTCGAGCTGGCGTTTGAGGTTCTTGCAGTGGGGGCACCAGGTGGTCGTGTACATCGTGATATCGGACATGCGGCCAGTCTAGGTGCCGGCGGGCGCGCCGGGCGGGCGGCGTTCGCGGCGGGCGTGGCGGAGGCCCGTGCGAGACTTGGACGTGAAGGGAGACGCCGATGAACGAATCGCCGGAGGAACTGCTCGACCGCCTCGACCCGGAACAGCGCGAGGTCGCCACGCGGCTGCGCGGCCCGCTGTGCGTGCGGGCCGGCGCGGGCACCGGGAAGACCCGCGCCATCACCTATCGGATCGCCTACGGAGTGCGCACCGGCGCCTACGATCCGCACAGCGTCATGGCCCTGACCTTCACTTCCCGCGCGGCCGGGGAACTGCGCGGCAGGCTCCGCGATCTGCAGGCCCGCGGCGTGGCCGCCCACACCTTCCACGCGGCCGCGCTCAGGCAGCTGTCCTACTTCTGGCCGACGGCCGTCGGCGGCAAGATCCCCCCCATCGCCGAGCACAAGCTCTCCATGGTCGCCCAGGCGGCCGGGCAGCTGGGCCTGCGCAACGACGCCGTGTCCATACGCGACTTCGCCTCCGAGATCGAATGGTCGCGCGTGAGCCTCATCGTGGCGGAGGACTACCCCGCCCGCGCGCAGGCCGCCGGGCACACCGGCGTCGGCGGCTATCCCCCCGAGGAGATCGCCAGGCTCATACGCGCCTACGAGGGGGTCAAGGCGGACCGCGGCGTCATCGACTTCGAGGACGTCCTGCTCCTGCTCATCGGCGTCCTCATCGACCGCCCCGACGTAGCGCGGACGGTGCGCCGCCAGTACCGGCACTTCGTCGTCGACGAATACCAGGACGTCTCGCCCGTCCAGCACCGCCTCCTCCAGCTGTGGCTGGGGGACCGCAGGGACCTGTGCGTCGTGGGGGACGTCTCCCAGACCATCTACTCCTTCGCGGGGGCCTCCTCCGCCTACCTCGCGGACTTCGCCTCGGAGTTCTCCGGGGCGCACACCGTCGAGCTCGTCCGCGACTACCGGTCGAGTCCGCAGATCGTCGCCTGCGCCAACGACGTCATCGCGACGGATCGGTCCAGGGGGGCCGTCAGGCTCGTCTCCCAGCTGCCCTCCTCGGTTCCCGTGGCCTTCCACGAGTACGCGAGCGACGCCGAGGAGGCCGAGGCGATCGCGCGCGAGATCCTCGACCTGCGCGAACGGGGCGTACCGCTGGGCGACATGGCGATCCTCTATCGGACCAACTCCCAGTCCGCGGAGTTCGAGGCGGCCCTGTCCGCAGCCGGGATAGCGTTCTCCCTGCGCGGATCCGAGCGATTCTTCTCGCGCCGCGAAGTCCGCGAGGCGATGGTGGGCATGCGCTCGGCCGCCCGGGCCGGCGCCGACGGCCCTCTGGCCTCGGACGTGAAGTCGGTGCTCAGGCAGGTCGGCTGGCGCGAACAGGCGCCCGAACAGGCCGGAGCCGCCAGGGAGCGCTGGTCGGCGCTGGCGGCCCTGCTCAGACTCGCCGAGGACATGGAGGCGGCCCGCGGCGCCTCCATGGCGGAGTTCGTCGCCGAACTGGAGGAGCGCGCCCAGATCCAGGACGCCCCCGACGTCGACAGCGTCACCCTCGCCTCCCTCCACGCGGCGAAGGGCCTGGAATGGCAGGCCGTCTTCCTCGCCGGCATGAGCGAGGGCCTCGTGCCGATCTCGCTGGCCGAGGGCCCGGAGGCCGTCGCCGAGGAGCGGCGGCTCATGTACGTCGGCATGACGCGCGCCAAGCAGCATCTGCACGTCTCCTACGCGAAGGGCAACGGCCAGCGTTCCACCCGCAAGGCGTCCCGGTTCCTGGAAGGCGTCTGGCCCAAGCCCGACAAGCCAGCCGTCTCCCGGGCGACGGGCTATCGGCAGCGTAAAGCCGCGCAGGCCGAGGAATTCGCCAGAGAGCACCCCGAGGACCTCCCTCTCTTCGAGGCCCTCGTCGAATGGCGTTTGCAGACGGCCCGGCGCATCGAGCGCCCGCCCTACGTCGTCTTCCACGACACGACCCTGCGGTCCATCGCCGTCGCCAAGCCCTCCAGCCTGTCCCAGCTGGGAAGGGTCAGAGGCGTGGGCGCCACGAAGCTCGCCGAGTGGGGGGAGGCCGTCCTGGCGGTCGTCCGCGAATTCGCGGGGTGACGTCGATCCGCGGAGCGGCCGCCTGGCTCTCACGCCCCGTCGGGGGCGTCGAACCCGTCGCCGATGCATCCGCACGAAGGGTGGGCGGGCACCGAGACCAGGTACGGCGCCTGCGCCCCCTGCGGCACCCGCCACTGGACGTCGTGCAGAGTGTTGCCCGCCCCTTCGAGGAAGCCCATGACGGCGCGCGCCCCCAGCGCGCTCGCCAGGTCGCGGACTGCGGGGGTCGGGCCGATCGGGCGCGCCAGCGCGGCCTGGGAGGCGAGGTTCGCCCACGCGCCGTCCGCCTCGCAGCGGGCGTGGTACGCGCACGCCGCGCAGGCGCCCGCGCCGGGCTCGACGAGGGGGCCGACGCAGGCGTCGACCTCCTCCACCCACGCGAGCAGATGCGGCGTCCGCTCGTCGCACAGCCCGTACGTCCTCCTGGGGTCGATCAGCCGCGAGCCGGTCACCACCGCGGCGTCGGGCTCGCCGTGCGTGCGAATGCCGGGGGCGGCCGAGCGCAGGACCGTCAGGAAGGCCCGGTCCCGCCGTTGCCCGGCTCCGCGGCGCGACAGCGCCGGATGGTCGGACGCGGCGACGGGGGAGGGGTCGTCGAAGACGACCGAGCCGACTCCGGACCTCGCCAGCGTCAGGCCGATCGCCACGCCCAACGGATCGAGGCTCTCGATCCGCACGCACGAAGAAGACAGGGGCGAGGAGGGGGCGAGTCGGCCGTCCCGCAGGACGTCCGCGCGTTCGAGCATGGAGAGGATGCGCTCCACGCGCGTTGGACGCAGGCGGTGCCGGCGTGCGAAGGCGTCGAGTTCGGGCGCGGTCATGGGGCCTGACAGTCTGGCGACGAGGTCTTGCTCGGCCGGTGTGAGATCCTCGATCACGACGCCGACGCGGGGGTCGAGCCCTATCTGCAGGGTCTCCGCCGATCGCCAGAAGACTCCCAGCCCCTCCTTGATCTGAAACGTCCCCTCCATGGGCCAAGGCTAGGAGGGCGTCGACGCGGGTGGAATCGCCTGTCCACACATGTGGATTCCGCCTGGACCGGCCGGCCCTCTCGGTGTATAGGTGGACGTTTGGGCGCCGGGTCCAGGCGAGTTCGGCGTCCAGCGCATGGGTCTCAGGCGCGGGCATTCCGCGGCTCCGGGTGCGTTCGCCTAGGCGCGGGCGGGCGAGCCTGCCGCCGTCCGCTTGGAGCCGTCCCCTTCGACCCTGCCGGCTTTAGCGCGGCGAGGCCGGCGGCCGGCCGCGGTCAGTCGTGGGCGTCCCCTTCGTCGAGAAGCTGGGCGAGGAAGGCGTCGAGCTCCTCTTCGACGGCCGAGGGCGCGCTCTTCTCGAAGAACCCCTCGGGCTTCTCCAGGTCCTCGCTCGTGGGCAGGAGGTCGGGGTGGCTCCACAGCCTGTCGCGTTCGGCGACGCCGACCCTGTCGGTCGCCAGCTGCCAGAATCGCTGCGCCTCGCGCAGCTTGCGGGGCCGGATCTCCAGGCCGACCAGGGGTCCGAACGTTCGCTGGGCGGGGGAGCTCGACGCCGACCGGCGCGTGAACATCTCGCCGAGGGCGACGGCGTCGGGCAGCTGCGCGCTGACGACGTGGAGCGAGACGGCGCTGACCCACCCCTCGACGAGGGAGAGCAGGTGCTCCAGCTGGGCGAGCGCGGCCGTCTGGCTCTCGGTCGGCTCGCTGGCGAAGACCTTGGAGAGGTCGAATTCCTGCATCTTCTCCGGATCGAAGCCGGACTCGCGCACCTGCTCCTCGATCGAGTCGGTGTCGATCTCGATTTCCCGGGCGTAGGCGGAGACGGAGTCGAGGACCCGCGCGCGCAGCCAGGGGATGCGGGAGTAGAGCCTGGCGGCCGCCTGCTCGCGAACGGCGACGAAGAGCCTGACCTCCTCGTCGGGCGTGTCCAGGCCGTCGGAGAAGTCGGCGACGTTCGCGGGGACCAGGGCGGCCGTCTGCCCCTCGACCAACGGCAGGCCGGTGTCGGACGTTCCGAAGGAGACCAGCGCGAGCTCGGCCAGGCCGTGCCCGTACTGGATGCCCATGAGGGAGGAGATGAGGTTGCGCAGCATCGGCTCGGGGTCCATCCCGCCGAGCATCGACCGGATCTCCTCGGGGACGTGCTCGAGCTGTTCGAGGAAGGCGTCGAGGAACGCTCGGGCGACGTTCTCCGCCACGGGCTCGGTCAGGCGCCTGAACGTCGGCAGCGAATGGGCGAGCCAGTCCAGGCGGCTCCAGGCCTGGTTGGGGCCCGTGCACGGGTCGATCTGCACCGCGGGGTCGAGCCAGAGCGAGGCGACGGACAGGGCCTCGCGGACGCGGTCCCCCTGCTCGGCGGACACCGTGTCGAAGTGCTCCCGCTGGATCGTCTCGCGGGCGAACCGCTCGCCGATCTTCCAGTTGACGGGCCCCTCGCCCGACGAGCCGAGAAGCTCGCGCAGCTGGTTCATCACGAGGGAGAAGTCCATGTCTCCCAGCGCCTGCATGGAGGACGCCGACGGTTCGACGCCCGCGGCGCGCATCTGCTCGAGAAGGCGATCGGCCGCTTCGTCGCCCATGACGGCCCGCAGCATCTGCTCCCACTGGTCGTGCTGCGAGCGGCCGGGATCCGACTCATTTTCGCTCATGCCTAGTCCTTTTCCTCGGAAAGTTGTTCCTCAAGCCTATTGCGCCTCGCCGTGACTTTGGGCTCTGTCCGCCAGGGGCGCAGCGGGATGGTGCATCATAGTCGGGTGAATCCAACGCGCAAACGCCTGGTGTCCGGCTCGCTGTTCGCCATTCTCACGCTCGTCGGGCTGGCGATGCCCGGAGCCTACGTCGTGGAGACCGCCGGCCCCGCTCCCGAGATCACCGGCGCCCAAGACGGCGTCGACCTCCTGACGCTGACGGGAGGGAAGACCTACGGGACGCAGACGAAATACTACATGACCACCGTCAGCTCCTATGGCAATTCGGACTTCGGGGTGGTGGGCGCGCAGGCGTTCGCCGCGATCTTCTCCCGCGACAGCCAGGTCCTCCCGGTCCGCTCCCTGTATCCGGCCGGTCAGACGGCCGACCAGGTCGACAAGCGGAACACCGCTCTCATGGGGGATTCCCAGCAGGCCGCCGCCTCGACGGCGGAGACCGCGGCGGGGCTCCCGGTCCGCATGAGGATCGGCGTGGCGGGGGTCCCGAAGGGCTCGCCCGCGGCGGGCAGGCTCCGCGAGGGCGACCTCGTGACCCGGATAACCGCCAACGGCGTCACGACGCAGATCGCCGCCTACGCCGACCTCGGGTCGGTGCTCAAGAAGACGCCCCCCGGCACCACCGTGAACATCGGCTTCACACGGGACGGGAAGGCCATGGACGCCGACGTGACCACGTCCAAGCACGAGCCCGACTCGACCGGATGGACCAAGCCGGGGTCGCGTCTGGGCCTGTACCTCAAGACGTCGGACGTCAAGCTCCCCATCGCCGCGAAGTACGGCGTGGAGGGCATCGGCGGCCCGTCGGCCGGTCTGATGTTCGCCCTGACCATCTACGACCGGGCCACGCCCGGCTCGCTCGGCGGAAAGGCCAGAATAGCCGGGACGGGGACGATCTCCCTCTCCGGAGACGTCGGGCCGATCGGTGGAATACCCCACAAGCTGGAGGGAGCGGCGGCCACGGGGGCCAGGCACTTCCTGGCGCCCGCGGAGAACTGCGCCGAGACCGTCGGATACGAGCCCGAAGGCATGCGGATCTACGCCGTGCGCACCTTCGACGAGGCCCTCACTGCGGTCAGGAGCATCGGAGCCGGGAAGACGGACGAGCTGACCACATGCTCCGACGTGGTGAAGGCCGGCAAAGCCGGGAAGTGATCCGAATCCCGTCGGCCCGGGCGCGCGTCCGCAGCCTCCGACGGCGCGCCGCCGCCCGGACGCGGTCCGCCGATCCTGAGCCCGGCCTTCTTCCGCCCTAGAGGAAGGTGGCTCGCAGCGCCTGGACCAGCTCGGGGACGAGGTCGGGCGAGCCGAGGACGTCGGCGTCCTCGTCGTGCGAGCGCAGGCGGATCGTGCACCAGCTCGAGCCGTCGCGCATGGCCCCCACCACCATGCGTATGTCCTGTCGGCGGGGATCGGCCGACGCGAAGGCCTCGGCCTCGGCGGGGTCCTCGGGGATCTCGGCTTCCGCCTCGGGCGGCATGGCGATCCGCTCCAGGCTGACGGCCGCGCCGTCGACGGTCTCGGGCCACGCCAGCTGCGCGAGGAGGTCGCCGACGGAGGCGGCCGGGGGAAGGCCCTCCTGTTCGACCGAGAAGAGCGACTCCGGGCGCTGCGCGGCCTGAAGCGAGACGTCGGACGGCAGGTGCCCGGCCAGTTCGGGGTCGGCGGCGAGGACCTGGGAGCGCACGAGCGCGAAGACCCGGACGGGTCCGTCCCAGCCGCCGCGGGCCACGTGGGAGTCGATCTCCCTGACCGCCTGTTCTATTGCGCTTGTCACGCGTCAAGTCTGCCATGTCCGCCGCGTTCGCCGCCGCGTCCCGCGGGCGGCCGCGCGTTCGACCGGGCCGGTGACGGCGCAGGGATCGGCACGGTAGAATCGTCCGGACCGGACGCCCGCCTCGACGCGCCGCTCCGGGGTCCCGCGCCGGGCGGACTCGGGCTCGCGCCTTCTGCGCCGGGCGGACCTTCTGGGAAACGGCGCTCCGATCGGTTACTTTTGAGTAGTGTGGGCGGAGGGTCCATGCCACCGAAGCGACGCGAGGATAAAGGTTGTCCACTACAGAAAAACCGCAGAAAGCGACACAGCGGCCCGACGGCAGGTTCTCTCTGGGCATTTTCGCCGCAACACTCATCGTGCTTGCGCTGCTGCTCGGCGGCCTGCTGATCGTCGCCAACGTCTGGACGGACGTCCAGTGGTACAGCCAGCTGAAGGCGGTCCGGGTTTTCTGGACTCAATGGGGCTGGGCCGTGGCGCTGGGGACCGTCGGCCTGCTCCTGGTCGGAGGGGCCGCGTACCTCAACCTCATGCTCTCGCGCAGGAGGGAGGGCGGATCGACGACCGGAGCCGGCGAATACCGGCAGTACGCCGAAGACCACCCGTGGCTCGCCCGCCTCGTCCTGCCCCTGGCCGTCGGCGCCGTGTTCGGGGCGCCGCTGGCCTCCGAATGGCGGACGTACGTCCTCTGGCTCAATCGGACCCCCTTCGGCCAGTCGGACGCCCAGTTCGGCAAGGACATCTCCTTCTACGTCTTCACCCTGCCGGTCCTCCATTCGATCCTCGGCTTGGCGGTCATCGCCCTCGCCGTCTCCGTCGCGTTCGCATGCGTCGGGCACTACCTCTACGGAGGGGTGCGCCAGGAGGACGGCAGCATGGTCCTGGCGACCCGGGCGCGGGTGCACTTCGGCTCTCTGGCGGCGATAGGCGCCATCCTGGTCGCCTGCTACTTCTGGCTGAGCCGCTACGACATGCTCCTGGCCGAGAACAAGAAGTTCTCCGGCGCCTCCTTCACGGACATCAACGCCACCCTGCCCGGCAGGACCATCCTGGCCGTCACGGCGGCCCTCGTGGCCGCGCTCTTCGTCTTCGCGGCCGTCAAGGGCATGTGGAAGCTGTCGGTGATAGGCATCGGCGTCAGCGTCATCGCCGGGCTCATCGTCACGATGATCTACCCTTACTTCCTCCAGCGCTTCACCGTCGAACCGAACGCCGCCGAGAGGGAGTCCCGCTACATTCAGCGCAACATCGACGCCACGCTTAAGGCCTACGGGCTGGACGGAGTGGAGAAGACCAAGTATTCGGCCCACACTCAGGCGGAGGCCGGCCAGCTCCGGCAGGACGCCGAGACCACGACCCAGATCCGCCTGCTCGACCCGAACATCATCTCGCCGACGTTCAACCAGCGTCAGCAGAACAAGCCGTACTACCACTTCGCCGACCAGCTCTCGGTGGACCGCTACACCGTGGGCGCCGCCGCGCGCGACACCGTCATCGGGGTGCGCGAGCTCAATCTGGACGGCATCGACAAGGCCCAGCGGACGTGGGTCAACGACCACACCGTCTACACCCACGGCTACGGCGTGGTCGCGGCCTACGGGAACACGACGACGGACAAGGGCCTTCCCGCCTTCTGGGAGCAGGGCATCCCCTCGCAGGGGGAGATCGGAAAGTACGAGCCTCGCGTCTACTTCGGCATGAGCTCTCCCAAGTATTCGGTGGTCGGCGCCCCGAAGGGCTCCAAGCCGTGGGAGCTCGACTACCCGGTGGACACGACGAACGGCCAGGTGTCCACGACCTACAAGGGCGACGGCGGTCCGTCCATCGGCTCGACCTGGTCCAAGCTCATGTTCGCCATCAAGTTCCGCGACACCGACCTCTTCTTCTCCAACCGCGTGACCTCCAAGTCGCAGATCCTCTACAACCGGGACCCGCGCGAGCGCGTCTCCAAAGTCGCGCCCTACCTCACACTCGACTCCCGCGTCTATCCGGCGGTCGTCGACACGGACGGCGACCCGAAGACCCCCAAGCGCCTGGTCTGGATGATCGACGGGTACACGACGACCAACCAGTATCCGTATTCGGAGCGTCAGTCCCTCGAATCGGCGAAGGCGGACGCGCGCACCGCGCAGTCGTCCGGGTACGGCAGGGAGCCGAAGCAGGTCAACTACATCCGCAACTCCGTCAAGGCCGTGGTCGACGCCTACGACGGCTCGGTCACCCTCTACAAGTGGGACGAGAAGGACCCGCTGCTCAAGGCGTGGAGCAAGGTCTTCCCGGGGACGCTCAAGTCCGTGAAGTCGATGTCGGGCGATCTCATGGCCCACATGCGCTACCCGGAGGATCTCTTCAAGGTCCAGCGCACCCTGCTCTCGCGCTACCACGTCACCGACGCGAAGGACTTCTACTCCGGCGGGGACTTCTGGGACATTCCGCAGGAGCCCACGGCCAATCGGGGAGAGGCCTCCCAGCAGCCTCCGTACTACCTCACGCTGAAGATGCCGGGGCAGAAGACGGCCGAATTCTCCCTGTCCACCGGCTACATCCTGGGCGGCACGTCCAAACGCAACGTCATGACGGGCTTCCTGGCCGTCGATTCCGAGGCGGGGTCCACTCCGGGCAAGGTGCGTGCTGGGTACGGGAAGCTCAGGCTCCTCGAGCTTCCGCGAAATCTGACGGTCCCCGGCCCCGGGCAGGCCTACAACAACTTCGTCACCGACTCGAAGGTCTCCACCACTCTCAACCTGCTCAAACAGGGCGGCACCCAGGTGGTGTACGGGAACCTCCTGACCCTTCCGGTGGGAGGCGGCCTGCTCTACGTGCAGCCGGTGTACGTGCAGGCCTCCAGCGGCAACACCTCGTATCCGGTCTCGCAGTACGTCCTCACGTCCTTCGGCGAAGGGACCAACATCGGCTTCGCTCCCACGCTCGAAGAGTCCCTCAACCAGACCTTCCGGGGGGATTCGGGCGCCAAGGCCGGAGACGCGAACGTGACCGGCCAGAAGGCGGCTCCCGATCCGAACGCGAGTTCGAACAAGGGGAATTCCAACGGGAGCGGGAAGACGACGCCGACCCCCAGTCCGAGCGCCAGTTCCAGCCCGAGCGCGAGCCAGTCGGGGGCGGGAGGCGGTTCGGGTAGCGCCCAGCAGCAGCTCGACAAGTCGCTCAGCGACGCCCAGTCCGCTATCAAGAGGGCCGATGAGGCCAGGAAGTCCGGCGACTGGGCCGGCTACGGGCAGGCTCAGAAGGACCTGCAGAGCGCGTTGGAGAAGGCCGTCGCCGCCAGGGAGGAGCTCAACAAGGCGGGATGAGTCCGCAGGACTCCGCTTCTCTCCCCCTGGGAGGCGGTCTGCATGGCGAGTGCGGTCGTGGGCGTCGGCCCCGCTCCACCGGCGGCGAATCGCGGGTCGGATCCGTGGAGGCCGCCGATGGGTTCGTGGGCGAGTCGGCACGCAGCGCGGCGGTTCCCGCATACGCGGGGAAATGGCTGACTCTCCGCTTCGCCGGGGCGTCCGGCCGGGGTTCGGGCCCGCGATACGGCTCCGGCGGGCACTGTGGGCATGTGAGTGTCCGCACGCTCGCTCGCCTTGTCCGGATCGCGGTGCCTGGGTAGACTGAACGGGTCGACGCGGGGTGGAGCAGTTCGGTAGCTCGCCGGGCTCATAACCCGGAGGTCGAGGGTTCGAATCCCTCCCCCGCCACCATCCCGGAAGACCCCGGCCCCACACGGGCCGGGGTCTTCCATCTTCCCGACACGCGCGCCGCTGGCATCCAGCCGTCGTCGGCGCGGACGGGCGTGAACGAGTCCATGCTCAGGCCGAACAGGCCAGCCATGATGGACAGCTCCTCCGCGGTCCAGTTGACCTGGCCGCGGAGCTTCCGACTGACGACCGGCTGAGTGACGCCGAAGTGGGCTGCCAACTCCTTGCGAGTGAGCCGGTGTTCGAAGAGCAGCTGGTTCACGGTGATGCCGAGCGCCTCGTTGTACGCCGCCCGGCTCGAGCTCGTCTTCCTCATGGGCGGAACGTAGCACATTGCATGCATCTCATGTAATAGCGTATTGACGAGACCTTAGATGAGACGTAAGTTACGTCCATGTCCATGCACCTCATGCATACAGATAGAGAAGAAGACTTCCTCACTCCCCAGCAGGTGGCGGCGCTGCTGCCGAACACCAGCGCCGACACGGTCCGTCGGTGGATCCGTAACGGCGAGTTGGAAGCGGTGAAGAACCTCAGCGGCCGCTACCTCGTTCCGAGGCGTGCGCTCAGTCAGGTGTTGAAGCCCGCTGCACCGGCCGGGTCTGCTCCGGCGTCGTCGTCCGCGTCGTCGTCTGGGGGTGGGCGGTGATGGTCTGCGCGTCGGGGTCTGGGCCGGTCGGCGGGGTGGTGTCAGTTGAGCCAGGCGATGCGGATGCGCTGTTGGTGTCCTGGACGCGTGTGGGGCATCGGCGGGTGTACTCCCACGCGGATGGGTGCGTGGGCTGTGTCAGTCAGGAGGCGAAGCGCCCAGGTGGTGCCTTCTCGCGCGGGGAACGCGTGGGTGCGGGCGTGTGCCTTGATCTGTATGACGAGCGTGATGTCCGGTGGCAGGACGATGTGGCCGGCTGCCTGGTTGAGGTTGCGCGACGCCTGGGTCATGGGGACGGACAGGGCCAGGTGTGCGCCGTGGTCGTGCGCCCAGGCGTCGAGGTGGTGCTTGAGGGCCAGGGCGATGCCGGTGCGGCGGTGGGCGGGTTCTACGGCGATGTCGTGGGTCATGGCCACGTCGTCGAGGATCGTGTGGGCGTCGTCGTCGAGGCCGAGTCGGGCGATCCCGTCGGCCTCCTGCTCGTCGGGTCCGATGAACGCGGCCCCTACGAGATCGCGGTGGCGCCACGCCCCTATCAGTTCCCGGTGCAGGCGGTGGTGCCTGCGGGGGAAGGCTTCTGGGAGCGGAACGAAGGATGGGTGGGGGACCTGCTCGGCGAGCAGGGCGCGGATCGCCTGTACTTCTTCTTCCGTCGCGGCTGGGCGGATGTCGAGGTCGCGCGCGCCCGCCCGGGGGGCCGGGACGCCGGGCCTGCGGCCGGCGGTGCGGCGGGCGAGTGCTCTCAGGGCGTTCAGGGCGCGGGGGATGTTGAGGGCCATGGGCTCTCTCCTTGTCTGGGGCGCGGCGGTCCCTCCGTCGTCGCCTCGTCGGGGCCGGGCGGGTCTTCCTCCCGGTCTCGTGGGCCCGCC
>ERZ773063.612-NODE-612-length-22970-cov-11.818372_pt1 | contig 22970 bp, 25 predicted proteins | sample MGYA00580625_ERZ773063 | MGnify/ENA primary metagenome ERZ773063 (study PRJEB29015, sample SAMEA2738022) | human oral metagenome | biome: human oral; feature: human-associated habitat; material: dental | place: China | collected 2042 ... | reverse complement strand
TATCTATGGAAAACTCAGACCAGGGGAATTGATTGATGCGCAGTCAGCTTTGGATTATGTGAAAGGGCAGTTCTTGCTCCCTGAGAGAATCTATGTTGGAAATATCGCGAGGAGAAAGATCAATGCAAAACTCAATCTCAAAAAGCCTTTGAAATCCGCTGAGGCTAATATTTTTGATGGGGCAGATCTTGTAGAAGCAGTGAAATATCTTGTAAATCTCTGTAATCAGAAAAAAGGCTTCTATACTGATGATTCTGATCACCTTTCCAACAAGAGAGTGAGAACGATGGGAGAAATCTTGTATTCTCATTTGCAACCTGTGATGAGAAAGTTTGTAAAGAGCGTGAGAGGAAAACTTTCCGTTCTTAATATGGAAAATCCGCTTAAAATCACTGATCTCGTAAACTTCAAGATGATTGATAACTCTATCAAATCGTTCTTTGCGACCAGTCAGCTTTCTCAATTTTTGGATCAGATCAATCCTCTTTCTGAAATTGAGCATAAGAGAAGAATTACCGCTCTTGGACCTGGAGGTTTGAAGAGAGAAACTGCGAAATTCGAGGTGAGAGATGTGCATCCTTCGCATTATGGTAGAATTTGTCCGATTGAAACCCCAGAAGGACAGAATATCGGGCTTGTAATCTATCAATCTCTCTATAGTAGAATCAATGATGAAGGATTCCTTGAGACACCTGCATTGAAAATTTTTCGTGAAGTAGAACCAAAAGCTGAATCCCTCGTTGGTAGAATCGCTCATCGTGATATTTACGAGCTTGATGCGAAGGGAAATCCTAGCAAGAAAGTGATTATCAAGGAAAATGAAGTGATTGATGAGAAAATCGCTGCTGCACTTGAAAAAGCCTATGGGAAACTCAAAAAACCGATCGCTGTAAAGCCGTTCTTTACTGGGGAAATTGAATATATCTCTCCAGAAATGGATGAAAAATGCGTAATTGCCGATGCGACCACTCCTTTGGATGAACATAATAATATCCTTTCTACGAGAGTTGCAGCAAGACACTTTAGCGAAATGGAGACCTTCCATGTGAACGATATTACCCATATGGATGTGAATTTGAGTCAGATTTTTTCTCCTAATACTTCTTTGATTCCTTTCGTAGATCATAACGATGCGGTGCGTGCTTCTGTAGCGACTAACCAGCAGAGACAGGCACTTCCGCTTCTTAAAAATGATGCTCCACTCGTTGGAACCGGACTTGAGAGAGATATCGTGAGAATGACCCATGCAGTGATTAAAGCTGAAGCTGATGGAGAGGTGATTTATGTAGATGGAGGAAGTGTTAAAGTAAAATATAAAGACGGAACGAAAGAATATCAATTGACGACTTTCGTGAGGTCAAATCATAAAACTTGTATTACTCAGGTGCCTTGTGTAGATTTGGGACAGAAGGTGAAGAAAGGCGATTTGCTCGCAGAAGGACCTTGTTCTGTAAATGGAGAAATGGCTGTTGGAAAGTCGCTTAGAGTAGCTTTTATGCCATGGAAAGGATATAACTACGAGGATGCGATCGTAATTTCTCAAAGACTGATCAAAGATGATGAATTGACTTCCATCATGATTAACGAATACGAGATTGAGGTTGCAGAGACCAAGCTCGGCCCTGAAGAAACAACCAACGATATTCCTGGGGTTGCGATGGCGAAACTAGGAAATCTTGATGAGGAAGGAATTATCAGGATTGGTTCTATCGTGAAAGGAGGGGATTTGCTTATTGGTAAGATCACTCCGAAGGGAGAAGGGGAGCTTACTCCAGAGGAAAAGCTGATTCAGGCGATTTTTGGAGATAAGTCCAAGAATGTAAAAGATACTTCACTCTATATGCCTTCTGGAAGTGAAGGTAAGGTCGTAGATGTGGTGATCCTTGATGCGAAAAAAGGAGATAACCTCATGGCTGGAGTGAGAAAAAAGATCAAAGTTTATGTGGCTTCTACCAGAAAAATTGAAGTCTGAGATAAGCTTGCAGGTAAGCACGGAAATAAGGGTATTGTTGCGATTGTGGTTCCAGAAGAGAATATGCCATATTCAGCAGATGGAAGACCAGTTGATGTGGTGCTTAACTCACTATGAGTAATTTCTCGTATGAACCTTGGTCAGCTTTTTGAATCTCAGTTAGGTTTGCTTGCGAAAGAACTTGGTGTGAAGTTTGCAGTGCCTACCTTTGGTGGATTTGGAGTAGAAGATATTGTGAAACTTGCTCAGAAAGCAGGACTAGAAGATAAGCTCAGAACAACGCTTTATGATGGAGAAACGGGAGAACCGTATGCTCAGCAAGTAACGGTTGGATATATGCATTTGCTCAAGCTCGTGCATATGGTAGAGGACAAAATCCATGCGAGATCAGTTGGTCCTTACTCTTTGATTACTCAGCAGCCGCTTGGAGGAAAATCCAGACAAGGAGGACAGAGATTCGGAGAGATGGAAGTGTGGGCTCTGGAGGCGTATTCTGCGGTTTATACCTTGCAAGAAATGCTTACGGTGAAATCTGATGATGTGATCGGTAGAAATAAGCTCTATGAATCTATTATCAAATCTCAGAAACCAAGAATCTGAGGATTGCCAGAATCATTTAATCTTTTGACCTATCTCTTCAAGGGATTGGGTCAGAATATTGTGGCTTTGACTGCTGATGAACTAGAAACGATTCATCAAGAGAGAATGGAGAAGATCAAAAGCCTTGGACTCTCAGGAATTATGACAGCTTCTCTTGAACATGAGGCTGCAACTGATGAAGAAACTGATGAGTCTGAAGACAAGGGAGAAATGATTGGAAAAGTCGTTGAAGACCTTGAAGATTTTGGGCAGATTGAGTAATGAGCGCTTGTCATTGCGAGGCGAATGAAATGAGCCGTGGCAATCTATTTGGAAGCAAATTTGGATTGCTTTGCTCGCAATGACGGCAGATATCACCTTTTAACTTTTTATAAGCGGTCCTAATGAACAAAACAAAATTTGATGGATTGATGGTAACTCTCGCTTCTATGGAGGAAGTCGCAAAATGGTCACATGGAGTGGTAGACAATCCAGATACCGTAAACTATAGGACAGGAAAGCCAAAACAAAGCGGACTTTTTTGTGAGTCTATTTTTGGTCCTGTGAAGAACTTTGAGTGTAGCTGTGGAAAATATAAAGGAGTCAGATATAAGGGAATCGTCTGTGAAAGATGTGGAGTAGAAGTGACAAGTTCTAGAGAGAGAAGAGTGAGGATGGGACATGTAGATCTCGCCTCTCCAGTTGTGCATGTATGGTATAAAAACTCTCCATCAGGAGGTATTCACCAGCTTCTTCAGCTTTCAGCTAATGAAATAGATAAAATCCTGACTTTCGTGAAGTATGTGGTCGTAAAAGAGGTAGATGATGCTGTCAAAGATCAGATAAAAGAAAAGATCAGCACTGACTTTGAAGCGACGATGCAAGAACTTGATGAACTCTTCAAAAAAGAGACGGCTTCAGAAAAAGATACTAAGAAGCTTGCAGAGGCAAAAAAGCTTTATGAAGAGAATAAAGCTTCATTGGAAGCGGAATTTGGAAGAGTGAAATCACTTGTGGCTGACCTTAAGTTTGGGGCGACCGTTTTGGAGTCTGACTACAGAAATATTTTCAGTCAGTTTTCTAAACTGGTTTCTTTCGCTTCTGGACCTGAGGGAATCCTCAAAATGCTTCAGGCTATTGATGTAGAGAAGGAAATCAAGAAGAGAGTAAAGGAGTTTCCATCTATTAGATCAGCTGATCAGAAGAAAAAGGCAATGAGTCTAATTAAACTTTTGATCAATCTCTATGTATCAGGAGTGAAGCCAGAAAATATGATTATTAGAAAGCTTCCTGTGATCCCACCTGATATTAGGCCGGTGGTGCAGCTTGATGGTGGAAGATTTGCTTCATCAGATGTGAATCTTTTCTATAGAAGAGTGCTGATGAGGAATATCAGACTCAAGAAGATGATCCAAGTGGGGATGCCTGATATTGTAAAAAAGAATGAAATCAGACTGCTTCAGGAGTCTATCAATAATCTTTTGGTTGGAGAAAAGAATGCCGCTGGTAAAGCAGGAGCAGGAATCAAAGTCTTCAAATCTATTTCTGATATGCTTTCTGGAAAGGAAGGAGTCTTTAGAAAAAACTTGCTCGGAAAGAGAGTGGATTATTCTGGTAGATCAATTATTACCGTAGGTCCAGACTTGAAACTGAGTGAATGTGGGCTTCCAATCTATATTGCGGTGAAGATGTTTACGCCGTTTATTATCGGAAAGCTGATTGAAAAGAAGATCGTTTATACGCCAAAGCAAGCGGAAAAACTCATTAAAGAAGGAAATCCAACCGCTTTGAAATTCCTAGAAGAAGTGATCAAGGACAAATATGTGCTTCTTAACCGTGCACCAACGCTTCATAGACTTTCTATTGAAGCCTTCAAAATTAAATTGATGCCTGGTAAAACGATCAGGCTTCATCCTCTTGTGTGTCCTGCGTTTAATGCCGACTTTGATGGTGACCAAATGGCGGTGCATTTGCCTATTTCAGATGAGGCTCAAAAAGAAGCTCGTGAACTTATTGCAGCGGACAAGAATATTATCAAACCAGGTTCTGGAGAGCCAACAATTACGCATTCTCAAGATATGGTGCTTGGAATCTACTTCTTGACTGATTTTTTCAATCCAAAATATCCCGATTATAATACCGAAGAAGAATGGAAAGAAAAAATCTATCCTGTAGCCAGGTTTGCTTCTTTTGATGAAGTGATGGCAGCGTTTAACAATAAACAAGTGCAACTTAAAGATAAAATCGTGGTGCTTGATGGTAATGAAGTGCTTGAAACTACGGTAGGAAGAGTGATCTTCAATTCTATTTTGCCAGAGAACTATCCGTATGTAAATAGGAAGATGGGAAATAAGGATCTCAAGAGGCTTTTGAGTGAGGTCTTTGACAAATACGATATGGAGACTACGGTAAAAGTTGCTGATGCGATCAAGGATTATGGATTTAAATATTCAACTATTGCTGCGACTTCAATCAATGTCCTTGACATGAAGGTTCCAAAGGAAAAAGAAGACCTTTTGAGGGCTGGTGATTTAGAAACTAATACGGTATTGAAATATTTCTATAAGGGATTCTTTTCTGAAGCAGAGAAGCATAGATTGATCGTAAAAATCTGGACTGCAGTGAAAAAGGATGTAGAAGTGAACTTGAAATCTATTATTGGTGCAGGAAATAATCTTTATACGATGATTGATTCTGGAGCGAGAGGTTCTCAAACCCACCTTACGCAGATTTCGGGTATGAAGGGATTGGTTGTGAATCCACAGGGAGAAATTATTGAACTTCCGATAAAATCTTCTTTCGTAGAAGGATTGAAACCAATTGAATACTTTATTTCAGCTCACTCTGGTCGTAAAGGAAAGGCCGATACTGCTTTGAGAACTGCAGAATCTGGATACTTGACGAGAAAACTCTGTGATGCTTCTCAGGAAATGATCGTGAGAGAAGATGACTGTGGTTCTACAGAATCTATTCTCTATACAAGAGAGGAGGCTGAAATCAAAGGAGAAAAATTCTGAACTTTGATTTATGGTAGAGTGTTGGCTGAAGATGCGATTGATGAAAGAGGAACCGTGATATTGAGGGCAGGAGAAATGGTTACGAAATCAGCTTTAAGTCTGATTGAAACCTCAAATATTACTGCTGTGAGAGTGAGGAGTCCATTGACTTGCCATTGTGTAAGTGGGGTATGTCAAAAATGTTATGGAATGGACCTTGCTACGAGAAATATGGTAGAAGTCGGAGTGCCAGTTGGAGTAATCGCTGCACAGTCTATTGGAGAACCATCTACTCAGCTTACGCTAGATACCTTCCATGAAGGAGGAGTGGCGGGTTCATCAGAGGCATCTGGTATTGATAGAGTGAAACAGCTCTTTGAGGTGAGGCCACCAAAGAATCCAGCTGGAATTAGTCCATTTGATGGAACGATCTCTTTTGAAGAGACACCAGAAGGTGGAAAATTTGGAAAGATCAAGGTGACTTCTGAAATGCAAAAGAAAACCTACCTTGTGAAATCAGAGTATAAGGTTATTGTTAAAGAAGGAGCAGATCTTGCAAAAGGTGCCGTGTATGCGAGCAAATGAGCAAGTAAGCTTAAGATTAAGGAAGCAGGAAAGGTTCTTGAGGTGAATGAAGATTATATCGTGCTTGGAGTGCAGGAAATCTATACCAAATCGCTTGTTGGACTCGCTCCAAAGAAGACCAAAGTTTGAGATAAAGTTTACAAGGGGGAAATCCTGACGACTGGGGCGCTTGATGTGATGGAATACAAGAAAATCGTTGGAGATATTCAGGCTCAGAGATATATTATTACTGAAGCTAAGAGAGTGTATGCTGCGCAGGGACAAGACCTTAACGATAAGCATATCGAAGTCGTAGTGAAACAGCTCTTCTCAAAAGTCTTTATTGAAGATGGAGGAGATTCAAGTTTCATTCCGGGAACCTATGTGAAGTATGAAGAATTTATCAAAGTGAACCGTGAATTGCAGGAGGCTGGAAAGAGAGTTGCTCAAGGACAGAGGGTTGCTCTTGGACTGACGACGGTTGCCAAGGAAACTGATTCTTGGATGTCGGCGGCTTCTTTCCAAGAGACGATTAGAGTGATGGTTGGTGCTTCGCTTAGGGGTGCGATTGATCATCTTTCAGATCTCAAGGCAAACGTTATTATCGGTAGGTTGTTGCCGGTTGGGGAGAACTATAGGAATATGTTTGGTTATTAATCCTTCTCACAAAAGAGAGAAACCTGATCGGTATGGTCAGGTTTTTCGTTTGGAGAGGGGGAGGGCTTTGTCGTTAAGAGGTTGAGCATGGTTGGAGGGGGAAAATGCTTTTCTCGTTTGAGCAATTTTCTTTAGTCTCTCCTTTCCGCTTTGTGAGATTTAAGTCGAGCAGAGGAGGAATGTGGATTGCCACGCTTTGCTCGCAATGACGGGTGTGAGGTCACTGGATTGCCACGCTTCGCTCGCAATGACGGGTGTGAGGTCACTGGATTGCCACGCTTCGCTCGCAATGACGGGTGTGAGGTCATTGGATTGCCACGCTTCGCTCGCAATGACGGGAGGAGGAATGTGGATTGCGCTAGTTGCTTTGGTCGTTTGCAATAGAGGGATCGGGGGAGGGAATCAGATTTTTTATCTTTTTATTTTACCAGAAAGGAATGGGGAAGCAAAAATGGTATGTGATATGGCAAGGAACGAAAACGGGGGTCTTCTCCGAATGGAAGGAAGTGGAGGGATTGGTAGCGGGGGTCAAAGGTGCAAAATATAAGGCATTCGCGACTAAGCAAGAAGCTGAAATGGCGTTGGACAGGTGATGGGAAGCGTATTATGGTGTGAGCAAGAAGGTAGGACAGGAGGCGATCCCGTTTTTTCAGCAGAGCATTGTCGTCGATGCGGCTTGCTCCTCGGCGACCAAAGTAATGGAATATCAAGGCATTGATTTAGCGACGGGGAAGCAGGTTTTTTCGGCTCGTTATGAGGAAGGGACGAATAATATTGGGGAGTTTTTGGCGATTGTGCATGGGCTCGCTTGGATTCAAAAAGAAAAGAAAGCTGACTATGTGCTTTATTCGGATTCCTTGATTGCGATGAAATGGGTCAATGAAGGGCGTTGCAAGACCTCGTTTATCGGGGCTGGGAATGGGAGCAGGATTTGGGAAGCGATCAAAAAAGCTGAGCAATGGTTGGCAGAGCATAAGTTTTCTACCCAGGTTTTGAAATGGCAAACAGAAGAATGGGGGGAGAATCCTGCGGACTATGGCAGGAAATAAAAGTGATTTTGGGTATAAAAGGGGGAAAGGGGCGAGAAATTAGCCCTTTTTTGCGATCTTCTCTTGCAATTAGGGCTGAAAAGTGCATAGTCAGGGTAGCAGTCTTTTTTTATTCTTTTTTTAACTACCAATGAAAAAAGTCAGATTTTTATGGTTTGGTGCGCTTTTGGTGCTGGCAGGAATGCTCTTTGCTGGGTGCGAGAAAGCTCAAGAAGAGAAGATTTCGATCAATACCAAGGATGCGATCAAGCTAGATCTTTTCCAATCTCAAGAGGAATGATCCGAAGAGGATTGGGAAAATGAGGATCCTAAAGCTTCAAAGCTGATTCTTCAAGGGCAATTTGAACCGCCGTATCATGGGTATTGCAGCGACAGGGAGCTTCTGATGAAGAAAGGAAGATCAATTGCGGAGCAAGCGAGCGAAATAGAAAACTTGGTTGCCCGCCATAAATGGATCAATGGGTATGATATCCCTGAGGTAGCTGAGGATCAGGAATTGCTACAGTTTGATATCACAAATTTGATGATTACGAAGTATCCTTTGGTCATCAAGGATTATTATACGTCTGGCAAGGAATTGGGATTCATCAATCTCAAGACAGAAAAGCAAGGAAATGATTTGGTGATTCTTGGACCAAAGGTGAGCACGGGAGACAGCTATTTTTATGTGGATGCGGAGGAGCAAGGTATTGATGAGTTCAAATTTGAAAACCTCAACCAAGATATTAAGCAGAGAGAGGATCGGGAACGGAGGGAAGCTAGGTATTTTGCAAGAGCACTGCACTTTCATTTTAGGCATTTGCTGGTGAAGATTTTTCAGAGGGGGGAGCGTTTTGATCGTGTAGTATTTCATTATCCGCTAGGGGAGGTTACCCTTCAGCTCCCTGCATGGCGTTATGATTGAGGGAACTGTGAAGTTGCGTTTGATGCGTATAGGGTATTTACTGAATCGCCGCTCAGAGTCGTAGCTTCAGGGGTTGATTACAAGCTCGATTTTCATCCGGTGATTTCTGGAGCAGTGATAAAAAGTGCAAGGCTCCTCCAGCTTTCAGAAAAGCAGGTAAGTGGCTATCAATCTCTAGAAGCACTCAAAGCATCGCTTGGGGAGAAGCAGGTCTTGATTGGAAAGCTTCCGTTTAATTACCAGGGATTTGCTGATAGAACGCAGAACGATCTAACTGATAAGACGGCATCAGATTTATTTCGTTTTAAGTTTTTTAAAGAGTGGACGGCTACGGTCAAAGCAGGCGTTCCTTCGCAAGTGGCGTTTACGATTCCTGAAGAAGGGAACTATCTTTTGCTCGTGGAGAATGATAATGGGCAGCTTTATGTTTTCAATTTTACGCCGAGAGCCGAGAATGCCCATGCTGTAGTCAAGAATGATAAAGAGGCAATGACGCTCACTATCGTGCATGATTGGCTTTTGACAGGGCAGGGGCTTTCTGGGCAGTTGGACCGCATCCTCGGAAGTGGGAACTATATGTTGGAGGTGAGTTCACTTAAAGAGGCGAGCTTCCCTTCTAAGTATTGAGGTGTGTATAGAGAGGAAGGGAAAGAGTATTATCCTGAAGGGCAGTATGTGAAGATAGCCTATTTTATTGCTCCTAATAAGCACTATACGGGGAATTTGGAAATTTTGGATCTTGACGGCAAGAAGTATCATCATACAGTAGATTTTTTTGTAGAAAAGATAGGTGATGCAAGGATTTCTCGTGATTTGTTTTCTCAGAAGTTGAATGTATTACCGAGTGAAGGCTATCGAGCGGACAAGATAAAAGTAGGCTCTAAAAATGCCAAAGAACTCAAGATCTATACCCAAGTTTGTGAGGTAAAGCAAGAGGGGGATTTTTCTGATGCGAAAAGGAAGGAACTGCTTCCGCCTCGCAAATCGCATAATGAGTATGATGATTACGATTATAGGAACACTTTGGGAGAGTTGCACTTTTTTGATTGCAAGGGGAAGATTGAAGAACACACGGTGCCGGTAGAGAAGTTTGAGTATCGAAAGAGGATTGATCGTGAGCGAGAGCTCCCATCAAGTGTGAAAACGGTGCCGTATTTCCGTATGAGTTTCGATAAAGGCATGAAAGATGCGAAGTATTATATGAGGAGTCCTGTTTGACTTTTTGCTAAGGTGGCACCTTATCAGGAATTGTTGATCCGAGGGGTAAATTTTGCGGACGGGGCTGCGGTGCAGCAGGGAGAGCTTCAGATTTTTGATGATAAGGGAAAACTGCTCAAGAAGGATCAGCTTTGAGCTAGTGGTTATGTTTTCTCGCTCAGTGGTGTAAGCTCTGAGTATTTCTTTGTCCGCTATCAGGATAAACAGAAGAAGGCTGATACCTTCCTCATTGCAACGGTAGATGGGAGGACAGACTTTAACGAGAAGCGTGCGATTAGTGCGTCTTGGCTGATGCCCGAACAGACTGATCAACAAGAGGATTGGTATGAGAGGCGTGAGTCGCTTAAGATTTATGGCTATACGGATAGGGGACTCTATAGACCTGGAGATACGGTGCATTTTGCTGGGTTTGTTCAGGATGTTGCGAAGGTGGCTAAGGATGGAACGAACGGAGTCCAGACAGGGTTTGTGATCGTTGAGATAACCGACTACGAAAGTGATGATAATAAGAAAATCGTTTTGTCGGAACTGGATGAATTTGGAGGGTTCGAGGGATCCTTTACTTTGAATGAGAGTAGCCCGCTTCGCTATTATCATATCAATTTTCATTATGCGCTGGACAAGGATAAGATGAGCGTAGAAGATTTCGGTGGAGATTGGGAGGCTCGAGAGAATTATAGAAAGACGCATCCTGTGCTTTCTTACTGGTCGGATTTCCGTGTAGATGAGTTTCAAAAGCAGACCTTTAGTGTGCAAGTCAAAAAGGAGATCAAGGATAAGCAGCTTTATCTTGAGTTGACGCCATCTTATTATATGGGAGGAGAATTGAAGGATTATGATCTGAATTTAACCTATTCTTTGGCGGCTAACCAATCATGCTCTGATTGTCGGTGGAGAGAAAGTAGCGACTACTACTATAACTATGTAGCGGATTCTTCTTTTTCTCGAGGCGGAAGCTATGAAAAGGAGCATCTCACCGGTGGTGCCGTTCTTTTCCAGATGGGGGATTTAGAGAAGCTCCCGTATAAGGGAGAGAAGCTGAAGCTCCAAGTGCAGGCTTATGTTAAAGATAACCTTTCTGATGAGACCCGTATGAGTGTAGAGTATTTAGATATTGATCCAGAAGTGAAAATTGGGCTTAATGGCTATGCGTATGATTGGATTGATAGCAGTAACTTGAAAAATTATCGTCTGACCTCAAGAATAGAGAGCAATCTCAATAAGGTTGCTGAACTTGGCTATGAATGGTATTTTAGACCGTTTGGGTTTGAGCAATCGGTTGATACGGAAGGGACTTTCTATTATATCAACGGAAGCAAGCTTCAGCTCGTTCAGTCTGGAACTTTACAACCAAAATCGGAAGTCAGCATTCCTTTGCTTTTTGAGCGCTATCAAGGAGGTGAGTATTTCCTTAGAGTTATTTCCAAGGACAAGCATGGCGTAGTCAATGGAGAAGTAGATAAGAATATCTATTACTACGATAGCAAGTTTGATAAAGGGTTCCAAGGAGATATGGAGAATAACTATGCTCTTCATGTGCAGATTCCAAAGAAGAATTATGAGATTGGAGAAAACATTCCGATCAGTATCAATCCTTATATCAAATGAGCAACGGCTTTGCTTACGGTAGAGAGAGGAAATCAGATCTTGGAGAAAAGGGTTGTTCGCCTAGATGGAAAGCCACTTACCTTGACTGCGAAAGAGGAGTTTTATCCTAATGTGCAGGTGAGTGTTACGGAGTTTGTAGGGGAGCAGGTTAATAGCCAGCTTGGAGGTAGTGGAGAACAAAAGAGAAAGGAGCCAGCTTTTTTTGCCTGATATGCGGAAGCGCTCATTCAGGAGAAGCTTAAGGACATTACTATCAAGATGGAGACGGATAAAGCAGAATATCAGCCTTGAGAGAAGGTGAAACTCAAGATTTTTACTACGGATTATCAAGGTAAGCCACTTACGGCGAGGGTTTCGCTGAGTGTTGTAGATAAAGCTTTGAGCGATCTTTATGATCTGATTAAGGATCCGATCCCTTACTTCTATAATAGAATTGGTAGCAGTATCGGGAACTTTGGAAACTGGAAGAACCTCTATTATGCCTTGAGGACCTTCTTTGCTGATGGAGAGAAAGGTGGAGGTGGAATGGACGGTTCTTTGAAGAATTTGAGGAAGAAGTTTTATGATCTTGCATTCCGAGATGCTGCGATTATTACTACGGGGGGAAAGGCTGAGCTTAGCTTTACCCTACCGGATAATCTCACAACTTGGATGCTTGATGCTGTTGCGGTTTCTCGTCAGAGTCAGCTCGGGACTTCAAGAGCTTACTTCAAAGTGAATCAACCTTTGGTAGTAGAGGCGAATTTGCCGACTTTCCTTACCATTGGAGATCAAATTACGCTTCCACTCAAACTGGTTGCTTCTCCAGCAAAGCTTGCTCCATGAACAGAAGCGATCCTCAAAGGTGTCGTAAAAGATGAAGCGTGAACCGTGCTCCAGTCTTTTGAACAGAAGGGGAAAGTCAATGAAAAATTCTGAATCCAGATTTCAGTTGGTGAACAGTTCTTTGATCAGCAGTGGGTGACGATTGAAGTCGAAGCCAAAGCAGGAAACTTTCACGATGCTGCTCAGTGGAAGATCCCGGTAAGGACTGAAGGGCTCGTAAATAAGAGCTTTTCACTTGAACAGCAGAGGGGCGGTGAACGCTTATTTACCTTTGATGATGAGGTGGTGAGGGGAAAACTCGTCGCTCGTCTGGCTCCGTTCCCAAGTTCTGTCTTGGCAGAACCGCTTCGCTATTTGCTGTTCTACTCTCCAAAGAGTCCTTCTGAGTGGCTCGTTAAGACGGCTCAAACTGCACTGGAGGCAGAAAGCTTGACTAAAGCAGGACTCTTGACTGGAGGTTTGGTGCAGAGTGGAGCTATTCGTCTCGCAGAAGGTAAAAAGATGGCAATCTCTGAACTTTTAACGGCGGTGCTTTTCCAGCTCAAGGGCAGACAAGACTGGGATGGCGGAATCAAAGAACAAGATAGAAGTGATTATCCGTCTCGTTTTTGGGAGCAGAAGAATACTTCTTCACTCTTGACGAGTATCTCAACCTATGCCTTACTTGAGACGATGAAGACCAATGGATATGCCAACCTTGTGCCAAAAGATTTCTCAGAGAGGCTGGAGCGTTATCTTGCGAAGCTCGGAAGTGATTCCCCAGAACTTTATCTTTACTATCTCGCTCAGAGAAAGACCAACCTTGCATCAATCAATACGGCACTCGTTTCACAACTTCAGAAAAAGTATCCAAATAATATCGCCATTCAGGCTTTAAGCTTTTATCTGCTTGCACAGAATGCTGGAGAGGCAGATGCGATTCGCTTAGCTCAGAGCGTGGAGAAGCTTTTTGAGCAGGCGTTTGCTCAGGGACGCTATTTTGAAGGGGTGCCACTCACTTCGCTTGAGGAATTAGCTCCTGAATTGCTTGCTTTGGCGGAGGCAGCCGGCAATCGTAATGCTCATTTATCGCTAGATCTCAAAGCTTTACAAGGGTTCTATCTAAGAGGAGTTCTTAAGCTCCATACTAGATTCCCAAAGCAAGAGCATTTTACGAACCAGATCTCGAGTCAGATTCTTTCTCTTCTCAAGTCCAGAAGTGCGTATGGACTCTGGAGCTGGTCGTCTACGACAAACTTTGCTGTCTTGGCTGCTCTCAATGCTGCACTCACCTCTTACTATCAGCATCAAAGTCAGACAACTCATTGTGTGCTCCAGGTGGGGAATACGAAGCTCGAGCTTGATGCGGGGAAGACCTGTGTAGAAAAGAGTATTCCGTTTGAGCATACTAAGGATCTGAAGGTGCAACGGTCCTGTGAAGGTCCTGCCTTCCTTGATCTCCAAGTCAACTCTTTACTCAAAGATATTACCAAGAAGAAGACCGAGCTTCACAATGTGGAAAAACTCACGTTTGAGTATCCGGCAACGGCTCAAATCGGTGAAAAGATTCCCCTCAAGGCGGGATTCAAAACGCTCAAAGAGGCTCAGAATTTGACTGTTGAGTTTACGATCCCTTCCAGATTTAAATTCTGGTCTAACCTCCAAGTGGCAGAGAATAGCTTTGAGAAGGGAGTCTTTGACTTTGGAAATGATCGAGCGTGTTTTCCAGACTTTTATGAGTTTAGGTTTGATCGTGTAATCCTTAACTATGGCACGATGAAGGCTGGTAAAGAATGTAACTTTACCTTTTATGCGGTGAATGCGTTTGATGGGCAGTTCGTCTACCCACCAAGCAAGCTTTATGAACAGCAGGCTACACAAGTATGGTGAAGTAGTAAAGTAATCAGGAAATAAATTCTGAATCTCTCCTCGTTCGGCTGGGAAGTCTTCGGTTGGGGTTTTCTCGGCTGGGTGAGGAGGGGAAATGGAGCTGTTCTTTAGTGAGCAAAAGAGATGAAGTATGGGTAATGCTTTCGTCTCTTTTTTTGTTTGGGGAGCGAAGGGAGAGCTTAGGAGGACAATTTAGGTTTGCATGGCTTGCAAGAGCTTGGAAAGGGGGCTTTTTTGTAGTTTGCAGGGCTTGCAAGTGGTCGGAATGGAGCATTTTTGGGGTTTGCAGGACGTGCAAGTGGTCGGAAAGGATCATTTTTGGGGCTTGCACGAGCTGTAAGTGAAGAAAAAGGGGTCTTTTTTGCTGTTGCACGGTGTGCAAACCTCCTGCGAGGGTCCTTTTTGATTGTTTCACGGGCTGCAAACTACTAGCGAGGGGTCTTTTTTGCTCTTTGCACGAGCTGCAAACTCTCTGCGAGGGGTCTTTTTCACTCTTTGCACGGGCTGCAAACTACTAGCGAGGGGTCTTTTTTGCTCTTCGCACGAGCTGCAAACTCTCTGCGAGGGGTCTTTTTCACTCTTTGCACGAGCTGCAAGCTCTCTGCGAGGGGTCTTTTTTACTCTTTGTAAAGGGTATAAAAGGTTATAATTAACCATTGAGAGAGGTACTTGTTCGTTCTGAGTGATATTTAGGTAAGAAAGGTGTGATTTTGGAGCGTTTTCCTCTTGTATTTCTATGAGAAGTTCTTAGAATGAGTCTTGTTATAATAAAAATTTAAAAAAATTGAAGTCCTTTTCTCTGTGAGAAAGGAGCTTCTGGAGTCAGAAGAGGGACTCTATGACTCCTACTCTTCAACGAAGTGGACGGACTTCATTTGAGGGGTAGATTTCCCCTCCCCCCTTTCTTTTTTATCTGGTTTTCTTATTTCTCATGAAAAGGCACGTATGGTATTGTCTGGCTCTTGTTCTCCTTCTCGGGGCTCTTGGGGTTGTATTCTCGTTTTCTGTAGTCAGGGAAACGGTCGTCTGAAAATTCCTCTGATATTGGTTTATTCTTCATAACGAACATACTTCTTCTCAGCATTCAGAGGTGATTCCACAAGTTATCTGGCAAAAAAGGGCGAAGTATGGAGATCAAGTGATTATTTTACCTCAAGAAGGAGAGATTCCTTTGGATGAGTACATTAGAGCATCACAACAAGCTCGTGTGCAAGAAGGAGGACTCCCGAGTTTTATGATAGAATATCCTCGTTTTTCTTCCCTTCTTCGTGATGCAGGGTTTGTGATTGAGGCGGTTTCTGGAGGGATTCCCTTCTGACTTCATGCGTATTTACAAGGGGATGATATGATCGAGTTGCCATCTTTCCCGATTGAGACGAAGCCGTATGCAATCTATGCTGAGGGAGAGAGAGAAGGCGTTGGAGAAGAAGGGTTCCGTTATCCGTGTGTGGCGTATCTTAGAAGTGCGACTATGAACTCTGGGGTAGATCCTCGTTGTTTACAGGTTCTGATTAATAGGCAGGGGGACGATCTTCGTCTGTATTTTGATGCGTATACGGGAACGGTGCTCAAAGTAAGTCCAGTGACTTCTCCGTTAGAGCATTAGTATAGAGTGTTTTTAGCAAGATGACTAGCAGGTGTTTATCCCATGGGATAGGCGGTTGCTGGTCATTTTTTTGATGGTCCTTTTAGAATCGAACCTCTGCAAAGAGAGGGGATTTTTGATTTTGGGCTTGAAGATGAAGGCTCAATCCTTACCCTTTGGGAAGTTTCCTCTTTGTGATGAAAGGGGGGTTTAGTTGTTGGGGCGTTGGTCATGCTATTGAAATGGTGAAAAAAAGTCTGATTTTTCTTTCTGGTTATTATTGGGATTTGGGTGCTGGGGAATTTTTGCTATAGGGTGCCACTTCCAGAGCTTGAGAGGCAGGTCCTCAGAGGGATCAACGGGGAGCTGCTCCAAGGGCTGAGGGAGCTTCCGTATGCGAGTCCTGAAGAAGTGCCTGAAAATCTCAAGCGTGCGGTCGTGCGTGTGGAAGATCGTAGGTTTTATTGGCATCTGGGGGTTGATCCGATTGCGATTTTGAGGGCGATGCGGTTCAATTTGACGAGTATTGGGAAGGTGCAAGGGGCGTCCACCCTGCCTCAGCAATTTGTGAAACTCACTGAAAAGGCATATCACAGGAGCTGGAAGCAGAAGCTTTGGGAGATGGGGCTTGCGTTCAATCTCTCTTTACATTATTCCAAGCAGGAGCTCCTCTTGGCGTATCTGAACCAGGTAGAGTTTCTCAATGGCGTGCGTGGCTACAGGTCTGCGTGTTTGAGTTATTTTGGGAAGGAATGTGCAGCGCTGTTTCCTTCAGAACTGAGTTTTTTGATTGCGACGGCTCAGACAGGGAAGAATCCCTTGAGGCAAGGGGATTTTCAGCTCATAAAAGCGAAAGCTGAAGCTCTCTGTCAGGTGGCCTTTAGCAAAGAGCAATGCGATAGATGGGAAGAGCTTCCTCCGCTATCAGCAAAAGCGTTGCTTCTCCAGCCTAACCGTTCGGTTTTTCAGTTTTCTGACTATTATTTATGAGGGGACTGAGCGAAGGGACAGGATTCTTCGTTTGATGTTCCTTTGTATGAGCGTATTGAGCAGGTGATTTCCTCTAGTGAGCATTATAGGCAGCAGATGCAGATGGAGGATTGTTGTGTATTGGTATTGGATGCCGCGGGTGAGGTGCGTAGCATGAATACGTGTAGACCGTTTTATGAGAAAGAGCAAGGGATGGTTAATGGCTGTCTGAGTAAGAGGCAAACCGGATCTGCGATTAAACCGTTTCTTTATTTGTTTGCGATGAATGCATTGCAGTATACGGGAGGGACGAAGATTGTGGATGAGCCGGTCTCTTACTATTTAGATGAAGAGCATATTTATAGTCCGAAGAATTTTTCGCTCTCCTATCATGGAGAAGTATCGCTTGCAGATGCGTTGGGGAATAGTTTTAATGTCCCTGCGGTGAAGCTCTTGCACGAAGTCGGGATTGAGGAGTTTATTGCCTTTATCAATCAGCTGAGGCTCCGCTTCTGAGGAACCACACAAGAAGTTATCACTGAAGAAGGGAAGGTCTTTAACGCTCAGCACTTGGGGCTTTCGGCGGCGCTCGGGACCTATGAGCTTTCTCCGTTGGAGTTTGCACAGTTTTGGAGGGTTTTCTTGGCGGGAGCTGAGGAGGGGCTTGTTGCTTCCAAGGTCATTGATGAGGTATTTGCTATTTTGTCTGAGAATCGTCATAGGGTGGTCAGTTTTTGAATTGATAACTATTTGGATGTGGCGTGATGGGCAGTTAAATCAGGGACTTCTAGGCATTTCGTCGATGGTTGGACCTGTGGAGCGAATCGTGAGAAGCAGCGTATTGTCTGTGTATGGGCGGGAAATTATGATGCTACTCCTATGAAGGAGAGTGGAAGTGTGACTGCAGGTTATTTGTGGAATTTGATTGTGCGTATGCTTTAGCTGTGTGGTTTGAGTAGGGGAGGGATAGAGGAGTGCTTGGAGCGGGCTTGTATATTCTCCTCTTGAAATCAAAGCTCTAATGCTTATCTTTGCTTTGTTTATTCTTGATAGCTAGGGATGTGAGGATTTTTGGGGAGGTTTAGTTTTTCGGTCTGTCTCGGAGAATAGTTTCAACAGAGGAAGTCTGATTTTTTAACTTTTATTGATACAAGCAATGTTAGAGAAATATAGTCCAAATGAGATAGAAAATAAACGATGAAAGCTCCGAGAAGAGAAGGGGTATTTTAGAGCGACAACTGATGCTGAGAAGGCGAATTTCAGTATTGTGATTCCTCCTCCAAATGTGACCGGAATCCTTCATATGGGGCATGTACTGGATGAGGCGATCCAAGATGTATTGGTGAGGTGGAAAAGGATGTCTGGATTCAATACTCTACGAATGCCAGGAACCGACCATGCAGGAATCGCTACTCAGAATAAGGTGGAAAGAGCCTTGGCAGAAGAAGGAAAGACCAAAGAAGACCTTGGAAGAGATGAATTTATCAAAAGAACTTGGGAGCGAAAAGAAAAACACGGTGGGATCATCACTCAACAACAGAGAAAACTCGGAGCATCACTCGATTGGGAAAAGGAAAGATTCACCATGGATGAAGGGCTTTCTGCGGCAGTGAGAGAGATTTTCGTAAAACTTTACCATGATAATCTGATTTATCAGGGGGAATATATGGTAAACCGATGTCCGAGGTGCGGAACTGCACTTGCTGATGATGAGGTGGAACATATGGATTCTGAAGGTCATTTCTGGGAGATTGCCTATCCGATTGTGGGAACTAATGAAAAGCTGATCCTTGCGACCACGAGACCTGAGACGATGCTCGGAGATACGGGAGTTGCTGTGCATCCTGAGGATGAAAGGTATCAACATTTGATCGGAAAGAAGGTGCTTTTGCCACTGATGGATAGAGAAATCCCTATCGTTGCCGATGAATATGTAGATAGAGAGTTTGGAACTGGGGTGGTGAAGATGACTCCTGCTCATGATCCGAATGATTTTGAGGTAGGAAAAAGGACAGGACTGGAGATTATCAATATTTTCACTCCTGATGGAAAAGTAAATGAAAACTGATGAAAATACGCAGGTTTGGACCGCTTTGAGGCGAGAAAACAGATCGTAGCTGATTTGGAAGCTGGTGGGTATCTCGTATTAGTGAGGAAACATCAGCATGCCGTTGGGCATTGTTATAGGTGTGATACCATTGTAGAACCTCGTGTTTCTAAGCAATGGTTTGTAAAGATGAAACCGCTCGCAGAACCAGCACTTGAAGCGGTAAAATCAGGAAAAATCAAAATTCAGCCTGAAAGATGGGTGAAGGTGTATTATCATTGGCTGGAAAATATCAGAGATTGGTGTATTTCTAGGCAGATTTGGCGAGGGCACAGAATCCCTGCTTGGTATGGACCTGATGGGAAGGTTTTCGTGGCAAGAAGCGAATCTGAAGCAAAAAATCAGGCTTCAGCTTTTTATGGTAAAGAAGTGAGTTTAGAACAGGAAAATGATGTGCTTGATACTCGGTTCTCCTCTGCTCTTTGGCCGTTTTCAACGATGGGACGACCAGAAAAAACTGAACTTTTGGAACATTTCTACCCGACTTCAACCCTCGTAACGGGAGCGGATATCATCTTTTTCCGAGTCGCGAGAATGGTAATGTTTGGGCTCTATGAGATGAAAGAAGTGCCGTTTCACGATGTGTTTTTCCATGGAATCGTGAGAGATGAGCTGGGAAGGAAAATGTCCAAATCGCTTGGAAACTCGCCTGATCCTTTGAAGCTCATTGATGAATACGGAGCAGATGCGATCAGATTTACGATGATTTACAATACTTCCGCAGGTCAGGATGTGCATTTCTCTGAAAAGCTGATTGAAATGGGGAGAAACTTTGCAAATAAGGTTTGGAATGCGACTAATTTCGTTTTGATGAATTTGGAAGGCTTTGATCCAAAACAGGTGAAAAAATCAGATTTAGCTTTTGAACTGGTAGATCAGTGGATTTATTCAAGGCTAAATACTGCGATTGCGGAAACGGAAAGCTATTTGAATAAATATGCTCTTGATGAGGCGGCGAAAGTCGTATATGAGTTTATCAGGGGAGATTTCTGCGATTGGTATGTAGAAATGGCAAAGGTGAGGCTGTATATGAATGATGATCTCCCAAGTAAGCAGACTGCACAATGGGTGCTCTGGGAGGTGCTAGAAACCGCTTTGAGACTGCTTCATCCGTTTATGCCGTTTATCACCGAGGAACTTTGGCAACATGTGAAAACTGAGGGAGAAACGATTATGCTTCAGTCTTTTCCAAAAAGTGAAAAAAATCTGATTTCTGCTGAGGTGGAAACTGCGATGGCTTGGCTCCAAGAGGCGATTACTGCTTTTAGAAATATCAGAGCTGAAGCGAATATCAATCCAGGAAAAGCAGTCTCTGCTTTGATCAAAACTGCCGATTCAGAGGAAATGAAGATATTGACTCAGAATAAAGCTTTTTTGATGAAATTGGCGAAATTGGAAAGCTTGGACTTTGGTGCAGAAATCGTGAAACCTGAACTTTCAGGAGTGAGAGTCGTTGGAAAGTCGGAATTGATCGTGCCTTTGCTTGGACTTTTGGATCTAGAAGCAGAAAGGGAAAAGATTATGACTCAGATTGCTAAGCTTGAACAGGGATTAGCTTCTTGTGAAAGAAAATTGGCTGATGAAAGGTTTGTTTCTAAAGCTCCTGCTCAGGTCATTGAGAGAGAAAAGGCTAATCAAGCCGATTATCAGCATAAGATTGAAAAGCTGAAAGAGAATTTAGCTCATTTAGGTGGTTCTATTTAGCTTTTTTGGTGTGTCTTTTAGGAAGGATCCCGATAGGGATTTTTTTCTTTTCCTAACATTTCCTTGAAAAGCCTATATTGATACTTCTTCTCTAATTCAGCTACTATGCTAGCTGTAGACTTATAATGTTGAAAGAAATATTTTTTCCAAATTAATTATTAGGATCGACTATGAGCTTGATTTATAATTTTTCTTTTGTAATATATTTTCATTTAATTTAAGGTAAGATGATGAGAGATATTAATAAATTTTTAGGGGTAATGTTTTGAGGAGCGATTGGAGATGCTTTAGGCTCTGCAACAGAATTTTTGACTCCTGATAAATTTGCTCTAGTAAAAGATTTTCAGTGAAGACCAAAATTTAGGACTAAACATGGTTACGATGCTATCCCTGAGAGGTGGAAAACTCAAGTTACTAATAAGGAACTTCTCGCTCAATTTGCTCAGAGCTTTTACCAACATAGCATGAAATAGGTTAGAGTATTTTATATCTTTATTGAGAGAAAATGACTAAACGAAGAGAAACACTTTGGAGGCTCGTGAAAGTGATCTATTTTTTGGTTACTATTCCTGCAATTGCCTTATTGATTTTTCTTGTAAAAGATAATTATGTTATATCTAGAAGCATTGCGGAGGACGATCGATATCAAGTGATGAATTATTGGTCTTTTTTTGCTGTAATTATCCTAATTGTTATAGGCTATATCCTTTTGACCGATGGTTTAAGAAAGCTGATTGACTATATCTCTAGTGGAAAATTTGAGGATGGAATTAGTTATAAAAAGCTTTTTTTGAGGTTTCGACATTTGATAATAGTAGGAACACTAGTATGGTGATGACTCTTTTCTTTTGGTAAATACTATGAACATCAAATAAGGAACTATTGTAGAGAAGAGGGAGCTGTTTTGTCAAAGGAGGGAAATTGTAATTGTGATGAGACTGCAGAGATGGTGGATGGGAGATGTAGAATAAAGGATGAGATAAAAGAAAATCAGATTTTAAGTGGATTAATCGCAGAGTATTTGGGGACGAATGATGTAATACTCTTGGAATATAGTTATTTACCCAAAGATGCAAATAAAGGAATGGGGATTGCTATGAAAAATCCTATTTTCAGTAAACCTATAGAAGAAGACTTAAGTCGGGAATCTTATGACATCTCATGTCCAGCAAGTGTAGAGGGATTAATGAATGTTTCAGGGGAGGGCTATATTTTTAGTTTTTCTAAGAATAGCGATTTTATAAAAATTGATGATATTAAAAAAATTCCATCTCCATGAGAACATTTTTCATACAGCTATCCATTAGTGCATACCAAACAAAATAGTTATTTGTATTTTTGAGGAGAAAAACCAACATCGGAGATCGATGAGAATAGACTCGTAAGACAATATGTTATGGACTGGAGAGATTTTAATGGAGATTGAGAATTTAATGAATTTGTATTGGAGGGATATTTTGATTGAATGTGTGGGTGACATGATTACCTATTTATTGGTTATGATAAAAAATTAGATAAAATTTTATTCTATGATTTTGATTGAAAAGCAACTGAAACAGCGGGAAATTTTGGCTTTCTTTATTGGACACGATTGATTGGTGATATAAAAAATAAATTTTCTAATGGAACCCTACATCAAGAAACCTTTTGTTGAACTCAACTTGGAGGAGATAGTGATGAATCGCGAGATTGGGTCTATAATCCATTAAAGAAGGCATTTGAAATAAAAAATTATCATTCTAGAAAATGCAGTCCTGAGGAATTTTAGTTTATTTCTTGTTTAATCTTGGAAATTCTCAAGTAAACTATTATGAAATATTTTTTAAAATTGAATATTACGTAACACCATGCAACCAATTTATCACTCATTTGAATTACCGACTGATACTACATGAATGGAAATCCCTGAATTTTCTCCTCATGCGTATGAGGTAGAAGTTGCTGAATATAAGGGAACAACAAATAAAGTCGTTATGATTATTGTCTGAAAATGAGGGACAATTTCGGGGTATCAAAATAAATATATCACGATTGCTTCAAATCTAGTTGAGAAATATGGAGTGAATGTATTTGTCGTTGAGAACCCATGAATATCTCGAGATGATCCAAAGCTTTTTGTTGAGTGTGCGATGGACTTTGTTGAAGAACAGATGAAAAAGTCTGGTTTTGATGATTGGGAAATTTATGGAATGGGGCATTCAGCAGGAGCCCACTTTTGGGGGAGATTTTGATATCTTTTCCCTAAGGTAAAAAAACTTCTTTTAATCAATCCTGTACTGTCAGTCAATTTTTTTAAGCTCAAAGATGCTCTAATTGCATATTCTTGAGAGCTTAAAATTATACAATGAAGTAAGGATCATGATT